>LKMJ01006377.1_pt1 | contig 11121 bp, 11 predicted proteins | sample 643391 | NCBI WGS metagenome assembly LKMJ01 (sample SAMN04112250, study PRJNA286221) | soda lake metagenome | biome: soda lake; feature: Kulunda Steppe; material: water; isolation source: sample PL-Br10 brine of Picturesque Lake | place: Russia: Kulunda steppe | collected 2010-07
AGCGCCATGCGCGGTTCCGGATATCGCTCCTTAAACTGCGTAACCAGCTCTCGCAGCTCAGCCTCATCATCCGAAAATTCGCGCAGCTGAATATCATCGAGGTCGCTATGCAAAAGTTTGAACAGAAAAATCGCCAATACGGATTTGCCAGTGCCGGCGCCACCTTCAACAAGCAGTGTTTCAACGCGGTCATCTAATAAAGCGGTTAGGATGCCGATTAAGCTATCTCGCTGATCGGCTGAGAGTGTCTTATAGGGCGAGTATTTAAAGACATCGGAATTATCGATGGACTCCAACGAACGCTGCACAAGCCCTATGCGGCGAAGGTTATCCCAGGTTTCCTGAAAGATTTCACGGTATAGCTCGTTTTTTTGGTAATAGTTATGGTCAATTGCACCGCCTAAGTTGCTGTTAATTGGCTTTAAATTTCCATCGCCAGCCAAGTAGCGAATCAGAGAGGCTTCAATATCCAGCGCGGCGCTTTTATTAAATTTGGTGCTACTGACCAAAGCGGCAGTGGTGAGCTTTTGTTTCTTTTTATCTTTTAGGTGGGTGCTAAGGCGTGATTTGGCATTGGTGGTTTCGCCAACATAAGCGGTTTTGGCTTTTTTATCGCTTAGGATGTAAACCACCGGCCAGTTATTAGACGCATGCGGGTGTGCATCAATTTCCACGAGCACCTGTTTGCCAAAGGTATATTGCTGAACGGTAACTTGCGGCGTTTGCGATTGGCTCATAGCTCAGTGTATTTTTTTGCCGTGCCCTTGGCTTTTGCCACTGGGTATTTGGCGGCGTTTTGAGCCATCTTATCCAAAACGATTTCGCTGACATCAAAGTCGTAGTGATCTGCCAGTAAAAGGGCAAACGCAAAAACATCCGCAAGCTCCTCTTTAACTTTGGCAGGGTCCGCTTGCTCAGATGATTTCCACAAATAGGCCTCGAGCAGCTCATTGGCCTCAATGCTCAGTGCCAGTGCAAGGTCTTTGGGGTTATGAAACTGTGCCCAATCACGCTCGTCGCGAAATTGCTTGAGTTGGTCAGTGAGATGTTGCATCGCTCCGTCCATTGGCGTGGCTAGTTGCGATTGTAGCCTAGCCACAGTTTTGCTCAAAAAGAAGTTTAAGAATCCCGCTGCACCTTCAAACACTTAAACTAGGTTAAAGTACGTGGAACACAAGATAGAAGACGCTGTATGAGTGAAATCGTCATCTTCACGGGTGAAACAAATACGGTTGAAGTTCGTTTGGAAGGTGAAACCTTGTGGTTGAGCTTGCAGCAATTGGCTGATCTTTTCGGACGAGATAAATCGGTTATCTCCCGGCATCTGCGGAATGTCTTTTCCTCTGAAGAACTCGAGCGTGAGGCAGTTGTTGCAAAAAATGCAACAACTGCTGCCGATGGCAAGACCTACTTGGTAGATCATTACAATCTGGACGCAATCCTTTCAGTAGGCTATCGAGTCAATTCAACGCGAGCTACCCGTTTCCGCCAGTGGGCCACGCGCGTCCTTCGAGAGCATCTCACACAGGGCTACACCCTCAATGAACATCGGCTGGCCCAGCGGGGCCTAACCGAGTTGGAGCAGGCTGTTCATCTGCTGGGCGAAACGCTGGTGCGCCAGGAGCTGGTAGGCGACATTGGGCGTGATGTAATCGGTCTGGTGCTCGGGTATGCCCGTACCTGGCGCTTGCTGCTTAATTACGACGAAGGTCAGCTCGGTGAATTAGCCGGAGGCCAGCTGGCGCGCTTGATGCGCTAGCAATGGAGTTAAAAAGCCGCGGCGAGGCCAACGAACTATTTGCTCGCGACGATCCTCGGCAACATCGAGCAGACCATGTTCGGCGAGCCGGTGTACAAAACGCGCGAAGAACGCGCCGCGAATTTGTTGTATTTCGTGATCAAAAATCACCCGTTTTCTAATGGCAATAAACGCTCGGGCGCTTTCTTGTTTCTGCTGTACTTGCGTCAGGAAGGGATGCCGTTGACCTTCGACAACAATAGCCTAACGGCATTGTCTTTGCTGATTGCCGAGAGCGATCCGAAGGCGAAGGACCTGATGGTGCGGCTGGTTATGCACCTGCTTGCCCGGGATAAAGATTAAGCAAGGGCAGAATGGTGGCTGATCCGATCTCGGTGCTGGCAGCCACAGTAAACACTGCCACGGTCGGTGTGCCTGATCACTCCGCGGGGCGGGCTCCGCTTGCTTAGCCGACTTTAATGCTCAATGCTCAATGCTCAGTGCGACGGTTGGTTAGGGCAAAACTCATGAACCTCCGCCCGAAATACCGCCTGATTGCCTGCCTGCTGAATCGTTGCCCAACGCGTTTTCCGCACGCTTCGCCTCGGCAACCGCCGGTCCGGTGAGGGCAAAGCCCGTTAGGCGGCCCTCAAAGTAATGATCCCAGCGGCCATTTTGGGCGCTGATCCACTCGCCCGGATTGGGCGGTGGATAGACCGCGACGGGGTGGAGCGTTGTCTTGATGATGATGGTGTCTGGGTTGCCGTCGTAGGCAGCGGCATCGCCGCCAAGGGTGGCACCAATAACATCCGCCTGGCGGCGGAGCGCCCGCACATACGGGCGGATGGCTCCACGGTGCTCCACGCAGTCCCCCAGGGCAAATATGCGCTCGTCACTGGTACGCAACTGGTCGTTTACCACCAGGCCCTGATTAGTCTCGAGGCCGGCCTTGCTGGCCAAATCGATATTGGGTTGGAGTCCAAGCGCGGATATCACCAGATCTCCCTGCCACGTTTCCCCGGTCTTCAACGTCGCGATCAGACTTCCATCCGGCTGGTTGCGAAGTGACTCAACACCAGTCCTGGTGTGAACGCGAACGCCACTGCCGGCAAACCGAGCTTCAAGCTCGCTGGCGGCCTCAGCCGGAAGTAGGGCGGAGAGGAGGTGGTCTGCGTGTTCCACCAGTGTCACTTGATGACCTGCCACCGTCAGGTCATTGGCAAATTCGCTGCCGATGAGGCCTCCGCCGATGATTAAAATGGAGGCCTCGCCCCCATCCACCCGGGATCGAACGGTTCGATAATCCTCGAGGGAGTTAACGGTGTAGATTGGTACATTGGCGCTGCTGGGATGGGGCAGTTTGCGTTGCCTGGCACCCATCGCGAGCACTAGCTGATAGTAGGGCACCCCACCGCGGGGGGTAATAATCCGCTGTCGCGCGCGGTCGATGCGCAGCGCTCGGGTCTGCGGAAACAGTTCAACGCCGTGCCGCGCCGCTTGCTCCGTGCCCTTGCGCAGGATGATCTCGTCGGGCGCCAATCCTTCCCCTGCCGCGCTGGAGAGACGCGGTTTTGGGTAATGATGGCCGGCATCCGCGGTGATCAGCACGACAGGGCGGTTGGGATCGGCGCGGCGGATGGCCTCGGCCGCAGCCCAGCCGGCCATCCCTGCGCCAATGATGACTATCTGGGCGGGGTCGGCGGGCAACGGACGGCCGGCCCGTTCGGCGCCAGCTGCAGGCGGCGGAGCCTGGCGGGCGTCCTCAAGCGGTACAAAATCCGCCTTGCTTACACCGCAATCCGGGCAGACCCAGTCATCAGGGATGTCCTCGTAGCGAGTGCCGGGCGGCAGGCCGCCATCCGGGTCGCCGTTGGCTTCATCGTAGATATAGCCGCAAACAACACAGATGTATTGCTGAAAACCCGCAGGGTGATCGGTACTCATTGAATTCAGGCTGCCTCGAGCCGTGCGAGCTCTTTGCGGATGTGTTTAATCGCTGGGGTAACGATTGCCACGAAATACGATTCCCGCAGTTTTCGCTGAGCGGGTGCATCCGCTAGATACCCCCGGGCACCTGCGTGAAGCATGGCTGCCTGCGAAGCTCTCAGGCTCAATACTGAGCCCCGCTCGCGCACTTGCAGAATGTCTCGGAAAAGCTCGTCGCTGGCATTGCCGGAGACCTCACTAGCCAGTTCGTGGACTGCCGAGCGCAGGTCGATGAGCTCCTCACGCAGGGATTCCGGCTGCTCATCCAGATAGCCATTCACATGGGCATGGGTTTTTGCCATCGATTCCATAATCTCGATGCACCCTTCGATTACGCCCAGCGGCATGCCCATCTGCAGGAGGACAAATCCGGCACGAATCCGTGGCAGAAACCCGGCGGCATCATGACTAATCACCTGATTGGTGGGGATGAATACCTCGTCGAAGTGGCAGGCATAGGTGCCACTGCCCTCCAGCGCAACAAACTCTGCGCACTGCTTGAGTTCGAAACCCGGCGCTGCGCAGTCTACCAGTGCCATGACCCGTACCCCACTGATCTCATTGTTGAATACCGCGGCGAAAACATGGTCGGGGCCCAGATTTGAGACCCAGGGCAGTGTGCCATTCGCGATATAACCGCCATCCACAGGTCGCACATGGATCTTCAGCGCCTCAATGGCGGCGACATTTTTCATCCCGTTGGACAGCCCGGTACCGCCCAGCTGCTGCCCGTTGGCCACGGGGCTGAGCCATTTTTCGCGGGTTTCAGGCACTTCCGAGTTGTCGAGGTACCAGGTCAGGGCGTCGTGGCACCAGACGCAAAACCCTGTGGACATGCAGACCCGCGAGACCTCGCTCATTGCATCAATCGCCCCGACAAAATCATGGCCGCCCTCCGCTGTGTGGCGGTTGTAGAGCCCATGCTGGCCGACAAGCCGCATGAACGTCTCGGGGTAATGTCCTGACCGATCAATGTCCACAACCATGGGTTCAAGCGAATCCGCCACTAGCGCCTCGAGGTCGGCGGTGGGCCAAACAATTTCCGCAGCTGAGCTCGCCATAGGTCTCTCCATGTTTTGGGTTAGAGCGGATGAGATTAGTAGGCGAGCCGGTGATTGAGAAATACCCATTTCGCATATTGATATAAAAAAACGTTCCTTCAAATGTTCTCAATCCGCTGCTAACTTCCGCCATTCATTTGAGTCAGCGGGGAATGTAATGCCGGTCGGGATCCGTATTGAGCAGGTCGATCACTGGTTTAATCCTAATGATCCGCCCGTATTGCGCGATATCTGCGTGGCGGTGGAGGCCGGCCAAAGTCTTGCCCTTGTGGGTGAGAGCGGGTGCGGTAAATCCACGCTGCTCAACATGATCGCCGGCATGATCCGGCCGTCTGCAGGTGCGATTTACATTGGCGAAACTCAAGTAGTCGGACCGCGCCCGGAGTGGAACATTATGTTCCAGCAGGCGGCCCTTTATCCCTGGCTGAGTGTGCTAGACAACGTTGCCCTCGGCCTTGAATTTGCGGGCGTCGGCAAGGCAAGGCGGGGTCAGGCTGTGAAGATGCTCGAGCGGGTAGGCTTGGCGGACAAGGCGAGCAGCCGCCCTGGAGACCTGTCGGGCGGGCAGCAGCAGCGCGTGGCACTGGCGCGCTCACTGGTGATGTCCCCCTCCATTATCTTGCTTGACGAGCCATTCTCGGCACTGGACACCTTCACCCGCACTGATTTACAGGATGAAGTGCTCAGCATTGTTGCTGAGCAGGGCATCAGCCTTGTTCAGGTCACTCATGATCTGGACGAGGCCATCATCATGGGTGACCAAATTGCGGTCATGGAGCGGGGTCCTGGCCGAATTCACGCGCTCGTGGAAAACAAGATGGCCCGACCCCGTCGGCCCGGCATGCCGGGGTTTGCCAGAATGCGCGACGATCTGCTGGCAGCCTTCGGCCGGGCTCGGCGCAATCCCGCCAGCACGACTCAGTTCGAGCAGGAACAACATCCGCTTGCGGTGGCGCTCTAGCGGCCCCATTGGCTCCCATTCACCGAGCCAAGGAGAAATCATGAACATCAAGCAGACAGTTAAGTGCCAACGGCATCACGCGCATTGCGGGTGCGATGAGGTCCTCTCAGCAGATTATCAGGTCCAGACAGACCGTCGCCGGTTTGTCTTGGACGGCTTGGCAGCGGTAGGTGGCCTTGCGGCGGGGTTGACGCTGCCCATGGGCATGGCAGGAGCGCAGGTTGAGGAGGAGCCGGTGTTGCGCATCGGTTATCTGCCGATCACTGATGCCACCTCGTTGCTCACGGCCCACGCCCTGGGGTACTTCGAGGATGAAGGCGTTAAGACCGAAGAACCAGAATTAATCCGGAGTTGGTCCGGTCTCATCGAAGGCTTTGTTCGCGGACGCTTCAGTCTGGTGCACCTGCTAAAACCTGTCCCGATATGGATGCGTTATAACAATGACTTCCCGGTCAAGGTGATGGCGTGGGCCCACATCAATGGCTCCGGCCTGGTGGTAGGGGGAAATTCCGGAATTGAGTCGTTTGCTGATCTGGGTGGCAAGCAAATTGCGGTGCCTTATTGGTATTCGATTCACAACACGCTTCTGCAAATGGGGTTGCGAAATGCCGGGCTTCGCCCTGTTATTCAGCGCCAGGAAGATGCGCTCGCCAGTGACGAGGTGAATCTTTTCATTCTCCCACCCCCGGAAATGCCTTCCAGCCTGGGCGCGGGGCAAATCGATGGATATATCGTGGCCGAGCCCTTCAATGCGGCCGGGGAGTTGCTCGCCGGCGGTCGGGTGCTGCGATTTACCGGCGATATGTGGGAAAACCATCCATGCTGCGTGGTTTGCATGAATGAAAACCAGGTGAATGCCAACCCGGAGTGGACTCAGCGAGTTATCAACGCGGTAGTGCGAGGGTCGGAATACGCGCAGCAAAACAAAGGGGAGGTTGCAGAACTGCTCTCCCGGGACGGACAGGGTTATTTGCCCATGCCAGCGGAAGTGGTTCGCCGGGCCATGACGCATTACGACGAGGCAGAATATCGGGACAGCGGTGCAGTGAGTCATCCCGACTGGCGTGTGGGGCGGATTGACTTTTCCCCGTATCCCTACCCTTCGGCGACCAAGCGGCTGGTAACCGAAATGAATCAGACACTGGTTGAGGGAGACACAACGTTCCTGCAGGGTCTGGACCCGGATTTTGTTGCCGATGATCTGGTGGATTATCGGTTTGTGGAAGAAGCGCTGCGTCAAAATCCCGGGGCCAATTACCTCAATGAATTATCGCGTGAGGAGCGCATCAAGCTGTGAGTACTCAGGTTATGGCCATTGGTGGTTCATCGCGCTGGGCTCTCGATCTGCTTGGTCGGGTTGGATATCCAGTCGTTGGTGCGCTATCGCTGTTGCTGCTCTGGTGGGCTGGCGGTCAGTACATCAAGGCACAACCTGAGCTATTTGCGTTTACGCGCTTCGCTCCGGATGCCGCACTACCGGCTGCTTGGCAACTTTTGGTGAGTGGAGATCTCGCCGAAGCCGCCGGGGCGAGTCTCTACCGCATTGGCTTTGCAATGCTGTTGGCGATGCTGATTGCCGTGCCGGTGGGCATTGTTGTCGGATCGTCTCTACTGCTTCGACGTATCACCGGTTTTCCGTTTCAATTGCTGCGGATGGTGAGCCCACTGGCGTGGATGCCCATCGCGGTAATGGTTTTTGCGACCTGGGACGGGGCAATCGTATTCCTGATTTTTATGGCGGCTGTTTGGCCCATCCTTTTCTCAACTGCATTTGCGGTGCAGCGCATCGATCCATTGCATCTCAAAGTCGCCCGCAATCTGGGCGCGCCGCTGCTAGGTCGGCTCTGGCGCCTGACCCTACCGTCCATCGCCCCCGATGTGCTCGCGGGCATTCGACTGGCTTTGGGTGTGGCCTGGGTGGTGCTGGTGCCCGCGGAATACCTGGGCGTAACCAGCGGGCTGGGTTATGCCATAAACGACGCCCGCGACATTCTGGCTTACGACCAACTGGCGGCATTAGTGCTGTGGATCGGGGTGATCGGCTATGTGCTGGATGGCCTGGTTACAGCGCTCATTCGCAAGGTCAATTGGCAAACCTGACGCATTAAGTAACCAACGGAGAACGTCACCATGAGCAAAACGGTAGAGCAGACCATCACAAAACATCTGCGCCCGATCGACCGCGAGGGGCTAATGTCTTTTGCAGAAAAAGGGCGTAACAACCCGCAAACGCAGGGTACCAATAAGGTGCACACCGTGGTTGAGGGGCAGTACCGCACCATCACTCACGTGCGTGGCCACGAGGTCGTCGTCGATGAGCCCTTGCATTTGTTCGGCCAAGACACCGCGCCGGCACCTGCCGAGGTGGTTCTCTCAGCGCTTGGAGGGTGTTTGGCGGTTGGCATCATCGCCGTCGCGACCTGGAGGGAAGTAGCGCTGAGCAGGCTCGAGCTGCATCTGGAAGGGGATATCGGTAACCCCGCAGCGTGGGGAGCGGGTGGACATGATCCTTCGCCTGAGAATATGGGCATTCAGGCTGTTCGCGTGAAGGTCGACATCGAGGGCGATGCTACGCAGGAAGTCTTGGATGACATCGTCAAGCGGGCCAATTACTACTCACCAGTGGGCAACACGGTGCGCAACCCGATTGACTTTGAAATTGGTTTAGTGGATCGGTGATGCTTGCCATCGGCGCGGCTCGAGCGGGCGCGCCGCCGCGACCACCAAGGCCAGCGCTTAGGGGTAAGGGCCGGGCCTAACTGACCCCGGCTCGCGGTGAGGGCAGCAGACTCACGCGCGTCATGACCCCGTCCTTGCGGATGAGCCAGTGGTACAGCGCACCGGCGATATGCACCGAGACGAGGCCGAGCAACGTCCAACCCACGATGGCATGCCACTGGAAGAACACGGCCGACAGCGCGTCGTTTTTGGCTATGAGAGGCGGTAGCACCCAATGGAAAAAGTTGATTGGATACCCGCCGGTGGCGTTCGCCGCCCAGCCCAGCGCGGGCATGGTGATTAGGGCGACATACATCAGCCCATGCACCGATTCACTGGCAATTTTCTGTAACCGGTTCCCCAAGGGAATGGCGTAGCGTGGCTTGCCGAACCGCAGTCGAGCTGCGATACGAACCGCCATAAACCCGAGCACCAGCACGCCCCCGGTTTTGTGCATGATATAGAGCGTATTCGTCGCCTCGAAACCAAATGCATCCACCGCGCCCTGAAACCCCAGGATGCCAAGGACGATCCCGACGGCAATCAGGGGCAGGACCAGCAGCGCGATGATCCAGTGAAGCAGTCGCTGTATGAGGTGATAGCGTGGCCAGTTGGTAATTACGTCCTCCTTTTCAAAGCGCTGGGTAAAGGGTCATCCGGATTTGGGTTAACCGTTTGCTAGCCTAAACCGATGAACTCAGCCACTCACCACCACCCTATTACAGCCGTCGCCGCGAATCCACAGCGCAATCTGGATTTCTCTGCCGGCGTAGCCGACCTGCGGCATGCTCTTTGTGATCGCCACCGGTATTTTAGTAAGGATTGAGTAAGGAAAGATTCCTTGTTAGACTTTTGCTATGGCTAAAGTGACCAGCAAATTACAGGTGACCCTGCCCAAGAAAATTGCGGATGCGCACGATATTCATCCGGGTGATCAGATTGATTTTGAGTCTGCTGGAGAGGTGATTCGGATTCGGCTCAAAGGGACTGGTGATGTTGGCAATCGGGCCAAATCACCCGCAGAGCGGTTGCGACTTTTTGAGGAGGCAACTCGTAGGCAGCAGGTCCGAGAGGGTGCAATGACGGTGAATAGTCGCAGCGAATCGCCAGATCGAGAGTGGACGCGGGAGGCACTTTACGATCGTGTCCGTTCTGATTGATACCAACCTACTCGTTTACCGGTTCGACCCAATCGACCCGACAAAGCAACGTCTGGCAACAGAACTACTGGCTCAACGTCTGCAGGCAGGTGAACCCACATTTTTGCCGCATCAAGCGATTATTGAGTTTGTCGCAGCCGTCACTCGGCCTCGCCGCGCACTTGCGGGGGAACCACTTCTCATCAGAAGAGAAGCCCTGATCGAAGCCGAGGCGATGATGCAGCAGTTTGACGTACTCTATCCGGATGCGCTTGTTCTGCAAACCGCACTGCGCGGGGCAGAAGTGTATGACTTGTCTTGGTTTGATGCCCATCTTTGGGCCTATGCTGAGGTCAATAGCATTCCAGAAATTCTTTCAGAGGACTTTCACCATGGTTGTTATTACGGCAGTGTGCGGGTAATGGATCCCTTTGCCCAGGCAGCAGGTGGGGTTCGCGAACTCCCGGCACTTTACGGATAACCACACACCAATGACTGAATTTTTTGCCACCGCCCCGCGCGGGTTCGAAGAGCTGCTGGCCGCGGAGTTGCGTGACCTTGGCCTGGCCAGCGCGCGGGTGCAACGTGGCGGGGTCGCGTTTACCGAATCGCTGGCGGGTGCCTACCGCGCGTGTTTGTGGTCTCGGGTGGCCAACCGCATCCTTCTGCACGTTGCACGCTTTGAGGCGCAAGACGAACAGGCCTTGTATAACGGCGTGCAAGGCATCGATTGGTCGGCGCATTTGGGGGTGGGCAACACGCTGGCGGTGGACTTTACCGGTGTGCGGGCGCGCATTGCGCATAGCCGCTTTGCCCAGCAGCGTGTGAAAGATGCCATCGTTGATCAGCTGCGAGATGCCAGTGGCGCGCGGCCATCGGTGGATACTGATCAGCCCGATGTGCGCATCAACGTGCATATGATGGAAGCCACGGTAACGGTAGCGATCGATTTATCGGGCGAGAGCCTGCATCAGCGCGGCTATCGGCGCGAAGGCCGCAGCGCGCCGCTAAAAGAGAATGTGGCCGCGGCCATGCTGCTGCGCGGCGACTGGCCCGCACTAGCGGCCGAGGGCGGGGCTTTAATTGACCCGATGTGTGGCTCGGGCACTCTGTTAATCGAGGCAGCCTGGATGGCCACAGACACCGCGCCGGGTCTATTGCGCACCCGCTTTGGCTTTCATCGCTGGCGGGGTCATAACGATACACTGTGGAAACCCCTAATCGACGAAGCGCTGGAGCGCCAAGAGCGGGGTGCAGAAAACCCACCCACCATCCTGGGCTTTGATCAAGACGAAGGGGCAGTTACTGCTAGCCGCGATCACCTGCGCCGAGCGGGTTTGGCCAATTGGGTGCAGGTGGAGTGCGCTGAGGTGGGCCAACTGCAACGGCCGGCTGATCTGCCCCGCGGCTTGGTCATCACCAATCCACCCTATGGCCAACGCTTAGCCGAGCAACATGAGTTGGTGCCGTTGTATTTAAGCTTAGGCCAGGTCTTGAAAACGCAGTTTTCGGGCTGGC
>LKMJ01006378.1_pt1 | contig 11121 bp, 16 predicted proteins | sample 643391 | NCBI WGS metagenome assembly LKMJ01 (sample SAMN04112250, study PRJNA286221) | soda lake metagenome | biome: soda lake; feature: Kulunda Steppe; material: water; isolation source: sample PL-Br10 brine of Picturesque Lake | place: Russia: Kulunda steppe | collected 2010-07
GCACACACACACACACACACACACACACACACACACACACACACACACACACACATGTACACATACACACACTTGAACACCAAACACCATGTGCACGCATACTTGCCGCTGCACGCTGTCTGTCAGCACCCCACAAGCATGCACACGCGCTTGCACGCTGCACACGTAGCCATGCACCCAGACGCGCACGCACGCACGCACCAGCACGTCCTTCCACAGCGCGATGATCTCAGATTCTGTGTTGCCCAGGTACTGACGCGACACCACGATAAACTTGCGCGTCTCCAGCGGCTTGATGACGCCCAGCCGCATGATCATCATGCTCTGCGGTGCGGTGGGAGGAGGGTGTGCGCATGCGGGCAGGGTCACAACAACACAGGCATGAAGACGCAAGCGCGCATGCACACCCGCACTTCCGCTGCACCGCCCCTTCCCATGCACTCCCTCATCCACACAGCACCCCTCATTCACGCAGCACTCCCTCATCCACGCAGCACTCCCTCATCCACGCAGCACCCCTCATCCACGCAGCACCCCACACAGCACTCCCTCATCCACGCAGCACCCCACGCAGCGCTAGCTCATCCACGCAGCACCCCAGGGGAAGCAGCACGCGCATGGTGTGCTCCCGCATGCCTGCAGCTTGTGCACGCAGCACACGCACCCCACGCAGCACACGCAGCACACGCAGCTTGTGCACGCAGCACACGCAGGGCACACTTGTGAGCCTATGTTGGCGTTGGAGCCCAGAAGGGGCAAGCGCGTGGGGATGTGGCTGGCTCCCTCTAGCATAAAGAGAGGCTGCCGTCAAGCGCAAGCCACGCCACAGCAGTGGGAAAAGAGGCTGCCATCAAGCGCAGGCCGCACCATAGCAACGCCGCCACCCAGGCCTCCATACTTGCGAGTGTGATAAGTCGCCATATGCCTGCCCCCTCCCTACTTCTGGCTTGGTGAGGCAGCCAATTATATACAGGCTGCGGACCACTGCCATGGTGTCCTCCCACTGCTGTGCATGTGCCACGCTGGGCCGTGAGGCTCAAAAAATCCCACCAGGTGGAGAGCCAGCCATGGCGCGGGGACGCCTGGGCAGAGCAGCGCACACCACACACCCACCACGTCCTTGATCAGCCCCTTCATCACCACACACCCACCACGTCCTTGATCACCCACCACGTCCTTGATCACCACACACCCACCACGTCCTTGATCACCACACACCCACCACGTCCTTGATCAGCCCCTCGAGCTCCTGGGCGTTGGCTGCAGACTGGATGCTGTCGTTGCTGGCCTCCACCAGCTTCACCGACAGCTCCTTCACGTACCTGCGCGCACGCGCACACGCACACGCACCCGCGCGTGGCCCTTGTACTCACTTGGCTCCCAACTCAGCAGGCAATGGCTCGAGTGGGTGGCACAGCACGGCGTCCGGCGCGCTCCTGCTGCGTGTCACCACCCAGCACACCACGAAACACAGCACACCACGCACCACCCAGCACACCACGAAACACAGCACACCACGCACCACCCAGCACACCACGAAACACAGCACACCACGAGACACAGCACACCGCTCAGCGCCACCACACACCACCCAGCTCATCATAGCACGCAGCGCATGCCGCTCAGCGTCACCACTCTCTGCTGTGTGCAGCCTGCTGCTCCGGGGCACAGCGCGCAACACTGCAGCACTGCCACACTGCTTGGAAAGGCTCGCACCGAGCACTCTATGGTAACAAGCGCATTGGGCTCGATCCTCAAGGCCTTTGTGCTGTTCCTCAAAGGCCCGCAGGCCAGCATGGGGAAGCACAGTGGCACGGTGGCACAGTGGCACAGTGGCACAGTAGCACAGTGGCACAGAGGCACAGTGGCACAGTGGCACGGTGGCACAGTGGCACGGTGGCACAGAGGCACAGGCTGCTGCAGCCCTCTGCCACTCTCAGGCCCCGAGGCCCAGAGCACAGCGAGAGGAAGCGCAGCGTGCACAGTGACACGGGCAGGGTGTGCACGCAGGACAAACAGGGTGTGCGCGCAGGACAATCAGGGTGTGCACGCAGGACAAACAGGGTGTGCACGCAGGACAAAAAGGGTGTGCATGCATGCACATGTGCAGGGGGCGCAGGCAGCACGCCCTGGCCGTGCTGGCAGCCATGCCCGCGCGGGGCCAACCCTACCGCAGGCGCAGTACAAGGCACACACCCGGCTGGCGCCTATGAAGGACTCTGCGGCCCGCTGGCGCGTGGATGGCTACCCGCCTTCGTCCACAAAGAGGTAGAGCAACCCAGGCAACAGCAAACAAAGGCCCTTACACACACACACACACACTCAGGAGCGCACGCCTAAGCGCGCCTTCCCGGCAGACAGCAGGTACATGGTGGCGGGGCGCGGCATTCAAGGCTGCGCGCGCTGGCCGCCTGCGTGACCTGCTACACCAACACCGCTGGCTACGCGGACGCAGGTGACGCGCAAGGCTGCCTGGGCAGCCATCTGCACACCCACATTTGATACATCTTGTAGATCTGGTCGCTGCCCAGCTCCTTGATCATGTCCGGCGTGAGGTCTACCAAGTGGCCTCCCACGCCCTGCAGGGAGGCTACCTCGTCCTCTCCCCCCGGGAAGTCCGGCGACTGCGCGTGCGCATGCAAGTGCTGGTGGTTGTATCAGGCGTGGGTGCTGCAGCGAGGCCAGCTTGCTCTTTGTACCTCCAGGAAGTCAAGCGACTGCGTGTGCGCATGTAAATGCTGGTGGTTGTATCAGCCGTGCGTGCAGCAGCAAGGCCACCATGCTCTCTATATCCCAATAGGTGGGGCGAATGCATGGGGAAGCACATGCATGGGAACACTTGTTGTGTCAGCCGTGCGTGCAGCAGTACGGCCAACTCGTCCACGGCCCCTAGACAAGGTTCCTGCACACCCTGCACTTGCGCATACACCAGCGCGCTGCACTGCAGCAGAGGGGCAGAGCCGCAGAGTGGTGTGGCGTGGCACGCGCGGCACCACTGGCTGCAGCACTGGACTCTTGATGTGACAACACACTTCTGCAGCACTGGACTCTTGATGTGATGACGCACTGCCGCAGCACTGGACTCTAGATGTGGCAACGCACTTCTGCAGCACTGGACTCTTGATGTGATGACGCACTGCCGCAGCACTGGACTCTAGATGTGACGACACACTGCCGCAGCACTGGACTCTTGATGTGACAACACACTTCTGCAGCACTGGACTCTTGATGTGACAACACACTTCTGCTGCACTGGACTCTAGATGTGACGACGCACTGCCGCAGCACTGGACTCTAGATGTGACGACACACTGCCGCAGCACTGGACTCTTGATGTGACAGCACACTTCTGCAGCACTGGACTCTTGATGTGACGACGCACTGCCGCAGCACTGGACTCTAGATGTGCCGACGCACTGCCGCAGCACTGGACTCTAGATTTGACGACGCACTGCCGCAGCACTGGACTCTTGATGTGACAACACAATTCTGCAGCACTGGACTCTTGATGTGACGACGCACTGCCGCAGCCCTGGACTCTAGATGTGACGACGCACTGCCGCAGCCCTGGACTCTTGATGTGACAACACACTTCTGCAGCACTGGACTCTTGATGTGACGACGCACTTCTGCAGCACTGGACTCTTGATGTGATGACGCACTGCCGCAGCACTGTGTCACACCTCAGCAGCACAACGTCACACCCCAGCAGCACACCTCAGCGCTGTGTCACACTTCAACAGCAGCGGCGGCGGCGGCGCCAGCAGCAGCAGCAGCAGCAGCAGCTGCAGCAGCTACGATAGTAAGCAAGCTGCCACCACATGGCGCTGCGAGTGCGTGCAACTGAGGGATGAACGCCCCCATCTCCCAGAATACACACACCCCTCCTCCACCCCCCCCTCCCTCTGCTCATTCGCCGGCCTGCAGCCAGCACAGGTGCCCACACCCCCAACATGTGCACGTGTGCGCAGCACAGCATGCATGCTGCCTCACTCACCTCCTTGCTCTCCTGCATGACCTGGATCTGCTCGTTGCGCATGTCCAGTACCTTCTCCAAAATGCTGGTGCGGCTGTGCAGGGACGCATTCTCTGCGCGTGCACGCGCACACAGGTGACCAATGTTACATCAGAGGCACCTGGGTTGTAGGCCTCTGCTTAGAACGCCAGAGCCTTGGGGCTCCTCTGTTGCCTCCTCCTCTGCGGCCTTTTCCGCCTGACCCACTCTTCTGCAACCTTGGCCGCCAGACCCAATTGTGAGCACCATGCAATGTGCTCGTTGGTCGAGGTGGGCTTTTGCCAGTAACCGGTTCTGCATCTCTCCCTGAAGCACGTGGTCAGCTGCCGCGCCTTTTGGTGCGCACAAAAGCATACGAGGCAACTGAGTACAGGTCAGCCACGCCTTACAAAAAATGCACGCATGCTTGTCATGGCCAGGGTGTGTGGAGTCACCTATTGCGCAGTCGCCAATGGTGAGGTTGGCCACCAGAGGGGAGGCAGCAGTGCAAGCATGACAAGCCTGGAGGCAACAACAGGATCCCCACACTTTCTTCTAGGATCTCATACAAAACCAATGCCGTGGCTGGGGAGGCAAATACCTCGGCGCAGCGGGCCACCACCTCAAAAGGCATGAGCCTGGGTGCAGCAAGCCTCCTGCACGTTACCAGCTTACAACATGTGGCCCCAGGCGCAGAAAGCCACCAGCGTGCAGGCACGCACGCAAGGCTTGACAGGGCACGTGCACAGGGAGTGAGGCACCAGCGCACAGGCATGCATTTGAAGGCCTGGCAGGGCGCACATTGCTCACAGGGAGCAAGGGGGCAGGTACCTGAGTGCAGGCCTGACACCTTGGAGGTCAGCTCCTCGATCTGGCGGTGCAGCTCCTGCAGCTTAGTCTGCAGGCGCACGAGAGGGGAAGAGGGTGGCCGGGGCAGCGCGGGTCAGGTCAGGTCAGGTCAGGTTAAGGGTCAGGTCAGGTCAGGTTAAGGGTCAGGTCAGGTCAGGTTAAGGGTCAGGTCAGGTCAGGTTAAGGGTCATGTTTTGGGGCGGGGCGGGCCAGGGGAGGAAGGTGAGGTCAGGTCAGATCATATGAGGTCAGGTCAAGTCATGTCAGGTTGTGTAAGATCAGATCAGGTCAGGTCAGGTCAGGTCAGGTCAGGTCAGGTCTGGTCGGGTCAGGTCATATCAGGTCAGGACAGGTCAGGGGAGGTTGGGTCAAATCAGGTCATGTTGTGCCAGATTATATCAGGTCAGGTCAGGTCAATCTAGGTCAAGTTAAGTGGTGCTAAAACAGACATAGGGCAAGTGCAAGCTTCCCTAAGCATGGGATGGACAAGAGCAGGGCAATCAGCATCGGCATGGATCCGCAAGCGTGGATCAGCATGCATGGGTCATTTAGTGTGCACGCTGTCCCTAGGGAACGGAGGAGGGGGAAGAGCCTGCCCTGGGCCCCTTCCCCTTTCTGATCAATAGTGAGATCATGGGCAGGCGCGCGCGCTCTGCACTGCATACGTGTGCGCTTGTGTGCCCATGTGTTGTTGTCTGGGGCGTTGAAGCGGGGTCAAGGCACCTCCCTGAGCACACCCATCCTCCGATTCCACAGCCGCCCAGCAGGCAAAGCCCCACGCTGCGCACCTTTTGGCGCTCCCTGAACTTGCGCTGCGCTCGACGGTTCTTCTCCTGCACGGTATCAAGGGACTCAGGCACATCAGCCAGAACTCACAGGGGGCTCACAGGGGCTCAGGAGGACTCATGGAAGCTTCCGGGGCTCACGGGGGCTCGCACAGGCCCAAGGGAGCTCAGGAGGGCTTGCAGGGGCCCACAAGAGCCCACGCAAGCTCACAGGGGCTCGCAAGTAGGACAGGTATGCACAGCAGACAAGGTGCGCTGACGCCCAATGACCACATTGGTGCGCTCATATCGGAGCACGTCGACGCAGCGCGAGAGCACATGCATGTGCACTGCACATTGTGCCAGCAAGCAAGCGTGTAGAGCACACGTGCATGTACTATGCACGCACACGCAACTGAACACACTCACATGCATGTGTGCACACGCAGCCCCATTTGTCAGCAGAGCAGCTGCGCAAACACTCTTCAAGGTAGCAACGCCCCGCACACCTGCAGCGCTAGGTGCTTGCGCTCGCTCTCATCCATTGTCCCTGTTGCCGCCTTCTTGCGCGAGGAGCCCTTAGTGGCATGCTCGTTCTCGGAGGAGCCGCTGTGCGTGAGGCATGCAGGCATGCACACATCATCAGCAGCAGCAGCAAGGGCAGCAGGGGCACGGGCAGCTGTGGAGGCAGCGTAGCAGGGGTGGCGGCGGCAGCAGCACTGCAGAGATGTGACGGCCCCCCTACCTCAGCACACCTTGACTCTGCCACGCCCATGCTTAACAGGCTGGGAGCAGCTAGGGGCAGCCAGGGTGCGCATGAAAATCTGGGGGACAGCCGAGGCATGTGTCCCCCCCCCCTTCTTGCAGCACGACCCAGGGGTTCATTCAAGACACAGCGGCCTTTGGGCCTCCAACGCCGCCGGTCCTAGCCACACAAGCCACGCGCCTGCCCGGCTTGGAGACAAACCCTGTGTCTAGGCACCTGACAATGGAGACCTGCCATGGCCAGCTGAGCGATCTACAGGCAAGGGCCGCGCCCCCACGCCCTGCCTCGCGGCGTCTGAGTACAACTGGGAGCAGGAGGCAGCCTGTGGCAGCCCACTGGCTGTGCAACGAGGGGGGTGGTGCCTATCGTGCACCAAAGGGAAGGTAATGGAGTGCTGCTGCCACACACACCTGTCCGTCCAATGTAGGGCTGCCCCTGCCCCCCCCTCCCCCCTCACCTATTCTCAGACAGCTCCCCCATGTCTGAAGACCCACTGTCGCCCCCCTGGTCCGCCTTGGCAGCTCTGCTGTTCCCCCTGGTGCTGCGAGCAGTGGTCCTGCCGCGCCCCCTGCCGCCCCCGGCTTGGCTGCCTGCAGCGTGCGAGTGCGCGTTTGCTTGGCTGTTGGTGAAGGGTGGTGATGGTGGTGGTGTGCGCGTGCAAGTGCGCATGTGTGTGTGTATGTGTGTGTGCGCGCGTGCGTGCATGTGTGTGTTTGTGTGTGCAGGATGACCAAGCTGGGCCCCTTTTCAGCGGATTCAGAGGTGCACACACTCATGCAAACATGCTCACATGCAGCAAGCGTGCACTTGCTTCTTATTTGAGCTGCTTATTTGGTGCTCTCATGCACACACGTGAGGAGAGGCTGCCTCCACACCAGCAAGCAGAGCAAAGTTGGGAGCAAAGTCCGCTGGGGACTGGGGAGAGCTACAGGAGACCCACCGCCTGCAGCTGCAGGAGTGCTTTTGACAGGGAGGGCGGGCGCCGCCGCGGCAGGCATTTGTGCTCCAAATGTCGGGGCCGCCAGCAGGCTATTCATCTGGTCCTGGCTGAGTCCTGGGGCGCCAAACCCCGTAGGCATCATAGGGAAGAAGCCCTGTACAGGGTGCGCAGCGCCCGCGGGTCCAAAGGGTAAGCTTAGTAGGGTTGCTAGCGCAAGAGCCTAATTTAAGCAAGCAGGTGGCAGGCGCTCAGGGGCTCAAGAGTTGGTCCTTGCGCGACGGAGGCGTGTGAGCACACGAAGGCACTTGCTGACAAGAATGAGCGCAAAAACACACACATATATGCACACTGGTGCACAGATGTGCATGAGGTCAAACAACCTTGCACACGTACGCACGCACGCACGCACGTTCATGTGCTCGACCTCCCCAGCTGCCAGTGCCGCATCACCCCCACCTGCAAGCCCGCCATGCCAGCCATGTTGAGGTTTAAGCCCTCTGGGGTTGCCATGGGGGCCATGCTCATGCCAAAATTGGGCACGCCTGGGAGACCAGGAACTCCTGTCTGTTGGTGTGGAAGGGGGTGCGGCTGGAGATGCATTTGATGAGGGTGCTGCTGTTGCTGCTGCTGCAGCTGGTGCGGGTGCTGGGCAGTGAAAGGAAAGCTCCCTGGGACGCCTCCTTGCTGCAGGTTGGGCTGGAAGGGTGGGAGCTGGGGGTTGCTGCCGGCGTCTATGGGGTTTGAAACCTGGAAGGCAGGGTGCTGGCCAACGCCAGCTGTGGTGCGCGCGTTCTGCACGTTTTCTGACTGGAGCTGCACCAGATAAGAGTCCAAGAAATTGTCCTACAAGCAAAGGTGCATGCAGTTAGAAAATCAAAGGGAGGGTGGAGCTGAATGTAGGTCATACAGCCTTCAAGCGAAGGGTGCGCTCTGCACCTGCCCAAACAGAATGAAGATGGACCAGGATGCGTGCAGCACCCACTGGAGTGACAGGCAACGCAGCAAAGCAGATAGGCAGGCAAGCTTGCCTAAGTGCACCTGTCAGCCACGTAAGCCTCTTCACATGGTCCATGGGGGGTAGTAAGTAGGCGGGCTCAAGCGAGCTGGCGCATGCATGCAGCTCAAATGATCCCAGGCTCAAGATGCCCTACACACCCTACCAGACATTCCTTTGGCTACAGGGCCTCTTAAGGGTCTTACAAGCCATCCCTCCGATGCACACAGTCAGGTCTCGCTCACTCTCGAAACACGTTCTATGGGATTTTCCTGTGACGCTGGATATGAACGTTACGCTCAGCGTAGTGCAATTTCAGCTCACCAAATCGACGAACTCCTCCACAGAGGGCAGGGGGGGTTGCTGCGTGAGGGATGGGTTGCTCATCGCGTAGATTCAATTCATTTGTTTCAAAATATATGTCGAGTATCAAACAAATCAGTAGCTTGGAGCATTATGTCTTGACACACAGAGTACGGTTGTAGTTGTTGTACAGTTAAGACGTTTAAAGATAAGACACGTTTAAAAGAAAAAGTATCATGTCATGCACATCTTATGGATGCACGCCAGCAGGCAGCATGCAAACCAGCATGCACACTAGGACTAGAGTCAAGTCCCAAGCTATAGCCACGCGGCCTCAGGTATGACCCTCTGCTTGTTTCATGAGCGTTTGGAGCACACTTGCCCGGCAGTGGAGCACAGCCGAACAAGGCTTGTGTCCCCATTCTTTCGAAAGAACAAGGAGAGCGAAGAAGTATGTCAAAAAGGCAGCATGTGCTCCTTGTCAGCTGTGCTGCCAGGCAATCATCTTGCGGTGGTTATGCACATCAGACTGCCATAAATATGTGCACATTAATCTTGAATTGATAGCTGTGCAATCCTAGGAAGATGAGATAGGGTCTGCATGTACGTGTGCACACGCACAGCACTCCACCTTCGTGAAGACTTCGCATGGCACAATGCGCAGTTCGCACTCATGCCTAGGACTAGAGCTTCTTCATGCTTAGGCCCTGCCCACTGTGCCTCCCACCTGCACATATTCATGCAGATATCCAGCAGGACCAGCCTCACCATCATGGCAAGGCAGTCACAGAGTGGAGGAGCAGCAACCAAGCGACGGCTCTCGGGGCCACCCAAGCTTCCCCCCATCGATGACAACGTGAGTAGAGGCCTCACAGTCCTGCGCCATGAAGGGCAGGGCTGGGCAGGATGGAAGGGAAGGGCAGGATAGGTTGGAATGAAAGGCAAGGAAGGGCAGGAAGGTCGATGTGAAGACAAGGGAAAGACAAAGAGGACAAGAGCAAGCGTACTCCCAGCACCCAAACATCGCAACTTACTTCCAGCGAGGCATCGAGTAGGTGTCCGCCAGTGCGCTCCTGTGTCACGAACTGCAGCATAATATGGCAGGAGCATGAGCAAGGCCCTTGAACCTGTTGCCAGGTGTCTGCAAATGGAGCAGGTGCACGTACTGTAATAGCATCGCATCCACTGGGGACTCTTCATTGCCCTGGAATACTCAGGCTGATGCCTCCCTGGCTGTAGGCTGGACATTCCATGTAGACAGCCCTGATGTTGCTGCTTCACCATGATGAAGTAGGCTAATTGAAAGACCTTGTTTTAAACACCTCATACAACCGCCTTCCTGATACTGCTGTGCATTGGCGTGTGCAGGGCGGCGGTGGAGGTGGTGGGGGCGATGGGTGGGGAGGCTGGGGAAGAGGAGTTCGAAATGTGGCTCCAAACCTAGGTAAGACGGGCTGCTTCAAATCAGATTATTGTCTTGTTAGTCTACTTGGCGAAAGATGTCACACCTGCCGTCCTTGATGTGGATCCAACCATTATTTCACTTGAAATGCTGGTTGATTCCACAATGGACTCTACCACTTCCTGGTGCTTCTCGGTTAATGGAATTAGCTGTATTTTGACCAAATCTTCCCAAACATTTCCGTAGGCGTCTTCAACATGCCTGCAATTCTACTCATAAATGGCTGCATGCCAAACATTGGCATCAGCATGCCATTTTACTACAAGTAAAATTATTACAAATGAAATGCTTTTGATCTTAAGTATGGAGACAGCCTTGGCAACAATTGTAGTGGTGTGCCTTAGTGCAGAATTTTCCTCACCTTCATGTGCTGCGGTCATCGTGTCACTGACGTATACACTTGGTACTTGCACAGTGCTTGTCGTGGTCCGCAAGTACAGTTGAGATCTAAGCATTGTAGGTGCTACTTTTCCCCATCTTTATGCGTGTGGGTGCGCAATGGTTGTCATTTTACTGCGTTTGCAACCTGCGCCATTGTTATCTGCTCCAAGGTCCCTCTGATGCCTCCTGTGGTGCACCAGCATGGCTTGGGCAGCAGCACAGCATGCGGATGACTTCATTCTTCCCATGTGCACTTATAGTCACCAGCTCTGTATCATGCATGTATGCAGCTTTCTTGGGCCTGTACTTTGCGGTGACATCTTGGGGTGGTGATGGCTTCAACTTTGGTGAGTGGCACAGGCAAAATAGACAGATGGCCTTGCCACTGAGTTGATGGGCCATGGCAGGCACACACACGCTCCCAGAATGTGTTTGCAATTCCCGTGTCAAGCGGGCCGGACAGCTAAATCTGGTTGGAGAGTTGAAACTAGCATCATCTAAAACTAGCTTTAGCTAGCATCCTTGTCAAGCTGGCTGGAGAGCTGAAACTCAGCAAGCGCTCCTTTAGTGTCGTTGGAAGGGCTTTGGGCGCCACCTTGTTTACTTTGGCAGCCATATCATTCACGCACATGCTGCACTTGTGTGATGTTTGCAGGAGGGGGAGGGGC
>LKMJ01006379.1_pt1 | contig 11120 bp, 17 predicted proteins | sample 643391 | NCBI WGS metagenome assembly LKMJ01 (sample SAMN04112250, study PRJNA286221) | soda lake metagenome | biome: soda lake; feature: Kulunda Steppe; material: water; isolation source: sample PL-Br10 brine of Picturesque Lake | place: Russia: Kulunda steppe | collected 2010-07
CAACGGCACAAGAAAAGAGCGTGTTTTTCATCTTGAATTGCCTGCAAGCCACACTTATCACAGGTACCATCATGATGTTCCCAGCTTCTTGTCTCGACTCTCAGCGCATGGGAATGTAACCTGAAACTTGCCATACTGCGCTGTGTTTGCCTGCCTAAATCCAGATGCAGATACCTAGGTACAGAGAGCATGTTTGGTACTGACGAGCATACAATTGCTTGCATGCATGCGTATGCTAAGTGTACTGAACCGAATGAGCATGAAGCTTCATGGCAAGTTTGGTAGCTTACTGATAGATTATACTTGGTAGTACCAAGAGAAAGGTTGAAAGGCTCACACTGGAAGAACTGTACATGGTTCCACTGGTGTGCACCCACAGTGGGTGACGTCACTCCCAAAATTCATTGGCTGCAGCTGTGTCGGTGGCTTATGAGCTCAGCTCGCCAGGCTTGCTCCTAGGCTGGTATGCTTGCAATACTGGTCTTTGTAGTGTTCAATCTATTTAGTGCAGTCAAATACACTAGACTTGAGCACACATTATATTGAATATGCAACAAAATCATAAATACGAGTAAAAGGTTAAAGATAAAGGAGAAATAGGAAGGATGGTTCTTTTCTGAACCCTCCTAAATCCCATTGATGACTCTTTGCTAATTTGGTGGTGGGGTTTTGCCTGGCGCTTCCACACATGTAAACCCCCCCCTCCACTCTCAACAACAGGGGCATACCTGCTGGCACAGTCGTATCTTTTCCCTTTTCTAAGGATCCTTGATGAAGGAAAGTAGGCTGGTGCGCACATAGCACTCTGTTGTTGAAAGGCCATTGCCTCCGTACATGCAGGCTGCCCTTCTTCTTTATGCATACCTTAGGTGGGCAGCAGATCCTTTTTATAGGCATTTCCACTGCCACAGTAGCGTTTAGGACGTGAAGCAGCATGGGAAAGGCCATCCAGGAATATCAATCATCACCTCGTGGCTCTGTTAATGGATCCATAGGGATTTGTATCTTGTACAATGCAAGACAATCTTTGCTATCAATATCCATTTGGACAAATGTGTGTGTTTAGTTTTCTTCCCAAGTGTCCCTTTTCCTTAATTGATGCGAGCTCAAGAAAAGAAAGGAAAAGAAAAGAAAAGAAAAGAAAAGAAAAAAGAAAGAATGCAGTGAAAAAGCTAGCTCCTCACATCAATTAAGGAAAAGGGAAAGGGGCCACTTGGGGCCACCAGAAAAGAAAAAAGCAGTCAGTTAGGATCAGGAGGCTTGCGGCCTGTCAAGCCAGCAGACCTCTCCTGATTAGTTTGAAGGTGAGGACCTCTCCTGATAAGTTTGAAGGTGAGGACATTCTCGGAGAATGCTCAAGAGAATGTCTGGTTTGTACAAGCTTATGAGCATAGTGCACAGAATGAGCATGAAGCTTGAGAGCAAGTTTCTTGATTCTTTGCAAATCAAGGCCGAGACTCTTCAGAGGAGCCAAATTGTGAGGAATGTAAATAACACCCCCTACACCTAAGAGAATGACATGAAGAACATGGTCTCCTGCAATGCTGCGTCTAAGGCGACCATGCTGAGCATGGGCAGCTTGGGGCTGCTGCAGGGCGAGTGTCTTCACAGTACTTGATCTCAATGCGACGGGTAGTACGACGCTGCCAAGGGAGGTTCTCGAGGCGAGTCTGTCTAGGCTGGTAAGCTGCGGCTGGTGATGGGGGTCTACCTCCAGCTCGGTGGCTGCCGCTTAAAAGCCCTGCCCCCTACCCAAAACCACCCTCCTTCCACTCCTTAAAGCAAGGAGCTGTTTTGCTGCTTGCATAGCTTTTCTTTTCTTCTCTTTAAGTTGACGAGTTGGATGGATGAGGGAGCTGCATTTGCTGCAAATATCCTCGTCTGCAGGAAGTTGTAAGCATTTTCACAGCCAACATCTGCCTTTCATTTCAGACATCACGGACTACCGGTACTTATTGGTAGGCAATGCGGATATTGCTCTCAGTGCTTACTTCAAAGAAAAGTTGGACAGCAGAGTTCACAGAAATGTGAGGGTCTGTGTGTCTTAGGGTATACCGACTGCGTTCAGGCTGCTGTCCCCCTTCCATTACAAGACTTTGTGGTTGATATGCGTGAGCGGTTGTGCACGGTATATCGGGAATTTGATGAAGCAGACCCTAGGACGCATGCTCATAAACTGCCAGTTTATGCCAGTGGCTACTTATCATGCATGTATGGGCTCGCCTCTCAAGCCAAGCACTGCTTGGGGCGGCCATCCGCATTTGCTGCCTACATGCAGCTGGAACTGAGTAGGCATGTGCTTTATAACATCGCTCGTTTTCGCTTGCGTGCTGGCATACTATACCCTGAGAGTTTAGACTGGTTGTTGGTAAATACCCAATAGGCACTGTGACAAATTTGACTTGCATGGTGTCCAGGATGAAAATGTCCTTGTTTATGCCCTTGCTTGGAGATTTGCTTTCTGAGAAGGAAATTCGAAGAGCAATTTGCTGATATTATTGCAGAGGGGGTTATCTGAGATAAATTCCAGGCATGCTCCTTTTGATATCAATTGTATCTTATTCATTTAACTAGGCTACTGACAGAATTTGGGGTGAAATAGACGCCCCTGGTGGCCTGGGTGGGTGCTCAGCCTCTGTTCTTGGCCTATTTTGGCATAAACAGCCCATGTATGCCCTCAACACGACCCAACCACACGTTTTTTTACCCCCAAAACACCACCAATACACTTCTTATATGTTGCTTATTGATATTGGATGTTGAAATCCAGGTTTGGAGGGGGTTGGAATTTAAACCCAATTTGGCACCCCTTATGCTGATTTCTTTTTAAGGGAAATGACCAAAAATCAAAATCTCACCAACCACTGGGTGTTTTCACTCCAATTATTTTGCAATGATCTTTCTTTATTACAAGAGCACCAAAAAAACCAAGAATCATGTAATTTGGTGCAGTGGCTGATCTGCTGTGGACACCTGGCTGTAAAAAGTAGGGTTCACGCCGCAGCCCATGAAGCATGGGCACTAAGACGGGTACCTGTCAAGCTCAGGTGATATGAAAAGCTTGCAAGTAGGGCTATCATCTCAAGCTAAGCTGGAAAGGTACCCGTCACGGCGCCCATGCCCTGGGAGCATGTCAAGACCATACCCATTTTGGGCCTCAGATAACCCCCTCTGATATTATTGGGGCTGAAAGATGTACATTGGAGATACAGGAGCTTTATACTTTGACAACATCAGTGCTGAAGATGTGAAATTGTTTCTCTTGAAGCAGATGTACAAATCATTTCTTTTTATTTCTGAGACTATGGATACTTTCTGTCTGGCTGGCACGTGCCCAGCAAGCACGGCAGTCACCCCATCTGGCTGAAGGTCTAAAGCATTGTAACTTGTAAGCTATATTTCTTCCTGCATGCACTGGTAGTTTTTAATGAGCAGGCTAGCAGTCGCACTTCTTGACGGAAGGCCTTTTTCTTGTAACCCTTGTAACTTGTAAGCGATGACTTGCCACAAATTAATCAGCCGAACTATTAAGCTGGCGATTAACCCTGTACCATGTAGTGCTGCAGAGGCTTCAAACTTGTTAATGCAGTTTGCAAGAAATCAGGGTTGCATTAAAATTGTGTGTGATGGTGTTAATTTCGGAACTCTAGGGGTTGCATAAGTTCTAGAAATCTGCCCAAGGCCCACTCTGCCTTCATGGCCACTCTTCGTGCCTGCCTTGTGTATACTATGTATTACTATGTCACTTGACAAGCACATTTGGTATAGCACTTCCATCTTCCAGCCTACAGTGAATCCATGGCCACTCACAAATTGAGCGAAGTTTATTGTCTCTTTGACAAGAACCTGAGGTGCTCTGGCTGCAGGGAATGATGCTTGCAGATCTAGATGCTCATTGCTAGAGGCATTACCTTTGGGTTTGCTGCCCTCCCCTTCATACAGGTAAGGCAGCATCAGCAGCAAGAACAGTAGTGAAAGATAACGAGGATGATATGCGCCTGATAATTTGCGAAGGACTTTTGAGCATGCGTCAGGAGTATTACGGTCAGAAGAGGGAAAGTACCTAAAGAGCAAAACCAACAGCGGCCAAATAATTTAGGAATGAGGCAGAAGGAGGCTCTTGCACTCTTAAGCATGCATCACTCAAATACATATTCGTCTGGATGACCCTGTGCCAAGGCCCTGCCAAAAACCAAACTAAGGACCCCTAAACCAACACTGAATGTGAAATAAGTCTACCTGTGTGTGCATGTCTCTCTCTCCCCCCCCCCTCTCTCTCTCTCTCACAAACATACACAGCGCAAACCCACAGAATACGAGGCAGAAAGACATGCAAAGCTACTCCAAAGGCTGAAACCAATAGTTGTTCATACTAAGAAACATGAATGTGCAAAACTACAAGCCATCCTACCAAATAAGTCTGAAGCCACAACAAAGCAACCATGAAGCAACCACGGCTCCGCAAATATGACCAAGGTTTACTCAGGAAACAGGAGCAAGAAGTCACACCCGCTTTGGCAGGCTCCAAATGCCCATGTCAGGCGCTCCAAGCATTTGCCCCTCCTACGCTCAACGTGTTGAACATGTCCGTCCAGGCATCATAACACCCACAGGCTGTTACCCACATAGCCATGCGCCTTGCTGGATGGATCTGCAGGCAGTGCGCTCTGCCTGTGTTGCCAGTACACAAACACGCTCAGTGCCTGTAGTGCTAGACGGCGTGTCTCAGGGTCTGCACGAGCTAGTAAGCACTGCCATGCAGGCTCCGATGCACCTGCCCTCATCATGGGAGTCCCCACCTGCTCTCCCTGCATCAGGCTCCCCCCCTTCAGAGCATCACGCTCCCCCTTTCAGAGCCTCTGAAGCACAAGCAGGGCAGCAGCACGACCTTGGCTGAAGAGACAGCCAGCTGCGCCATAGCAGGCGGCGCGCTGGCAAGCCAGGCACAGTAGCAACATTTGCTTGTCGCTCACTGCTGCCCACGAGCCAGGCATACTCTCCGCGTCTGGAACATCATCTCAATGGAGGCAGCACCGGCCTGATCTGTCCGTACTCGAGACAGGAGAATCCATTACTTATCCATCTAGGCTGACTGCCCTGGACCTTCTCCCTGCAATGCATTTCAAGTGAAATCGCTGAGCATCACTGACAGTTGTTACCGGCATCAGCCAGCGCTGGTCAGTCAGCACCCCTGGTCCAGCAAGGCAAGTTAGTTGGTCAGCATCAATGGTCCACCACAGCAGGTGGCCATTTGCGCAGGAACTGCAATGGGACCTTTGTACAGCAGCAGGCCATGCGCAACTGCCAGGCAGCATGCCAAAGGCATTGGGTATGCTGGTCTCAGGAGGCAGGACACGGCACCACGCGCAACCATCACGTGGTGCAGCAGACGTTATACTTTTCACTTGGCACCCAAGGGGCACCTGCACATGCCAGCACATGCATGCACTTATGCACACATGCACGCATGCGCTCACACACTTATGCACACATGCACACACATACGCATAATATGGTACCTGTGGAGCATTTGCACGTACACACAGACACACACATACGCAAAATATGGCACCTAAAGAGCATTTGCACACACAAGAACCTGGCACCCAATGGATGCCTAGCTTGGTGTAACTGATTGCTTTCTCTGATCCCCAGTGCAACACATCACGTGAGCTTTGGCGTGGTTGGAGGCATATAGTTTGGGTAGGAGAAACTGCCACGCTGTTAGAGGAGCGGATTGCCACGGCAACAGGAATTTTACCATTAATGATATGGCAAAACAAACTGCCACGTCTGCTGGAGAATAGAAAAAAGATTGTGGTTCGATCAAGTCTGACTGAAACAGACCACGTGCATTGCCGCACTCCAACGCATGCCTTCATGTGCCCCGGCACCCACGCACCCTGCTGGGCAGCTCATCTGGTGGGGTGTGGCCTTCATCTTTCTCGAGGGGGTCAAGCGCCTCCAAATGCTCCGCCTTGAAGATGTGCGGCAATATATAGCTGCGCAGCGCACATAGAGCATGGCAGGCAGCGAAGACAGGTTGGACACAAGGGGCCTTCATTCAGTGGATGGCAACGCTGTGGCAGGGAGGGGAGCGGAATCTGGCTGCAGCATATGCACAAAGGCACACAGCGCCTTATGTGCAGCATGCACAAAGGCACACAACGCCTTATGTGCAGCATATGCACAAAGGCACACAAGGCCTCATGTGCAGCACGCACAAAGGCACACAACGCCTTATGTGCAGCATGCACAAAGGCACACAACGCCTTATGTGCAGCATGCACAAACTCCCATTCTCATGCTCGGATGTGGATGCCGGCTGCCATGAGCGCACTGGAGGAAACACAGGCAGCCACGCTGGCTTGACACTTGCACAAGCATGCTTGCGCACGCAGGCTGCCCTAGCATAATTCATGCACAAGCATACTTACACACCCGCACCCGCTCCCGCATGCACATGTACACAGCACCAGAGCCCTTGCACATGGACGTCTGATCACATGGAGCCACACAAGCTTGCAAATACACAGCACACACAGACATGCACATGTACTTTTTCACAACGTACATACGCACGCACACATGTTCGCACGCCCACCCACAGCATTCGCACACACACACACACACACACACATACACACAGAGGTGCTCCTGTGCACTCACGCGCGGATGGGGATGAGGGCAACCACCGGGGCAGGGAAGGCCACCCCTCCTACACCTGCCCAGGTCACCAGGGCCCACAGCCCCGCCAGCCACCCAAACTGCAGCGCCGTGAACAGCACAATGGTGGGGTAGGGGACAGTCTTCAGGTAGTCTGCGTTGCCCTACACACATGCAAGGGGGCGGGCACGGCTGCGTGAGCGCAAAGGTGTGCATGTCCATGTGTGTGTGCATGTAATGACCTCCTGAAGGAGCCCCCCAGCACTGCACGATCAGGAGGAGCCACGCAGCCCAGTTCCCCTTGGACTTCAAGCACACAATCGATTCTTTGACTGATTCATCTCCCCCATTGCGTCCCTGGAATCGTGAAGCTAGTGGCAAACAGCAGAGCTTCACAGAGGGGCCACCCGGCGCCACCGGGAGCATAGTGCACCCAACGCCACCGGGAGCATAGTGCCGGGAGCACCGGCGCCAACGGGAGCATAGTCAGTGCTGCATCTTTTGATGAGAACACAGGCACACATGAGTCCCCAGAGAGGTACAATCAATGGCAGGTAGCCACTTTACAAGAGATGCATGAGCCCCTTACTACTGCCACCAGTGCAGGGGCTGTGCTCAATCTGTTCTTGATCACAAGCACCCACAGCTTCCACTAGCATGGACGTAGCGCTCAATCTTTTACAAAACACATGCACCCACCGCTGCCACCAGCGCGGAGGAAGTGCTCATCCTCTTACCAATCACAAGCACCCATCGCAGCCACCAGCGCAGAGGCAGCGCTCATCCTGTTGCCAATCACAAGCACCCACCGCTGCCACCAGCGCGGAGGCAGTGCTCATTCTATTACCAATCACAAGCACCCACCGCTGCCACCAACGCAGGGTAGTGCTTCTTGTCAGTGAACACAAGCATCATGCGGTCCCAGAATTGCATGCCATCAAACGAAGTGATAGCCATGTATGCAAAGTAGCCCCTGCGAGTGTGCGTGCATGTGTGTATAGTAAGTAGTCCCAGTGTGTACGCGTGCATGCGTGTGTGTGTGCGAGCATGTGTGTGTGTGCGCGTGCATGTGTATATGTGAAGTAGCCCCTGTGAGTGTGCGTACATGTGTGTGTGTGCTTGCATGTGTGTGTGCATATATTCATGTGCGCATGGTGTCTGCGTGTGTGAGTGTGAGCAAGTGCTTGCGTACATGTGTGCGTGTGTGCGCGTGCGTGCAAAATTTGCTGTTAGACTTAATCCATGAATGGCATGAGAACACTGCAGATTCATTGCTGTAGGTCCTGTTCTGGGCGACAATCATTGTATTGCCAGTGGCCAATGTATTATATGATAATATTTGTATTATGATGGTGGTGGCCATCAAACTTTGTGCTACTATTGCTAGCCAATGTAGTGCGTGCGCATGGCATGCTGCCAGTGGCCAATGCTCCGCGTACAAATCAGCATGCTGACAGATGCAGGCAAAACAGAGGTGATGGCGGCCCAACAGGAGCAGTTGGTGCAACAGGTGCAGTGGTCCAACAGGAGCAGTGGCCCAACAGGAGCAGTTGTGGAACAGGGTCAACCTCAGGCAGCCTCTGCGCGCATGCCTGCCTTCTGTGCGCATGCCTGCCCTGTGGCACATGCAGTCAAAGTCAACAGCACACTGCCACCAGCACATCACCACCAGCGCGCTGCGTCACATGCAGTGGCTTGCTACCCGTGCACTTTTATCACGTGCAGAGGCAAAAAAAGAAGGAAGTGCAAGCCCAGCACAGGCCTGAGCCCCTGTTCCAAACCACTGACAAGAACCCAGGGCAGGTCCAGACACCCGCACCAGATCGCCACCTAGATCACTGTGCAGGCCCGAGATCCCTCACCAGATTGCCACCTAGACCACTGTGCAGGCCCGAGCCCCCTCACCAGATCGCCACCTAGATCACTGTGCAGGCCCGAGCCCCCTCACCAGATCACTGTGCAGGCCCGAGACCCCTCACCAGATCACTGCTGTGGGGATGAGTTTGATGACGTGCATGAGCGCCAGGCAGACCGCCAGCATCAGGGATTGGATGAGGTTGCTGACGCGCTGCTCCGCCACCCGTGGGATGGGAAGCTCCTGATCCACCTCCTCGTCGTCCGAGTCGGCCGCGTCTAAGATCGCGGGGTACTGCGTGTGCCAGCGGTGGCATGCATTTTGTCAAGCTGCCGACGTTGCGCAGAAAGACGTGCAAACCAAGCCCCTGCACCATGTTGTCTTTGTTGGCTGTGTCCTTTGTCTTGAGGTGCTTCACATGCCCATGCACGCCGGGATTAAGCTGCTCACCTTGTGCACTGCGCTTCTGACGTGCTGCACCCCAGCACGCCCTGCGCACTGCACTTCTAATGTGCTGCACCGGTGCACGCCCTGTGCACTGCACTTCTAATGTGCTGCACCGCTGCACGCCCTGTACACTGCACTTCTAATGTGCTGCACCCCTGCACGCCCTGTGCAATGCACTTTTTATGCACTGTGCCTTGCAAGCCTTGTGCACTGCGCTCCTGCTGCGCTGCCCCCTGCTGCTCCTAGTGTCGGCAGGGGCACCACCAAGTGCCTCTGGTGTATACATGCAAGTGCCTGGTGTATAATGCAAGTGCCTCTGGTGTTTACATGCAAATGGCCTTGAGCACACTGCGGCAATGCACCAAACTAGAGCATGTACCAATAGGCGCGCACAACGCGCTTGCACGATGCATGTGCAGGCAACTGTGCAATGCGCTTGCACGATGTACGTGCAGGCAACTGTGCAATGCGCACTAGCAGGTACATTGTGCACATCTGCTCCATGAGGTGCACAATGTGCATGCAAACAAACGTGAACCGGCGCTGGGCAGTGCACCACTTGATTGGTGTTGAGCGCAGCATCGCAGTACTCCATGCACACACAGCAACACACACATGCATCATGTGACTGGTGTCGAGCGCAGCATCGCAGTACTCCATACACACACAGCAACACACACATGCATCAAGTGACTGGTATTGAGCACAGCTTTGCAGTACTCCATGCACACACAACAACACACGCCTGGGCAGCCGAGCGCACCAACACACATAGAAGTGCGCTGCACTTCGCATGATATGCGCACTCAAACGTAACCTCTGACACCTGAGGGCACACTCGAGGGCACACCCCACACCCGAAGGCACATCCAAGGGTACACCCCACACCCAAAGGCACACACCGGGGGGGGGGCACACCCTATGGCCCACGCAAGGGCACACCCAAAGGCACACACGAGGGCACACCCAAAGGCACACACGGGGGCACACCCTATGGCCCACGCAAGGGCACACCCAAAGGCACACACGAGGGCACACCCAGAGGCACACACGGGGGCACACCCTATAGGGCCCATGCAAGGGTACACCCGAGGGCACACCCGGCATGCAGCACACTGCCAAAGCTCTTGACTTGCGTACAAACAAGTACAAGCAAGCCCAGGCAGCTGAAGTGCTCCACACAGCTCTGCACACAAACAAGCGCTTGGTACATGCACACGCATGTACACACACGCCCACACAATGACATACATGCATGCGTACACTCTCACTCATACGCGTACACACAGATATGGGTATGGCCACATGACCACGCATGCATAGAAGGGCACCTGGGCAGCAAAGTGCCTGACGAACACGCCCTTGAGCCCCTTGGCATGGTGGTGCGCATGACGGTGGTGGAGCCCGGCGCCATCCCCCTGGCCCATGCTTGCATCTGTGTGGCCGCTCCCATTTATTGGCACTGCGTTGTGGTGAAGACGCACATTCATCAGCACCGCATCGTGGTGCATACGCACATTCATCAACTGCCACTTATCGGCCTGTGCTTGTGTCCGTGCGTGGGGCGGTCCCCGTTTATTGGCACTGCATTGAGGTGACAGCGCATATACATCAACACTGCCACTCATCGGCCTGTGCTTGCATCTGTGAGGTGGCTCTCATATATTGGCACTGCAAAGGGAAGGCACACATGCACGCTCAAGGAGCTCCTATATCAGTGCTGTAACCTCACCACGAACACACCCCCACAACAAATGCACTCGCTCAAACATACACAATACATGCGCGATCACGTGCCTACACACACACGCACGCACACACACATACATACCTGGTTGATCATACGTGCTGATGGCTGCATGCCCATTCAGAAACTCCCTTGGGGACGTTGCCTGGATTTCAACCAGTGGGTTGGGGGGGTAGGTCTTGACATTTCCCGGTATCTGAGGCACGCTGGTCAAGTCATTTGTGGACGCTGTCTGCCTCCTTTTGGCCCTTGCTTCTGCAAAGCGAAGGCATGAAGGTTGGAAGCGGGGGCAAGTGACTTATTGAGCAACAGATGCATGCATTTCCACTGGCTGTGCGTGTGTTGATGGCATTGGTGTGTGTTTGAGCGTGTGTGTGTGTGTGTGTGTGTGTGTGTGTGTGTGTG
>LKMJ01006380.1_pt1 | contig 11118 bp, 9 predicted proteins | sample 643391 | NCBI WGS metagenome assembly LKMJ01 (sample SAMN04112250, study PRJNA286221) | soda lake metagenome | biome: soda lake; feature: Kulunda Steppe; material: water; isolation source: sample PL-Br10 brine of Picturesque Lake | place: Russia: Kulunda steppe | collected 2010-07
ATCTTGCGGCGATCGGTCCGGCTCACGTACTGATGTACGCTTCGCCGGCCCGCTCACCGCAACCTGCGGCCCTGCTGCCCGTTTACCCGGTTGCCCAGGGGGCTCGTGATCAGCTACGGTTGCCCGGGTGGTGGGGCATGGGGTTTTTGGGGCGGGTTTTGGACGATACTGTCGGTTACGTTTGTGGCGATCAGCCAGGAGGGTTACTTGACTGCCGGGGATTCCGACGTTGTGTTTCATGCCCGTGACCTGCGGAAGGTTTATCGCATGGGCGAGGTGGAGGTGCGGGCCCTGGACGGGGTGGATCTGGATCTTTACCGCGGTGAGCTGGTGGTTCTGCTGGGGCCTTCCGGCAGCGGCAAGTCCACTCTGCTCAATATTCTGGGGGGGCTGGACCCGCCCACCTCGGGTACCGTGATCTGCGGCGACCATAACCTGGCCACCGCCGGCGAGGCCGAACTCACCGAGTTCCGCCGCTTCATGGTGGGCTTTGTCTTCCAGTTTTGCAACCTGATCCCCAGCCTTACCGCCCGGGAAAACGTGGCCATTGTCACTGAAATCGCCGATAACCCCCTGAGCCCCGAAGAGGCCCTGGCCCTGGTGGGCCTGGCCGAGCGCCGGGATCATTTCCCCGCCCAGCTGTCAGGCGGCGAGCAGCAACGGGTGGCCATTGCCCGGGCCATCGCCAAACGCCCCCAGGTGCTGCTCTGCGATGAACCCACCGGAGCCCTGGACTCCAGGACCGGGGTGGTGGTGCTGGAAGTGCTGCAGCGGATCAACCGCGAGGTGGGCACCACCACCGTCCTGATCACCCACAATGCCGATATCGCCCGCATGGCCCACCGGGTGGTGCATGTAAGCGACGGCCGGATCGGTCGGGTCGAGGTCAACGACCATCCCTGCGCCGCCAGCGAACTGCGTTGGTAGCAGGAAAGAAGGCTTGTCCGACCGCCGCCATCGCTACCACTTGACCACATTCATCGTGGCCGGCCCCCGCTGCACGCAGCGGTGATACTCCACCGCCGGTTCGCCAAAGGCCATGGCGTAACCCAGGGTATGATCGGCGGGGATGCCGAGCTGGGGAACCACCTCGGGGCAGACCGACAGGGCCATCATGAAGATTCCGTCCCACACGGTGCCTACTCCATGGGCATGGGCGACAAACTCAAAGGTGGTCAGGGCGATCAAGGGGTCCTGCTCCGGACAGGGAACATCGGAGGGGGTGCTGGTGATAAGCAGATGCGGCGCCCCGCGGAAGAGAACATCCTGCTCCTTGGTCTGCCAGGCCTTAACCACCAGACCCATATAATTGCCCACCATTCCTTCGGGCAGCCTCCCTTCCTCATGCATTTTGGACAAGCGCTCGATGAGTTGCTCCCGCAGTTTGTGCAGCACCTCCCGTTGTTTGATCACCGTGAAAAGCACCGCGTCGGCATTGACCCCGGTGGGGGCATGGCAGGCGATATTGAGCAGTTCATCGATGCGATCGGGATCCATGTCGCGTTGCTGGTAGCGCCGTACCGTTCTTCGGCCCTTGATCAGGGTCGTCAAGCGCTCCGGCTCCGGCAGGTTGCCGGTCAGCGGAAGGCTGGCGTCGGGATCCTTGCCGAGGATGGAGATCGCCGCCTCCGGACAGACGGCCAGACAGTGCTGGCACTGGATGCACCCGGCCTCGTTGGTGATCCGCGGGTAGTCGTCGTCCATGGCAATGACCCCCGCCGGGCAGTCAAGGACACATTCGCCGCACTGGATGCAGCGCTGTTCATCAACACGGAACTGGACCATGGTTTTCCCTCCTTGTCGGCAATTTATTTACCAGTTCGTAAACAGGGTAGAGCGTGAACTTATGAATCCCCTTCAACTTAACACCCGTGATTGCTTTTGAGAAGTTAAGATGAACCGGTCCTGAGGGCAAGCTTGGACCTGGGTGGCCGCCGAGGTGTGGCGCGGCAGGACACTTTGCCGCCGCCGGTTTTCTATTGGGAGATGGCGTCGGAGAGCAGTCCCACCGCCAAGGCAAAGTAGTTGGAGCGATTCCACTTCAGGGTGGTGCGGAAATTTTCGTAAACCATGAAGGCGGTTTCCGGATCATTCTCGTCGGGGATGATGATCGAGGCCATTAGCTGGCGGCCGGGCAGATTCGAGCCGTCGGCCCGGCGGACTCCCAGCTCCTGCCACTGGCCGATGCGCTTGCGGTGGTCCAGACCCGCCAGGTTCGGGTCGAAACCGTCGGGCAGGCGGACCTGTCGACCCCACGTCATGTCGTCGCGCCAGCCGGAACGGGCCAGGTAGTTGGCGGCGGAGGCGAAGACATCTTCCCTGGTGTGCCAGATATCGCGGCGGCCGTCGCCGGTGTAATCCACCGCGAAGTTGAGAAAACTCGACGGCATGAACTGGCTCTGCCCCATGGCTCCGGCCCAGGAGCCCTTCATTTCATCGACGGTGATATGGCCTTCATCCAGAATCTGCAGGGCGTTGAACAACTCGCCGCGGAAATATTCACTGCGGCGGCCGTCATGGGCCAGGGTGGCCAGGGAGTCAATAATGGGAAAACCGCCGGTAACCCGGCCGAAATCGGTTTCAATCCCCCACAGGGCGACGATGAAGCGGGGTTGTACCCCGTATTCCCCGCCGATCTCCTCCAGCAGTTCCCGGTGCTCGGCCATCATCCGGCGTCCCCTGTCGATGCGCGACTGGGGCACCACCCGCTCCCGGTACTCTTGAAAGGTCAGGGTGAACTCCGGCTGCTGGCGGTCCAGTTCAATCACTCGTTCAATGGGTTCGAGATCGCTCAGGGCGGTTTCCAGGATTTTTTTGCTGATTCCCCGTTCCCGGGCTTCGGCCCTTAACTCTTCCAGCCACTGGCCGAAAGGTTGGGCGGCGGCCCCGGCCAAGGGGGAGGTGGCCAACGAACCGGAAAATATCAATGCGGCGATTAGGAGCAACCCTAGTCCCTGCTTTTTCATGGAAATCCTCATCATTAGATGCAATATAATCAAGAGGGGGCGTTTTCGGCCACCTTTGAGACTGTCGGTTTAGAAGCAACTGCCGCATTATCGCCGATCTGGTGCCGGCGGGCAAGGGCAAAGGACCGGCGGCGGGCGGATTGTTGTTCTCCCAATTGATTGTGCTGTTATTATCAGGTATTAAGGGGTGCCGGCGCCGGCGCCCTTTCCTGCAACATGTTGTGCCGGAGCAGCCGGGCAGTCGTCGGGAATTGAAGAAAGGTTCAGTCGGTTAAACCACGGGAGTTGAAATAAGTGACCGTTTTTGTCCCAAATCGCCAAGCGAACTCCGGCGGCCAGGCCGGGGAGGTGCTGCTGTGCTCCGATCTGGACCGCACCATTGTGCCCAACGGAGCTCAGCCGGAATCGGCTGAAGCCCGGTCGCTGCTGCGGACCCTGGCCCGGCGACCCGAGGTGACCATTGCCTATGTAAGCGGCCGCCACCGCGAACTGCTGGCGGCGGCGGTGGCCCAATACGAGATCCCCGTACCCGATTATGCCATCGGCGATGTGGGCACCACCATTTACCGGGCCGGGGAGCGGGGCTGGGAGGAATTGGCCGGCTGGCGCGAGGAAATCAGCACCGACTGGCAGGGCCGGCGCAGCAACGAATTGATCCCCCTGCTGGCGGGAATTTCCGGGCTTCGCCTGCAGGAGCCGGAGAAGCAGAATGACTGCAAACTAAGTTTTTACACCCCCACGTGTTTGGACCGGCAAGTTGACGGTGCTGATCCTGGCCGGGAAAAACTGCTGGCCACGGTGCGTTCCCGGCTGGAGAAGGCCGGTATCCGGTCCTGCCTGGTCTGGAGCGTGGATGAGGAGCGTGACCTTGGGCTGCTGGATGTTCTGCCGGCACGAGCGGGCAAGCTGGCGGCCATCCGCTTCCTGATGGAGCGCCTGGGCTTTAGCCGGGCCAACACCGTGTTCTCGGGGGATTCCGGCAATGATCTTGATGTTTTGAGCAGCGACTTGAATGCGGTTCTGGTGGCCAACGCGCCGGAGGAGGTACGCCGCGAGGCCCTGGCCCGGGTCCGCCGGGCCGGCCGGGAGCACAGTCTTTACTGCGCCGTCGGCGGTTTTCTGGGCATGAACGGCAATTATGCCGCCGGGGTGCTGGAAGGACTGGCCCACTATCACCCTCATATCACCTCCTGGCTTTCGTAAACTGCCGGGGGCACCGCGATCGGCTTGCCTACAGACTTCTGACGGCGCGGCCGAAGCCGCCGGGGATGGTGCCCGAGGCCCAGAAGACCGTGCCCTGCTTGAAATCGATGAACCAGTAACCGCCGGGTTTGCGTTCATCGGCCAGGAAGATGAAGGGTTGATCCCAGGAAAAGGCCTGGGAGATCAGCAGCCCCTTATCGTTGCGTTCCGGACCCAGCAGGGCCAGAGCCTCTTCCATGGTGGGCAGGCGCCAGTCATCGTGGCCGGCGAATTGTTGCCGGTTGAGGTCGTTGATATATTCGGCCATGTGGCGGTGATTGCATATGTCGCAACCACCCCGCTGCCACATCACCCCGGAGCGCAGGTCGCTGACCGTCAGCCCGTCGCCGTTGTCCACCAGCAGGGCCTGTTGTTTGCCCGCGGGGTGGCGCTGGGAGTCGTAAAAATCGAATTTTTTGATTATCTCCGGTACTTCTTCGGCACTGATGAAGGCCGGTTCCCGGCGCAGGCTAAGTCGGTCTACCGGGGCGGAGAGTTCTTCCAGGGTGGGCAGGCCGGTTACCCCGGACTCCGCTTCTTCCTCCGCCTCGCAGGGCACCACCAGCGATGGGGCGCCACCCTCCAGGACGTTGTTTTGCAGCCACTGCTTCAGTTCCTCGTTGATGGCGTAGTGCTTATCCAGCAGCCCTTTGCCTTGACTGGCCACGCAACTGTCGATCATCTCCTGGGGGGCCGTGATCCGCGCCAGCACCCGGGCGTACTTAACCCCCCGCTCCATGAAAAGCAGGCAGGGAGGGTCGGTCCAGCCGTCGATATAAAAATAATAATAACGTTCGCTTTTGTTGCGCACCCGCATCTTGCCGCCCCAGCTTTCAAAAATACCGAAGGTGTCCGCCGGGGTCATGTCCCAGTCAATGCTGATTTCCGTCGGGGCGTTGGTGCCCAGTTTCTCTTGCAGTCCCATGTTGCCTCCCATTGCTGATGTTGTTGGCAGTAATAATCAGAATTTCATCGTTTTCTGTTTTTCGGCAGCCCACATCGGCGGTGGTGGGTCCGCGCCTGGATGTGGATAATCCGCAATTAATGCATATGATTATTATATGCATTAATTGCGCTCAGGCAAGATTTTATTTGGCTCGTTTTGGGGTGGGTAAATTTCCTGTATCATTTATGCGGGCTGCCTGGATTCTGGATTATTGCCGGGAAAAGTACGGTCGTGCCACATAGTGACAATTCGAGGGCGAGGGGTCGAGCAAAAAAAATTAATTGGAATCCAGGAGGAGTGCCGTGGAAGAGAAAAACAATCAGGTGGTGGTGGTCGATATCAGGATGCCGTTTTGGTCCATGGTGGTATTCATGGTGAAGTGGTCGATTGCGGCTATTCCGGCGATAATTATTCTGTTTTTCATCTTTTCATTGTTTTTCATGATCATGGGCGGGCTGCTGGGTGGCTTTAACGAGGGTACCTGGGCGGGGATCATGGTCGGGGTGGTTGATGACCGGATCCGGTCCGGATGTTTCGGCTGGTCTTAGGTAACCAAAACCGGGAAGCGATTACGGGGCACCGCATCTTGCGGTCTTAGCGGTTCTGCCCGACATGGCGGGCAATAAAGTCCCGCAGGCCGTCGGTGTAGATGGTGCCGCTGACCAGAAATCCGCGGTTGTGATCACCCCGGATGCGCAGCAACTCCCCGCGGGCACCGGCGAGTTCCGCCAGTTCAATCCCGTGCCTGAAGGGGATGATCTCGTCGTCCGGGCTGTGAATAATCAGGATCGGCCGCTGCAGCTCTCGGATATAATCGGCGGTGGCGTATTCCAGGCGGGTGAGCAGGCCGGTGGGGTAGATCGGGTAAAGATCCGCCGCCGCCTCCGGGGCCGAGAGCAGGGTGGATTCCAGGACCAGGGCCGCCGGCGGGCGGTGCCGGGCGGCGCTGGCGGCCAGGGCTCCGCCCAGGGAGCGGCCATGATAAATGGTGCGGGCCGGATCGGCACCCAGGGTGTCGTGCAGCCAGTCGGCGGCGGCCCGGGCGTCCTGGTGGAGCCCGGCTTCCCGGGCCCGGCCTTCGCTGCGGCCATAGCCGCGATAGTCAAAGAGCACCACCTCCAGCCCCAGCTCGTGGAAGATTTGCACAGAGTCCAGCCGGTGGGAAATATTACCGGCGTTGCCGTGGAAAAAAAGCACGGTGGGGGCCCCTTCCGGGCCGGGGATATGCCAGCCATGGAGGCGCAGGCCGTCCTCGCTGACTATTTCAATATCCCGCCACGCCAGGCCCAGTTCCCCGGGGGTGGCGGTAATGGTCCGGCCGGGGATATGGGGCAGGTGGACAATCCGCTCCTGGAAAAGCAAAAGCAGCAGACCGCCGGCGAGGTAGAGCAAAGCGGCAAAGCTCAACAGATACAGCAGCAGGCGCATGGTCATCGGATCACCGCAAGGACCGTGGTTGATTAACGCCGGGAGGGGTGGTCCTCATGGTTATCGCCCGGGGAGTCATCGCGGGGATCCTCTTCGTCGCCCCCCAGCTTCCACTTGCCGCGACCCATGAAAACCAGGTAGCAGACCACCAGCAGGGGATACATGATCATGGCTTCGCCGAACCGTCCATGGTACATGGAATATAAGCTGTGCAGCAGGACTGCGCCCAGCATAATCAGTAATATCAGGGCCAGGGTTCGGTTCATGGGGAAGTTCCCTCAATGTAAGCGGTCACGTGGTGCCGCGGGTAAGGCGGATCATGCTGAATTGCGATTATCATTGTTGAAAATAGCCGACGGCTGGACCGAAAACAACCATGAAACAATAATTGGCGGTTATGACGAAAAAAAAGTTAAAATTTGCTACATCCTGCGGCTCGCCGCTGCCCATGGGGGTCAGCCGGACGACGGCGGGCTACAACTTCGCTTTGTTCTCCCGTCATGCCGAGGCGGTTTCCCTGGTCTTGTTCCGGACCAACGTCGAGGAACCGGTGGCCGAGCTGCCGCTTGATCCCGATTATCATCGCACCGGGGAGGTCTGGCATATTCTGGTCAAGGATTTCGATCCCGCCCTGCGTTACGGCTACCGCCTGCATGGGCCTTTCGATCCGGAGGGAGAGGGCCATTTTTTTCAGCCCCACCTGGTGTTGCTTGATCCTTACGCCAAGGCCCTTACCGGCGGTTCGGACTGGGGGGAGGCCTACCGGCGCCAGGGGCTTTTGCCCGATTCTTTAACCAGCTTCCAGCGCCGCTGCCTCTATATCGAAGACGATTTCGACTGGCAGCTGGACCGGCCGCTCAATATCCCCCTGGAGGAGAGCGTTATTTATGAAATGCATGTCCGGGGTTATACCCGCCACCCCTCGTCCGGGGTAAAACATCCCGGTACCTACCGGGGAGTGGTGGAAAAAATTCCCTATCTGCAAAAGCTGGGTATTACCGCCGTGCAGCTGCTGCCGGTGGCGGAGTTCAACGAACTGGAAAACACCCTGGTCAACCCGGAAACCGGGGAGAAGCTCAAAAATTTCTGGGGTTATTCGCCCCTGGCCTTTTTCGCCCCCAAGGCGGCCTATGCGGTCAACGGCCGCAACGGCAATCAGGTGCGGGAGTTCAAGGAAATGGTCAAGGCCCTGCATGCCGCCGGGATCGAGGTGATCCTGGACGTGGTCTACAATCACACCGCCGAGGGCGGGGCCGACGGGCCCAGCGTCAGCTTCCGGGGGATCGACAATGTCATCTACTACCTGCTGGACCCGGTTACCAGGGAATATCTCAACTTCACGGGCTGCGGCAACACGGTCAACTGCAACCACCCCTGGGTACGCCACGTGATCATGGACTGCCTGCGTTACTGGGTGATGGAGATGCATGTGGACGGCTTTCGTTTCGATCTGGCCTCCATCATGGGCCGGGGGATGGATGGCGAGGTGCTGGCCAACCCGCCCATGGTGGAGAAAATCGCCGAGGATCCGATCCTGGCCAGAACCAAAATCATCGCCGAGGCCTGGGATGCCGCCGGTCTCTATCAGGTGGGTACCTTTTCTTCCCACCATCGCTGGGCCGAATTAAACGGCCGCTTCCGCGACGATGTCCGCCGCTTTCTCTGCGGCCATGATCACAGCGTGGCCTCTCTGGCCACCAGGATTGCCGGCAGCTCCGATCTGTACGCCACCAACGGCCGCAAACCGATCAACTCCATAAATTTTATTACCAGCCACGACGGCTTTACCTTGCACGACCTGGTCAGCTACAATCAAAAACACAACCTGGCCAACGGCGAGGACAACCGCGACGGCGACAATCACAACATCTCCTGGAATTCCGGGGTGGAGGGAGAGACCGACGATCCGGACATTCTGGCCCTGCGTCGCCGGCGGATGCGCACCGCGGCGGTGATCCTGCTGCTTTCCCAGGGGGTGCCCCTGTTGCTGGCCGGCGATGAATTCGGGCGCAGCCAGCGGGGCAACAACAACGCCTATTGTCAGGACAACGAAATCTCCTGGATCGACTGGGAACTGGCGGAACAAAATGCCGGCCTGCTACGCTTCTTTCGCCGGCTTATCGCCCTGCGCCGGAAATACCGCCTGTTCCGGCGGGAAAGTTTTTTCCCTTCCCAGCCGGTGACCGGCAAGCCGGAGATAAGCTGGCAGTCCCTGGTGCCCGGCCGCCAGGACTGGTCGGCCCAGGCCCGGGTGCTGGCCTTTCAGTTGCACGGCAACGGGGATGAGCCGGATTTTTTTATCATGCTCAACTCCGCCGCTTCGGCCCGGACCTTTTCCCTGCCTTCCCCACCAAAGCGCCGGCGGTGGCGGCAATTGATCGACACCGCCGCCGAGCCTCCCGGCGACTTGGTCGAGGAAGACGGGGCTCCTGTGCTGACCGGATCGCGCCTGGAAGTGGCGGATTTTGCCGCCGCCGTGCTGATTGCCCGCTGAACGCTCGCACCCAGGTGGGTAAGCGATCACGGGGCATCGCCGCCCCGCCGATACTTTCGGTGGCCGGGCAGCCTGTCATTTCAGATGGTTCGGTGATAAAAAACTTTACCCCGTCGGCGATCAGGTTTAAACAACACCCGGACTTTTGTCGGCCGGTGCCGGCGGGGCCATGATGCCGACAATTTGTCGGGAACTTATCAATTTCGAGCTTGGTGTAAAAGAGATGGAAACAGGAGTGTTCACGTCAACCATGACCGGCTGGAAGCCGGAAGAGTCGGCCACCCTGGCCGGCCAGATCGGTTTGCTGGGGCGGTTGCTGGGGCGGACCATCCGGGAGTTAAGGGGGGAGCAGGTGCTGGAGCAGGTGGAGGAACTTCGCTTGCTCTGCAAACGGGCCGTGGTGGAAAACCGACCGGAACTCCGCCGGCAGGCGGTGCAGCGGATCGCCGATTTGGACTGCTGGGAGATCGTCCATCTGCTGCACGCTTATACCGCCTTTTTCCACCTGGTCAACAAGGTGGAACAGATGGAAATCACCCGGGTGTACCGGGAGCCGGAGGAAGATAAACCTGGCTCGTCCTCCGGGCAGGAGACCATTGATGCGGCGGTGCGTTACCTCAAGGAGCAGGGCTGCAGCCTGGAACATGCCCTGGAGGTGTTGGGCCGCCTGGATATTCAGCCCACACTTACCGCTCATCCCACCGAGGCCCGGCGCCGCAGCATTTTGTACAAGCAAAAACAGGTCGCCTCCCTGCTGGGCCGCCTGCGTCGTGAAACCCTGACCACCGATGAGCGGGACGAACTGCTGGGCGAGATCACCAACCAGATCGGCCTGCTCCTGGCCACCGACGATATCCGGCAGACCCGGCCCACGGTGGATGACGAAGTGGAAAGCGGGCTCTATTTCGTCCGCAACGCCATCTGGGCCACGGTCCCCAGGATTTACCGGGACCTGCAGGCGTCGCTGCGGCGCCACTATGGTGAAACCCCGGAGAGCCTCCCGGTGTCTTTGCGGTTCCGTTCCTGGATCGGCAGCGACCGTGACGGCAACCCCAATGTCACCGCCGAGGTCAGCCGCCGGACCTACCTTTATCAGCGGCGGATGGTGTTGCGTCTCTATCTGGATGAACTTCGCGAACTGCGCCGCGAGTTGAGCCTCTCCGACCGTCAGGCCCCGCCCTCGGCGGCCCTGCGCCAGTCATTGGAAGAGGATGGCTGCACTTTGCACCTCGACGAGCAGCGGCGCCGCCATTATCGGCATGAACCCTATCGTCTTAAAATCAGCTACATCATGATCCGCCTGGAAAAAGCGCTGCAGCAGGTCAGGGGGCTTTCGCCGGAGGCGGTGGGCGGCGCTTACGATTGTCCCGCCTTTTTGGCCGACCTGCAACTTTTGGCCGACAGCTTGCGGGAAAGCGGGTTTTCCCGGCTGGTCAGCCAGGGGCGGCTGGCGCGGCTGTTTGTCCGGGTGCGGACTTTTGGTTTTCACCTGGTGGCCCTGGATTTCCGCCAGCACAGCCAGGTGCACGAGGAAGCGGTGGCGGTGCTGTTGCGGCTGGCCGGGGTTACGGATGATTACTCGGCCCTCGATGAAGCCCGGCGTCTGGCCCTGCTGCAGGACGAACTGGCCAATCCCCGGCCCCTGTTGCCCAGGGGGAGCGAACTGCCCGCCGAGGCCCAGGAACTGCTGGCGACCATGAACCTGATCGGTGAGTTGCAGCAGCGCGATCCGGAGGCGGTGGGTGGTTATATCATCAGCATGACCCACCAGGTCAGCGACTTGCTGGAGGTCATGCTTCTGGCCAAGGAAGCGGGGATCTGGCGCTGGCGCGACGGCCGGGTGGAAAGCCGGCTGCAGCTGATTCCCCTGTTCGAAACCATCGAGGATCTTGAGTTGTCCGGCCAACTGGTGGAACAGCTGCTGGAAAACCCCGTTTACCGCCTGCACCTGGCGGCTCAGGGCGATTTCCAGGAGGTCATGCTGGGTTATTCCGACAGCAACAAGGACGGCGGTTACTGGATGGCCAACTGGGCCCTGCATC
>LKMJ01006386.1_pt1 | contig 11115 bp, 15 predicted proteins | sample 643391 | NCBI WGS metagenome assembly LKMJ01 (sample SAMN04112250, study PRJNA286221) | soda lake metagenome | biome: soda lake; feature: Kulunda Steppe; material: water; isolation source: sample PL-Br10 brine of Picturesque Lake | place: Russia: Kulunda steppe | collected 2010-07
GCAGCAGCAGCAGCAGCAGCAGGCGGCGGAGCAAGGGCAGCAGCCGCAGCGGCCCCGTTCTTCAGGCTGCCGCTGCAGCTGCGCCCACACCGACTGCGCTGAGCGAGCCGCAGGTGTTTGCGCTGCAGTGGCTTGTGTACCTGGTGACGCTGGCAAAGCAGCAGGACCAAGGCTGGCGGCGCGCGCACGCAGGTGTGTCCGTGCACAGCCACGCGCGTGCTTTTGCCCGCGTGCACGAGTGCTGCAAGGGGGCGTGTTGTGTGTGTGTGAATGGTCATGCACATGCGCACCTGTGTGCACCTGTGTGGGTGTGTGGATGTGGATGTGGATGGACGGGGGTGTGAGGGAGGTCTGTACGCGTGCCTGAGTGTGTTCATCTCCCCCTCTGATGTCTTCTTTGCCATGGAGGCCATGTGCATCCCTACGGAATGTGTCAAGCCTGTGGATGTGTGAGTGCAGTCAACGGGATGGGTCAAGCCTGTGGATGTGTCAGTGCAGTCAACAGAATGGGTAAAGCCTGTGGATGTGTCAGTGCAGTCAACGGGATGGGTCAAGCCTGTGGATGTGTCAGTGCTTTCAACGTGATGGGTCAAGCCTGTGGATGTGTCAGTGCAGTCAACAGCCAGTGGAAACTGAGATCAGTCCCCCACACACGCGCGCAGGCACACACACAACGCATGCTCACCCATTCACGCACACACAAACGCATGATGTGCGTGCGCGTGTTTGGCAGGGCTGCTCACGGCCGAGTACAAGCTACTGCAAGGCTCCCTCAAGCAGCTGCGGGCCTGCGCAGAGGTGCCGGAGACCCCTGGGGGCCTCGGCCGGCGCAGGGGACGCAAGCTTGCCAGCAATGCCAGCAGCAGTGCCAGCAGCAGCAACAACAGCAGCAGCACCACCACCAACGATGATGCCAGCAGCAGTGTCAGCAGCAGCAACACCAATGATGATGCCAGCAGTGCCAGCAGCAAGCGCAGCGGCAGCAACACCAGCGCCGGCGCGCGCAAGCGCTCACGGGCTGGCGACGGGGGCGCGGATGGCAACCGCGGCAGCCGCAAGAAAGTGCTGAGGGTGACAGATGGTGACAAGGGCGGCGCTGACATGGTGCTGCCAGTGCCCCAGCCCCAGCCCCAGCAGCAGAAGGCGGGCAGGCGGGCACGAGGCGGAAAAGGAAGCAAGCGCGCCCTTAGCCAACCTTAGGTCATTCATCCACGGATCATCCAGGTTGTCTGTCTGGGCGGCATGCAGGCAGCCTTGGGCACTTTGGGGCGCTCAGAATGCAGCCTGGCCTCACAGGGCCGTAGCTGTGGTGGTTCCAAGTGGCACGCATGCAGGAGCCAAGTTTGGAGCAGCTGAGCCAGGAGGGTGGCCTGGCAAATTGCCTGTGCGCCACGGCTCAGAGCGCGTGCAACAAGTTGTGTGTGTACTTGGATAGGTGTTGTAGGTTTCTGGAGCAGTTACAGACGCTTTTCTTTTTGTCGCAGCACAAGCCCCATCAGTGTGCAAGCACGACATGTGCCCTTCATGCGTAGCCTAAGCAGCCTCTGTTGCCGTTGTGCTCAGAAGAGGTCGGAACTGCCTTTGCCAGAGGCAGCGGTGAGGGAGCAAGCTACCATAGCCACCATGATGTGCGCAGGTCAACAGTTTTGCAGCCCAAGATAAAATTTTGCAAGCACAGCTCTGGCTTGTTCTTATTTGTTATTGATGGCTCTGATGCCAAGCTTTTTGCTAGGTTTTAAGCGGTTGTGGAGGTGTGGGTGTGAGGAGGCTGTGATTGCAGCATTTGCCCACGTTGTACTTGGGTGTGTAATGCACATGGACTGCTTTCAGCTCAGACAACATGCGCACCTGAGGGCTTATGAAACCCCTTTTGAAGAGGACTGCAGCCCTGATTTCTGGCATGTATGGCAACAAGTTGCCCACGAAGCTGGTGAAAAGCGACCACCCAACCCCGAAGGGGTGAGGAAGGGGTAGGGAAGCTGTGCAAGCTGAACGTGGGCAATGCATTCCTGTTTAATTTTATTGATTTATTGTTACAAGTTAGGATACAAGCCAGCCTGGCCATTAGGCTGATTGGTTTGGGCAGTGCGTCTCCCTTGGCTCCTGCCAAACCTCCAGACAAATAATTTGCAATTTATGTCCAGACCTACCACACTCATCTTACCAATTGGTTGCCGGCATGTACCAGCGCCCACCTCTCAGAATGAGGATCATTGGAAAGTCCACCGTGGTGACCTCAATGGATTGAAATAATGTGATGACCCAACAGTTGCCCCCCTGGACCATGTCTACAAACTTTGTTGAAGAGTAGCTGGCAACAAGAACACTCGAGGGCAGGCAAGGTCAAGTTACATCAGGCAACCTCGAAGGAGTTAACCAGGAGTTAACAAGAAAAGGCCTTTTGTCGAGAAGTGTGACTGCCAGCCTGCTCATAAAAAGCTATAAGTGCATGAAGGAAGAAATAGTGCTTGTTGTTGTTCTGGCTCAGAAGAGCAGAAACATTGTTGAACCCGCACGATGAAACAGCAACGTATAACTTATACTTGAAGTCATGGAGAGAGAGACAAGGTGTGGACGGGTGCAGTGAAAAGGACGTGCTGCTCATCTTGTACGGCATTAGCATTGCACAACACACACATGTAGGGGAGGTATTGTGAGTCCAGGTCACTGATTCGATTCGTAGAGTGTGGGCACAAAGTCTGAAGCGCGCCACACTGTGAATAACGCCACGAGTTTACATTGAGACTTTACTTAAACGGCTTGTTTTGTACCAATCAGAGAGCTGATCATTCATGTACGCCAGCTGGTAGGCTTGTATAAAAGAATCTATGCATGTGTAGTACAGCACATGAAATTTGGATAGGACTATCCATTGTCCCACACACCTCTTCGTACTCATATCTTCCTCCAGGCCCCAAAGCTACCATTGCCGCTTCAGGGCTAGCAATTGAAGCCTTCAATTCAACTGAGTGACTAATTCCCATGTCATATGGCTCTTTTCAGAACCCTCCCGACCCCCACTAATGACCTTCTTCCTCGTTTGATGGTGGAGGTTTGCCTGGTGCTTGCACCAAATGTAAACTTCTTCCTTAATTCACGCAAACAGCCTGTTTTTCCCTGAGGGGTTACCTTGTTAGCGTAGTCTTTTCTTTTCTTTTCTTTCCCATGCTTGCATGCATCCCCTCTTCAGGGCAAGCAATTGTAGATACTGATTCCTTAATTTTGCAGGGAGCGGCTTGCTGCCTGCATAGCTTGTCTTGTTCTTCCTTTTTCCCCATGTTTGACTGCATCCCCTTTTTAGAGCAAGCACCACCACCCATCAATGATTGCCAGACTGGCACATATCTTTGCCCTCAGATATCTGCGCCTACCTGCCAGACTCAGTAATGATAGTATTTGGCCTACACTGGCTGATACTGGCAGTGCCAGGCTAACACGAATCTAGTCCCCTCAGGCTAGACAGACCAAATAGGTGTATACACACGCACACGCACATACACAGCTAACTTTTTAAAAAGACAAGTTTGTCTTCTTACATTGTCTTAAAGTCGGTATGCTGTGGGCAGAGACAGGTTAGGCTCATCCGTATGTGCCTCAAACTCCTGTACTACAACGTATAGTGTACACTCAAGGAGGGTTGATAACGTGTCGTTTAGCTCCTCTGCTTCCAATCCTCAAGCAGCATGGCGCAGGCAAATCAGGAGTCGGACAACTGGTGACAATCTCTGCCATGTGAGGTCATCGCCCTTGCCCTGTGTTCACATATTCCAGAAGTCCTGCTCTCCTCTGAAGCCTCAGGCGCATGAGCATATTCTTCCACAAACCTGCGGACATCGCAGGCGCAGGTTGCAGAACCTAGGTCGTGCTGCTGCTGGCAAGCAAGCATGTAGACTGCAGGTAACAAATCCTCCAGGGCCGATCCCCCTTGCAAGGCCTCGCATGATGTTTGCTCAGGGCGGATGATTCTAAGTGCGTGAGTAGGCTCTGTGGTTGCCCCAAGGCTCTGATAAGGGGCTGTGGTCCAAAGGCAAGGAGTTATGGGAGTGCCGTGGGTCTGCATTACAGCAAGCATCCTTCTAAGAATTGGCCAGCATTGGAGTAAGAGCATCCGTCTAAGAATTGGTCATCATTGGAGTGAGAGCATCCTTGTAAGAATTGGTCTGCATTGGAGTGTAGCATCCTTCAAAGAACAAACGACACCTGTTCCAGGATATCCAAGCCATCCAAATGAGCAAACGCATCCTCCGGACAGAGGGACAGCCACAGGGAATGGGCCAGGGCAAAGAGAGGGAAGTGCCAGCAAAAGCAGGGCTATGTTCAGCCTTGAGAGAATTTGCTTGCGTTCAAGCAAGGCAACTTCATGGACCTTCATGAACCTTTTGCGCGAATGTCTGTGCATTTAAGTGTGAACTCTTCAAGCGCAGCTGGAGGCATTTAAAATACCACTGGCTGAAGTGAGTGGCGAGCTTGTACAAGTATTTGATGAGGCAGGCAACTTATCTCATCCCACACACAGACCACAATCAAGCATGCCGCCCTGCAGGTGTCTACAGGGCATGGTGCGCAGCCACTTGAGCTTGCCTGTCCCCTAGCTCATGGGTGCCTACCTCTGCCACTCCTCGTCTTGCTGGGCTTGTATGGCAGCCTCCTGCTCCTGCTCACGCCTTAACCGCCAGCGATCCAACCGCCACTTAGTGCGAGCCACCAGGTACACCAAAGCCGTCATCCAGATCCACGTCTGCACCATCACAAATGGCCAGGCACAGCCTCTGTCACCCACCCAAGCAAGGGCAGCAACAAACAGAACAGCCTGGGCGCAAGCTGCACGATCGACTTGGTTGTCCACCAAGCACGCTCCACTTGCTCTGAAAGCCACATGGCGTAAAAGGCCACTTGAAAGCCATGATGGCCGCGTGCCCAACAAAGAGGTGGCACCCTGGCCTGTGAATCAGCTGCAAAGTGTCCACTGTGGCCTATTCTGGCTCAGAAGCAGCTGTAGCCATCACAAGTGCAACAGGCCGACCAGTAAGGCCGTATCAATCGTCCTCTGGCCACTGAGATATGTGCTGGCCAGGACATGAGATGCATTCTCCACATCTTAATGGATTCCATACACAGAGACAAGCCAGCATGTAAGAACGCAGGCTTATTTGTTGCACCAGTCGTTCGCTCAAGAATGTAAAGCTAGCAGCATTACCCTGGCGACAGGCGCAGCATTGCAACCAGGTTGTGGCACTCTCAACCCTTGAATGCAAGCCAGCATGCGCTTACAAAGCTCAATAGGAATGCAGAGAGCGCACACACCATGATGCACACCTGAAGCCATTTAGGGAACTTGCTGGGCCATCCACCCTCAGGTGGGACGTCATCCCCACCATGACCTTTGCCGCCTGCTCTGTTACCGCCACCACCACCGCCTGCCTTGCAAAACTGCTTTGCCGCTCCAATATTCTCTTCATTCTCATCTTTGTCTCCTTCATTGCTGTGCACAGCTGCTGTGCGGACCCTCGGAGGTGGTGCTCGTGGCCTGAGCAAGTGAAGCAGAAATCCAATTCTATGATGTGCATTACAATGCGTGCGGAAAGTTTGAGATGCAACTCAACAGAAGCATATCAATTTGTGCTCTGCTGTGCATGGATCAGGTGACACAAATCGGTTGTGCTGTCACCTGTCAGGCGCTAGGCATGGAGGGCTTGTTCTCTTGTTGGCAAACCAAAGATACACTGAAATTTTAGTCTGTCCATTGACCACTGGAAGCTCACAGCTTCTATTGTGTCCAAGACGGGCCTGAAATGCCTGCATGCAAAGTTGCGCAGTTTCACATTCCAGCTCTGTTGATAAGCAACCTTTATAAATTAAATTATATATTAAAAAATAGTGAGCTTCTGATGCAGACAAAAATGGAAGAGAAGGCAAGCGCCCTAGACTCGCCCGAGGTGACTGAATTGTCTTCCGGTTGGCCTGTTTCTTAATGATACGGGGTCTGGGTAAATGTGCCTAACTACGCGCGAAACTTTCGTGACGCGGCTTCAAACCCACCTGTCTAGCCCTTGGATCCTTTCTACTTGCTGTGCAGGAAGACCAGAACGCTGAAGCCCCAGGGCAGGTGCAAGAACCAAAGCAGCAGGAAGCTGGAGAAGCTGACGTAAGTCAAAGCCGGACCTGACTCTGGCATGCACTCACAAAACCAGTGTACATATGTATGTGCATGAACAAGTGTCCACCAAGTGGAAAGCTAACAATAGTAGCCTGGGCTCCCAGATGGATGACCTCAGACACGCTCCGCAAACAGTCAATAGTCTGAGCTGCATGTTTGAGGTTGACTCTTTGCTAAGCTGGCCATCTGACACGCACATAAATCATGGACAGATTATGATATTCATTATCTGCTTGTCAGGGATGTGTGTGTCCAATATTGTGTGTCTCTGTGAGTGCGGGTTTGCGAGACGCCCACGCCAACTGACCCCCACCCACCTCACACACGCACGCGCACACACATGCACGCACGTATCTCCCCATCATCCCCACATGCACACCCCACTCGCATGTGGTCCTGCAATTATACACATGTTGTCAGTGCTTGGTAATGTCACGTGATGCATGTATGCATTCACACACGTTCATGCACCTGCACGCGTATAAGTGCATGGGACGAAAGCACACACCAATGCACAAGCGCACTAATGCACAAGTCAGGTTCTGCATAATGGATCTTAGTCGGTTTCATTAGATTATTTGTTGGGTGGGGCCATGCACGTAAAAATGAAGAAGAAAATCCGTGAACTGCCACTCTGCTACCTTGTATGCGCTTCAATTTGCTTCTTCATACATAAGGCCCGAGCAAACCTTGGCTTTAGCAAAATCCAAGTAGAACACAGACTTGAATGTGCAGTGCATCTCTCCCCACAATCCCCTTGAGAAATCCATCATGCCAAGAAATTGAGTGCGTGTGCACTTCACCACAGGTGGCTAGGTCCTGCTCGCCACACGCAGACATTCAGACCATAAGAATCTCTGATTTTTGCTTGCTGCTTGGATGATGCGAGCCACGTACAGTATGCTAACGTCCTGCGCTTTCATGTGGCGCACATACATGCATGTTCGCATATCCATGCAGTAGTGTTCTGCAGTACTGGGTGCATGGGCTTGCTTGCTATGCGTCATGTACTCGCACTGATGTGCAGGTGTTCTTGCCCTCATGCGCCTATGCATATGTGTGCCACGCTGGCCCTTTTGTGCAGGGCGACCATACAGAGCGTGCTGCACGCAGAGGACACTGACCTGCTTGCATGCGCCCCTGCACAGGCCGACCACACAGAGCCGGCAGCCAGCACCTTGGAGCATGACGATGACACCTTGGATCAGGAAGCTGAGGTGCGCCGACCCCGCACGTGCCACGCTGCTTGCGCGCTCTTGAGGGTGACGCATGTCAAACCAGCGATGGCTGCGCCGCAGGACCAGCGGAGTGTCTGCATATGCATGCTATCTCCAATCAGACTGATTTTCATTTCCTTTCTGTGAACTGCCCTTGACACCCTCAGCACCTGCCAGCTGTAGGTGCATTTGGTGCCGACGTTTGCTCAGCCATGCACCACCTGCGGCTCGGGCATGCGCTCCTCAAACGCAGCACGCGCCTTGTGCAAAACCAAAACCCACAAGCGCGCGCAACCAAGTGATGCAATGCACGGAGCACAACATATGCAGAGGGCAGCGCCCGCCAATGCTCCCCTCCTGGCTTGCGCCGCCCTAAGGCTGAACCACGGAGCTCTGTGTATATGTGCCCTGTGACGAGCATGTGTGTCACCGGCAGCGTGTAGCCGCGCACATGGAGTGACGGAGGCATGTTGCTCCTGAGCCGCGAGCTTGCTGTGTCGATTGCTGCTGCTGCTGTTGCTGCACGTCGCGTGTGCGTTTGCTGCTGGACGCATGCTTGCTGCGCAAGTGGATGATGGTGGCGCGTCGCCAGTGCTTTGCCCCTGGGCGCGTCCACTTCCCGCGCTTGCTTGCTGAGACGCGCGCTGCTGATTCTTGCATGTCACACTCAGCAGCGTGCTCTGTGCACTAGGTTCCATGCCCTGAGCGCTCTCGGGTCACTGCCGCCGTGTGATGATGGTGATGGTGATGATGTGTGTGCTGTGCCGGAGCTGCTGGCGGGGCTTGCGCGGTGTCACAGATGCACTGTGGCCCGCGCTGCTGTACAGAGTCCGCAGTGCTGTGTATCCGTGTGCGTGTTGTGCAGGAGCTGCTGGCGGAGCTCGCACGCAGCCAGCTTGAGGTCAAACGCATGCTGGGGCTACAGAAGGAGCAGGCGCAGCAGCTGGGGGGGCTGAAGGAGCAGCTGGCTGCTGAGGTGCGGGGCGGCACGTGTGTTCTGACGCGCGGCGTCCGTGAGTGGGCTTTGCCCAAGCTGTTGCTCAGCATGAAGAACGGTGGAAGCTGCTGCAGCTGGCACTGCTGGGAGAGGCGTGCTTGTTAGCAACGGAGCCGCGAGGACCTGCTGCAAGCTCTGCACCCTTCCGTGTGATGCCAGTCCTGCGGGCAGGGCAATGCATGGCCATGTGTGCGCCTAGCCGGGGCCAGATGGGTGTGCTGGGTCCCAGGCAGGCTTCATGTATAGTCGCGGATTCGCTGATAAGCGTGCGCGGGGCTTTGCTTTTAGGTGAGGGCTGGGCTCTGCCCATGCGTGGTGGGTGGTGCGTTACAGGAGGGCAGGCGGGGTAATTGTTTGGTGCAGTTGCCGTCAAATTTGCTACAAGAAACAGAGATACAAGGTCCACAAGGTTTACAAGTGGCCTTCAGTCAAGAAGTGCAACTGCTAGCCTTCTCATTGGAAGCAATGGGACACACATTGAAATAACAGGTACACAGTGGTGCATGGATTTGGTGGAGGGCATGCAGGGACCTCCAGGGCCGGACAAAATCCTGGGCAGGATGCCCACTGCCTGCTGTGCGTGGCAGCAGCTGCTTTGTTCCACCCCATGACCCATGCCAACCTCCTCTGTGTCGTCCAATTTTAATGTATGTCCTGAAGACAGGGGCTGTGCGTGGCAACAGCTGCTTTGTGTCATCCCAGGGTGTCCATGCACATGGAAGTGCTGCGCACGTTATGCAGATACATGGCTGTGCTTGTCGTGTGCGCCGCGCAGCTGCAAGACTTGCAGGATGAGAACTGGAAGATGGAGGTGTTTGGTGAGCTGGAGGCGCTGAAGCAGCAGCTGTCCACGCTGAATGGCCTTGAAGGGCGGCTGGACGCCAGTGAGAGCATCCTGGATGCCACAGATACACCCGCAGGTAGGGCTGGGAGGCAGGATTATGAACGCAATTGTACACAAGGGGGGATGGTTGTGAAAGGAGAGAGGTGACAGATGGAGGGCGGAAGGGCGGCAGCAGCTGGTAGGGTTGGGAGGCGGGCAGGTGTAAGACGGTTGAGGGGGGGAAGGGGGTGAGGGCGTTAAGGACATGTCACGACAGAGGGAGAGGTTGGGAGGGCAGCAGCGAGAGCGCACCATGGAAGCCACAGGCACACCGGCCAAGCGCGGGGCGGGGCATGGCCTGCTTCAGGCTCATTGGCGGGGCGGTCAGGCAGCGCCACACATCTGAACTGCGTGTGTTTGCATGCTGTGTTGGCGCCCTTGCAGGCTCGGCAGGACCACAAGAAGCTGTTGAGGGTGACAACGGCACAGATGGTGCAGGGGCTGCTGCGGCAGCAGTTGGGGGGGAGGAGGACCTCAAAGATGACTACAACCCTGAGGAGATAGCAGAGCTTCAGGCGCAGCTGGATGCGGAGCTGGCAGACATGTTCTCACAGCTGCAGGTGCGTGCGGGGGAGGGGGCGGGGGGAAGCAGGCAGACGGGCAGGTACACAGCGGGGGGGGGGAAGGCTGGGAGGTGTAGCGGTGCAGCGTAGCGCGTACACGAGACTAGCGGGCAGGCGCAGCACCGTTGCATGGCCCCTGGGGGGGAGGGGGCAGCAGCCTGGGGGTCACAGCACCTCCCCTGGTCCTTGCAGCACAAGCCGTCAAGCTGGAGGACTGTGAGGGCACACAGCGCCTAGCACTCCCCTTGGCTCCCTGTTGCGGCAGTGGTGAGACTTGCTCCCTTGTGCGTCAACTCGCTGGCGTGCTTACGGCGACGAGCTCCCTGCTCTTTGCTTGTGCTGCAGGCTGTGAAGTCGGAGGCTTCCGAGGTGTCCATGCGCAAGGTCCAGCTGGAGAGGGAGCTGCAGGAGCTGCTCGCCCAGCAGGTGCGGGGGCTCAGCTCAATTGGCCTGGCTGTGACGGGGGGGGGCCAGGGATTGGTCTCCGGCAGGTGCAGTTACCATGCAGTTACCATGCAGTTATTATGCAGTTACCATGCAGTTACCATGCAGTTTCCATGCTGCCACCGCCTCTGCTCGCCACCAGCAGTACCCAGGGAGGCACGCGTGCAGCAATATTTCCGAGTTTGAGGGGTGTCTATCTTTGGGGGAGGTTGTTTGTGAACTTGATTGAGGACAGTTTGTGGGCAACCCATAATCGGGGGTGGCTTGTGGGGTGCCTCAGCAGAGGGGTAGGTAGCTCGTGGGTTATTTAAACTACCCATGCCACCATTGTGTGCTCTGTGGGGCATGTTTCAGGCATATGCTGTGTGTCGGCAGGAGCCACTGTATGTGTGTGCATGGTAGACCCTTTGCCCAGTGGAGGCAAAGCTGGGGGCTTGCTGTCGTGTGCATCTGTGGCGCTGCAGTGGTGTGTGCTTGTGGCGCCGCAGTGTTGTGCATTTCTGTGCATTTCTAAGGTGCAGCTATTGACCGTTGGTTCCGCCAGGGCCCCCTGCTGCGAGCACTAATCTTCTCATGATGGGCAACCAAGAACACAGATGCTATGTATGTACTCAAAGAATGTACACGCATGCTCGACATGTACATTTTCACAGGCAATCCCAAGGTATGGCATTCCGCATGTCTTACCAAAGTTCTCGGATGCGCACGTGCTCGCACGTTTACACTCGTAATGACTTGTGAGCACGCAAGCACACACAAGCACACACACACAAGAGCGCGCACACACACACACACACACACACACACACACACACACACACACACACACACACACACACACACACACACACACA
>LKMJ01006387.1_pt1 | contig 11113 bp, 13 predicted proteins | sample 643391 | NCBI WGS metagenome assembly LKMJ01 (sample SAMN04112250, study PRJNA286221) | soda lake metagenome | biome: soda lake; feature: Kulunda Steppe; material: water; isolation source: sample PL-Br10 brine of Picturesque Lake | place: Russia: Kulunda steppe | collected 2010-07
ACAAGCTGCAGATATCTGCGCAGATACCTGCGCAGATGCCCGCGCGGGTACCCGCAAGGCATGGGCTTGCGGATGCCTTTGGGGGGGTCTGCGGATACCTGCGCGGGGGGGTCTAGCCTACTAGGGATTGTCACGTGACCCTCAGTCAGGCCAGCGATTCAGGTTCAACCTGAAAACCTTACATTAAGCCACCCGCTTCAGATCAAGCATGACATCCAAAACAGAAGAACAGGATCTTGCTTGCTTGCATAAAGGTAATGTGGGATGTTTTGTCATTGAAACAGCTGTCAGATTCATGCCCGCCATCAATTAATTGCAAAAGGACAAAACTACAGTATCAAGGAACAAATAGGTAGACAAAACTACTTTACAGACAGTGAAATTCATGAGGAAAAACGGTGTCAAGTTTATAAAGTGGAGGTAACATACTACGCAAAGGGAAGATTTTTGTTTAAATATTCTTGTCAGCAAATTGATCTTCATACCTGCAGCGCAAGACATGTGCTTCTGAGCCCTCAATGAGTGCCACTTATAAGGAGACGCGTGCCAGAGCAATGGCCATTGGGCCCATGGGCGCGCATGAATTGTCTGCTAGCATGATGAGCTCCAGTTGCAAAATAATGATATTATTACAAACGACCACACAAGATCGTAGACCTAAAATTGTTACTTCAGCATTTCCTCCGTGCACCTGCCTATGCCTCTTCACTATTCCTTTCGATTTTGAAGTACACAATATTCTAGTGGGTTGAAAAAGGACTATGGCTGATACAGAAGGGCTTCGTGATTAGGCCCTCCTCAGGGCATCGATGGTCAATGGGCGAAGATCGCTAGCAGTCCTTTAAGTAAGTGCATCGGGGTGCAGCATATGCCTGTCCAGCTACCTCATCCTCTCATCAATTGGACATCCGCCTCCTGTAGGCACACCACACCAACTGCTTTGGGCACACCTATTCAATGAAGTGATTGGGCCAGAATTGGCCCAAAAAGCGTGGGACCTTTTTTGGGCATGCACAGACCAGCCTGTGCTGCCATGGAAGATCGGGCCAGCAGGGGCCTAAAATGGTCACCAGGCCACCAGAGAGGGTGGGTTGCAGGAAGAACTGAACTGTAAGCGTGGATGTCTGCAGGTGCACACACTCGGGAGGTTGGTCTCTATGCACACAGATGCATGTGCATATGCATGCGTTTTCTATGTTCATGCATGTGAATGTGCACTTAACTGTGTACATTTGGCGGTCTCTGGTTGAGAGAGTGAAACGAGTGCGTCAAGTTTTGTGTAACAGCAGCAGCAGCAGCAGCAGCAGCAACAGCAGGGGGGGGCAGCAGCAACTAGAGCAGAAGCAACAGCAAAAGCAGCAACAGCAGGGGGGGCAGCGCTGCCCCAGCTAGCAGCAACCAGAGCAGCGGCAGCAGCAGCAGCAGCAGCAAAAGCAGCAGCAGCAACAGTAGGGGGGGCAGCAGCAACAAGAGCAGAAGCAGCAGCGGTGGTGCAGTCTGCATGACATGCTCCGCATCTTCTAGATGCTTTTTCTTAATCTTGTGATGTTGTCTATCACTTTTTTGCACACACTCGCTGTACCCAGCCACTGATGCACCTAATTGTGTTTCATGTGTTTTGGTATGTGCAGGCCAATGCATGTTAAGCGAGCATCCTGCGCACAATGCGGTCATCAGATTTTCAGTCACCTAGTGCCTGGTCAGTGTGCGTTCCCCAGGAGAAGGGCATGCATTGTGTGAATGATATGTGGTCACTTCGCTTCGCTGCTTGCAGCTGAGTGCTCTTAACCACTTTCCAAGCAGTGCATGGACACACTTTTCTTGTATGCTGGCGCCTTGCACTACTTTGACGTCAAGATAGGACAGAACTGGGAAATGCATGCAGGCAAGAGGTGGGAAGTGATTAATTCTGTATGGGATGCCTACTTGCATCATGCAGGCAAGAGGTGTCCTGGAGTGACTCTCTACTTCTTTGTGTGGCAGATGCCGGCAGAGGATAGAGCTATAAACTCTTTCCGTGTCGAAGGAGAAATTGATGACGCCAACGAGAATACAGGTACTTAAAATGTTAACCGTGATAAATTTCACACAGGAACAGATTGGACCAGACCAAAGTTCGTTTCGACTTCCCAGGTTAAGGGGGGGCAGGTTGATCTGGGATCGGAGGCCGACCCCAAAAATTGAATTTGCCCTAAGTAATATGTCTAAGAACCGGTGCCACGTCAACGCGGTAAACCTTTCCAGAACAGCTTCGAGGTAAACTTCGCGCTCGGTGGTAAACCTGTTCACTGTTGCTGCAACAAAAGAAATATGGCAGGACTGTCTGGCCATAAAATTTTAATTCAAACCGAACTATCTCGCCAAGTCGACAACCGTTCATACAATAGTTCAGTGTCCGCAAGTAAACATGGTAGCTCTCCTAGCAAAGCAGGGGCTGAACCCCACTGCCTTCAAGGCAGCTCCCAAGAGAGTGTTCCGTAGGACTATGCAGCCCGTCCGTGCTGGTGCTGCCGCGGCTGAGGATGTGCCCGACATGAACAGGAGGAACATCATGAACCTGGTGCTTGCCGGAGGTGCAGCCCTGCCCACAATGGGCCTGGCCGGCCCGTTCGCCCTTTTCTTTGTGCCCCCACGGTACGCGGTCTTGTGTTGTTTCACGCGTGTGTGGATGAGGCCTGGCTACTTATAAGAACTCTGGGACTGAGGTGCAATGCCATCTTCCCCTCAACACTTGAATGGGCCTGCAGTCCCAGCTTTCAGGGGCTTGCCCCACCAGGAACACAGCATGTCCATATGCGCACTGGCAGTCCTTAACACTCACCTACGCCTCCCTGTCCTGTTTCCTGGGTGCAGCGATAACGCAGGAGGTGGTGGCCAGGCCGCGAAGGACATCCTGGGGGTGGACATCAAGGCGGATGCCTGGATCAAGGCGCACCCCCAACCGGGCTCCCGTGAGCTGGCGCAGGGCCTGAAGGTGTGTGGGGGGGGGAGGTTGCCCCCCCTTATGCGGGTTGGGGTGCTGTGGATGCACTCCAGTTGCGCTCTGTGACGAGCTGTGGGAGGAAGAGGGACGCAACGCACTGTGCACCCAGCCTGACTGTCCCCCCCCCCCGCTTCCCACCCTCTTGCATTGCACAGAGCGACCCCACCTACTTGTTGAACAGAACACGCTGGTGGACATGCATACAAACACAGTGCCCTGACTGTCCCCCCTCCCTACTTCCCACCCTCTTGCATTGCACAGGGCGATCCCACCTACCTGGTGACCGCTGGCGACGGTGCCTCCCTGGAGCCTTACGGCATCAATGCCGTGTGCACCCACCTGGGTTGCGTGGTGCCCTGGGCAGCGGTGGGTCAGAGAGCAGCACTGCACGTGCTTGTCCCCTCTCTCAATCTAATCCTTGAGTGCGTGCGCGTGGGGTGCGCATGCTGTATGTGCACGCATGTCTGTACATGCACAGTGTATGTGCGCGTATGCGTGTGCGTATGTGCCTGCGCATGCCCTTGAACATGGGTATTATACTTGCCTATGTGCATCTGGCCTCGCAATCTTTTCGGTCCTGAAGCTTTTTTTCATTTTGCATGACCTTCGAAAATGCAGGCCTTGAACAGGTTTGAGTGCCCTTGCCACGGCTCCCAGTACAACGCCGAGGGCAAGGTCACCCGTGGCCCTGCCCCCCTATCCCTGGCCCTGGCCCACGCAGATGTGGGCGACAATGGCACCGTGTACTTCTCTCCATGGTACGTGGTTTTGAGTGTCACGGCAAGGTGCTTGCTGAGTTCTGGCCCTGGCTAAAGTAAAGAAGAGTCTGCATGAATGATGATCTGTGTTGCATCGCGTGTATTTGTCGATGCGCTGCTTGCCCAAGGGGGTGTGCTTGGATATGTGAAGCGCTGTGTCGGGCGCAAAAATTTTGCCGTGCCTCTGGCAGTATGGGCACGACGACAAGCAGCAAAAGCACAGCACGCTTCCTAGACACCTGGTCCCATTCTCAACCGCCGCCATGCCAACTGGCTGCAGGACGGAGACTGACTTCCGCACTGGCACTGAGCCCTGGTGGGCCTAAGCAAGCTGCCCCTTTTTTTTGTGTTAAGGTGTGTATCTTGAGTTCAGGGCCAGCAATGACATGCTATGATGTAACAGAGGTACCAAGACAGCGACAAGGAATGGGATGTGAGTTTTCCCGCTCTGGTGTAACATACAGGAAGGTGCCGCAGTGGCGTCTATCCCACTGGTATAGGTTTGATCCCTATTGGCCAGCACTTAGGCCCTGTGGCACAACAGGCAGCTCTTTGAATGGGCACTCCAATGGAGGCCAGCGTTGCACTGACTTAATCGTTCGTAACACCTTCAAAGCACCAACGCGAAGGGAGTTCTGGACTCCGGGGTATTTCTGGGAGTTGTCAACACATTTGATGAACCGTGATGTTGAAAGCTAGCTTGGGTTACTCTTCAGGATGATTTGACAGCCTACTCATCCCCGTGCACACAGGTTTCTCTGTGGTAAGCCTGGCTGGAAAGCCAAATGGCAGAGGAGGTGATGGCTTCTGAAGCTGGGATCCATTTGCTTTCATTTGTCTTTGTGGCGCACTTCCCATGTGTTTTAAGCCTTAGCAGATCTGTAGGTATGATGGATTCCTTTAGGTGCATCGTTGCAAGCAGACAGACAAATTTTGGTCCATGTTCCGCGTGTGTCAATGTAGTATGTACATTACATCTTATAATTGTATCTCACAAGTGGCTAACGCCGCATTAGGTGTTGTTTGTACATTTCGAGCTAATTGATCACTTTGTTTTGGTTACAGGCCCTCTTGGCCCTGGCAAGTTGCTGTTGTGCATTCATGCATCGGAATTCATTGCAATAGTGTTTGACCTTGGCTGGTAATCACTTGTACAATGTTTAACTTAAACATCGTTTGTAAGTCTGCCCGTGCGTGTAAATTTTTCCAGATCACCGTTTTGATTCATGACTGTAACACAATGCCCTTCTACCACATTTACCAACCTTTACCTAAATTTTCTGACGGCCTATCCACACTTGTGTGGATAAAGTTGGAACAATCCCAGCCAATGAGATTGCCGGCGCTTCCTCTTGATCAACGATAATCTTGGATTAGTCAAGATACAAGGAGTCTAGGGTATATGGTAAGGTTGTGTCCGCCGAACAAGGGCAGCTTAGCCAGGCGACCTCCAGTGAGGTACGAACCCCGAACCCACAGGTTGTGAGGGTGCATACCGTCATCGCAGGTGTCCAGCCGCCTGCTCGAGTATCCGGAGCTGGTCTAGGGTATAAGGGTTACAAGCAAAGGCTGAAACTTTGCTGCTAGCTTGCTCAAAAAAAAACTATCAGTGCATGAAGGAAACAATTAAGCATATTGTTCTCCTGGCCCAGAAAGCAGGCACATTGCTGAAGCCTGTGTGATGAAACAGGGTCGCACTAGTCCTTTGAGGAGAGACCACGTGTGGATGGATGAAAAAGGACGTATTGCTCATCATGAGAGATGATCTTGTACATAATCAGCATTGCACAAGCCGCAAGTTAGAGAGGTACTGTGAGTCCAGGCCAGTTGGCAGGGAGTGCGCACCATTTATGGTAAGTGGAGCCAGCTGAGCATTTGCGGTTTCGCTCTCGTGGATGCATATTATAATAAGGTGTCCAGTAATCCATACGCTCCCTGAGGTCCACAACAAAACGACTCGTCGGACCTGGTATAATCAATACCATATGGAGAGCAGAACTGGCAGCCATAGCTATAGCAGTGCTACTATTACACAAGATTATATTCATATTGCCACAGACAGCCTTTCCTCCATCAAGTTAGGAAACAATCGTTGCACACAGAGAAGCACCGTCACCATGTTCAAGGAGACATCCTCAAAATTCTTCGAGTACTATCCGTAACTCTCAATCATCATTTGTGAATTTAAATCTCATGTTAGTATTGCAGGAAATGAATGTGCAGACGCCCTTGCAAATACCAAGCCTCCCACATAGACAGCCTCCCAGCTGAAACAACCACCTGCACCGCAGGCCCTGGTCACCACGGTGGCAATCCCTTCTTTGATATTAGCTGGCTAGCTCTTGAAGAAGTTAATAAACAAGGATCTTGCACAGCTCCCCCGTCCGGTACCAGATTGACTTACCTTCCAAATCTCCAAGCCGCACTAAAATCCCTCATGCACTCGAACCATAAACTGAGTTATGCCGACTCCAAAAAAGGGTACTACTTTGGTAATAAAAGTTATTACCAGAGTCCACTTCCACACATCCACAAAGGCATTAGCGACGCTTTTTGAAGCATGTCCAAACTCTCTCTCCAAATGGCACGCAATATCTTCCACTACTGCACCCTTTTTTAATCAAAATTTGCGTGTTTGAGCATGCTATCCGCTTTAAAAAATTCACCAGCCTTCTGTGTCCACTGTATCAGCAAGCAGATAGTGCTGTCCATATTCTCTCAGGGTGTCAACATACAATCATGTCGGGTATGATCACTGAATGCCATAATGTTGCCTGCAGGCTCATCATGAAAGCCATCAGCAAAAGCTCTCTGGCAGATTGTTTGGTCCACTTGGATGCTGGTGGTACTACCTATTTGACGCAATATAACCTTCAAATTCCTGAGCATGCTAACAATAGGACACTACCCAGCTGTATTTTTGATTATTATTTATCTGCCAGAAATAGACTCCCATCCAGTCACCCTGATGCCATTTTGGCCACTACTAGAAAATTTAAGTCGCCAACCACTCCTCATTTGCACCAGAAGGCCTGCCCAAGATAACCCAGTGGAGATGCATGCAGAGCTTGCAAGCTCAATGTTAGAAAAAGGGAAATTTTAATATATCTCGTTAAGTGTTGTGAAGATACACGGCCTGGACACCACTTGGAAGTCTCAAGACAACAACATGAGATTCTCTGAAAGCGCTTGAAGGCTAAAAAAGTCATCCTTCACACCATCCGTCTTGGTGTGGGAGGCTCTATCTGTACCTCTCAATTTTCAAATCATCTTTAAGAGCTCGGCCTTAAAACACAAAATAACCCATAAGGCTGCTCTCATATTACATGCTCACTCTGTGCTTCAAGAACACAAGAAAAGAAAAGAAAGACTATGCAGGCGGTAGAACGACCCCGCATCAATTTAGGAAAGGGAGACACATTGGAGGGCCAGTCCTTAAGAATTCCTACATTCTGGATTTAATTGTGGAACACTCGATAGCCTACTTGGTTTAGTAAACGAAGAACCAAGGTCAGTGCTGCAAGATGGGAGCTTACACTCGGAGGCTCAAGAGGAGGGGACAGTGTGGCAGCGGAACCACGTGTGCGTGATGGGGAGCAATAGTGTTCAGTGTTGAAGACAGGCTACAGAGTAAGAAATGATGCAGCTCATGGTCTATGCAGTTGTATACCCTCTGTTGCGTGGCTTTTGCGCTTTGGGCGAGCTGGGAAAGGTAAGGCCTCACGCTCAATCTCGCTTCTCAATGACTGTCAGGGTCACAGCGACTGTGTGTGTATCAAATTGTTGATTAGTCTATAACAGCGATTTGGCATGATTGAAGTCCGTAAAAGCTCATATAGTAGCAGCATGAAGAAAAGCTCCAAGAGACTGCACTGCAAACTAAAATAAGCCTTCGACTCCACATCCGATGTAAAAAAAGGATGATGAGAATTTACATATAGAAGGCCCTTAGATAAAAAAGTGCAATTTGAGCAGTTGAACTGTTAGCCTGCTCATGGAAACCGACAAGATCATGTAGATTAAATAGAGCTTGTTGTTCAGACTCATATAGTAGACACATCATGGGAACCTGGGATAGGAAACAAAAATGCATGTCCCGTTGGGATGATGAGTTTATAAGGAAATTGTCATGACGTGCAAAAACCGTGTCACTGGCAGTCCGTGTACTTCTCCTTTATCCAGCTCCTGCCTTTCAATACAATTCATACCATCAGTAGCAGCATGCATCCCCGACTCTTCATGTCATCAATGAGTACTACTAGGCCGCATGCGGCAGCCAAGAGCATGTAGTTTGACAAAGTTTGCCTTACTAGAACTCTACTGGTGTATCCTTTTAATAGCTTGGGTTAAATTGCCAAGATTTGTGAGTTTAATTGTCAAGACCTTATTCTTGTAAACCTTGTTAAGTTGCCAAGATTTCAGCTCCAAACTTTGCAAGCCAAAGATGCAAGACTAAAGCACAAATGCGACATTCACAAATTGTCCCAGCCCTCATGGCTTCGAGGAGGATGGTATGCAAGGATAATTGATGATCTTGGGCTTATCATAAAGAAAAAAGAAAAGAAAAGAAAAACTACGCAGGCAGTGAAACCACTCCCCACATCAATTAAGGAAAAGGAGACACGTTGGCCCAGAGAGCCGTGAGTCTCCTCCACCAGGGAGATGGAAAAACTAGTGAGGATCTGGAGGGTGACAAGCCGCCCCCTGCTCCAGTCCAAGACCTTAAGAGCAACTAGGTTTTTCAAGAGCGCGTCTAGAAGTTGAAAGTTTGTTTGCATAGAGCACAGAACGAGCATGTAACTTGAGGTCAGTCTTATGGGCTTTTTTGTGTATCAAGGCCGAGCTTCTTAAGGTGATTCAAGGTGTGTGAGGTATAGATAGAGCCTCCCACACCAAGAAGGATGGTGTAAAGGACAAGATTCTTGGCCTTTTAGCGCTTACAAATAACCCCGTGTTGTTTTCTGGAGGCCTCTAATTGGTGTCCAGGCCGTGTGTTTTCACAGTATTCCTGAACGAGGTGTATCTCCCTCATGTTGACATTGAGCTCGTGAACTCTGCGTACATCTCTACTGGGTTGTCGTGGTTGTGACACCTGGTGCAAATGAGGAGTGGTTGACGATTTGGAATTTTTAGGTAAGCAGGTGACCAAAATGGCATCAGGGCGACTAGAGGTGAGTCTATCTCTAGCAGATAGACGAGCACCAGAAAACCAGCTGGGTATAGTCCTGTTATTAGCATTCTCAGGAATTTGAAGGTTTTGTTGGGCCAAGCGATCAGTGCTGCCGGCATCCAACTGGACTAAACAACCTGCCAGAAAGCCTTTGCTGATGGCTTTCATAATGAGCCTGCAGGCAACATTATGCCTTTCAGTGACCATACCAAAGATGATCGTATGTCGACACCCTGAGAGAATATGGAGAGCACTATCTCAGAGTAGGCTACTTGCCGACAGAGTGGGCATTGAAGGCTGGTGGACATTTTAAAGTGGACAACGTGTTTCTGATTAAGAAGGGTGCCTGTGCGGTAGTGGAAGATATTGCGCTTGATTTGGAGAGAAAGTTTGGGCATGCTCCAAAAAGTGTTGCTAATGCCTTTGTGGAGGTGTGGAAGCAGACTCTGGTAATAAGAGTAGTACCCTGCCAACTTTGAGTTGGCATAACCCAGTTTATGGTTTGAGTGCATGAGGGATTTTAGTGCAGCTTGGAAATTAGGAAGGTATGTCAATCTAGGGCTGTGTTGGGGAGCTGCAGTGCCAGATTCTTGCTTATGAATTTCTTCAACATCTAGCCAGCTAATATCAAAGAAGTGATTGCCACCAGAGCCTGCAGTGCAGATGGTTGTTCAAGCTGGGAGGCTGTCTCCATGGCAAGCTTGGTACTTAGCGAGGGTATCTGCACATTAATTCCCAAGATAGGTAGTGAAACCACTCCCTACATCGATTAAGGAAAAGGAGACACATTGGCCTGAAGAGCCGTGAGTCTCCTCCACCAGGGAGAATAAAGAACTAGTGAGGATCTGGAGGGTGACAAGCCGCCCCCTGCTCCAGACCAAGACCTTGAGAGCAACTGGATTCTTCAAGAGCGCGTCTAGTAGTTGACAGTTTATGTGCATAGAGCACAGAATGAGCATGTAACTTTAGGGCAGTCTTATGGGCTTTTTGTAAATCAAGGCCGAGCTTCTTAAGGTGATTCAAAGTGTGTGAGGAATAAATAGAGCCTCCCACACCAAGAAGAATTCCCAGCAATTCCGGCATGAGATTTACTTTATAAAGGAAGATGTGGGATTGAGAGTTTTAGATAGTATAAGAAAGAATTTTGAGGTTGTCTTCTTGAACATGATGGCAGTGTTTCTCTGGACACAACAATTGTTTCCTAATTTGATGGAGTGAGGTAAGGCTGTCCGACAGCCAAAGTCTGTAGCAATATGAGTATGATCGTGAGTAATAGCGGCCGATATAGCTGCTAGTTCTGCTCTCCCTATGGTGTTGGTTATACCAGCACCATTTGGTTCAACCGAGTTAGAGGTGCCCGAACTGGGGTGGTAGACCCCTGCCCCAACGCTTGTTTATCCTTCCTGGATATGGCAGCTACCATGCGTGTAGGGCCAGGATTTCCAGTCAGAAATTTTAAGTGTGAGTCCCGGTTTGGAATGATGGGAAAGGGGGGCCACTTCGCCCAAAGCAGGTCTGTGGGAGCACCTGGTAGTTTGCATTTTGTCTGAGTGAAGTTTCTCAAAATTCTTTAGACCAAGCGTTGTCTCAGCGTACCTAGCATTACATATGGTGTGGTTAGCAATGTTGTTGAGATGCCAATGAGCTTCAGGGATGTCATGAGCAAGATTTTGTAGCCATGTAGGATTGTGTTTTTGGAGGTGGAGCCGCGCAGCTGTATTCCAGTCTGCTATGATATGGAGATTCCAAGAGGCCTGGGTTAAGGAAGTCTCTTGACTAATACAGGACTGCGGGGAAGCTTAGGCAATCTCATGAGCTGGAGTTGTTCCAAGTTTATAACAAAAGTGGGGAAAGAAGAAAGAAGAAAAAAGAAAAAAATAAGTGGGGAAAGGGTCAGGAGACTTGAGTAAGGGTTGGTGATCATGGATCCATTCCAAGATGGTAGGAACATGAAAGTGACAATTGCCTCAGTACTGAGGATGGCTGAGTAGATGGCATGCCTAAGGCTCAGATTCATGGTATTTTCGTCATAGATGAGATGGCACACTGGGAAACCAGTGGATTGGGACGAGAGGGCCCCGAGAACCTCCCTTGGCAGCGTCGTACCACCCATCTCATCGAGATCAAGTACTGTGAAGACACTCGCCCTGAGCAGCAGCTCCAAGCTGCCCATGCTCAACATGGTCATCTTACACGCAGTAT
>LKMJ01006388.1_pt1 | contig 11111 bp, 8 predicted proteins | sample 643391 | NCBI WGS metagenome assembly LKMJ01 (sample SAMN04112250, study PRJNA286221) | soda lake metagenome | biome: soda lake; feature: Kulunda Steppe; material: water; isolation source: sample PL-Br10 brine of Picturesque Lake | place: Russia: Kulunda steppe | collected 2010-07
CACACACACACACACACACACACACACACACACACACACACACACACACACACACACAAACGCACACATACACAAACACGCATGCACGCACGCACGCACCCCCGCCAACACACCTGGCCCACGCCATAGCGCAGCACTTGCACGTCCTCCTGGTGCGACACAGGGGCCATGGTGTACAGGGCTACGCGGTCCTCAATTGAGCGCACAATCTTATCATGGTACCTCGTGATGAACGTGCCGTATGACGTCCTGTGTGTGGTGGGCAGGGCACAAGAGACATGTGTGCGCTCTTGCCGGTAGCCTGTGTGTGAGCAGGCCGATGGCTTTGGTGGGCAGGGCACAACAGACATGTGTGCGCTCTTGCGGGTAGCCTGTGGGTGAGCAGGCCAATGGCTTTGGTGGGCAGGGTACAATAGACATGTGCGCACTCTTGCCCATAGCCTGGGTGAGCAGGCCGATGGCTTTGGTATGCAGGCTGCAGGAAGGGCCGAGCTAGCAGGCCCCAGAATAGCCGTGGCCAGCGCAAGGCAGGGCCTACACTCAGTGAGCTTCCTACTTGAGCGTGAGCTTGCAACAGGACCACCTTTCTATAGCTCTGTGAGCCTGCTACAAGTGCATGAGCTTGCTCCAATTTGATGCACTTGCTGCGATAGCACGAGTGTGGCACAACCTGCATGAGCTTGCTCACAACTTGTGAGCGCACCCCAATGGGCTTGCTGCAGAAACCAAACACAGAGAGGAATGCCCCAGATGAGAGTGTGTGAGGAACCATGTTCAGGTGCTGGGGCAACAGGAGGGTCTGGCGGGTCTTTCTGTCAGGCGCGTGACAGCCCTCGCCATGCGCTGCCATGCGCTTGCTTGCTAAGGCATAAAGCAGGGATTCCCAGCAGCTCCTGGGTACAAAGTTGCTTTGGAGATGAGTAAGATGAGCAAGGACTGTGAAATTAGACAAGGACCACGAGGTTGATTAAGGACATGCAGACGCAGCCGTTTCCCAAGCCTCGCAGTCCCTACGCGGCTGAGTCTCCATACCCTGCAGGCGGACTGGTGAGAAGAGCCATGGGCACAACATTCAGGCAGTGGCACAAAGACTGCCACCAAGCCTTGCGCACACGGTCCATGCAAAAGGCCCACGCTGAGTGCCGGGAAACGCCGGAGGGAAGAATGGTGAGCTAGGCCTCCATTGAAAGTCAGGGAGCGGGTAAAAGCGGATGACATACAAAGTGACCTCTGAAGAGCAAAAGAAAAGGCAGGGAGCAGTCAATACCTGTAATCATCCAGCACGCTGGTCCCATCCTTGCCCACCACCGTGCTCCGCTGCAGCAAACACAAGATTGTGCAGAAGGCACACAGTTGAGTCGTGAGGAAAGGGAGGAGGAGGAGGAGGAGGAGGAAGATGAGGTGGGGAGCTATGCTGGGAGTGTCATGACAAGGGCTTGCTCCCATAATGAGAGGCCAGGAACTGCTCTCAATTTCTGGCCATGGCCCCTTGAGCAACCACGCTCTTTGTAGCTGAAGCCTTCACAGACAAACACCCAACTGGCTGACAGAGCTTGCAGGCTATGAGAATGCGCTATCCAAGGTGCAGGGGAGCATTGATCTTGGGATCTGCAGTTGCCAACATGACAGAATGGGTGTGGGACCTCTTCCCCTGCATAGGTTGCGCAGCCCGCATGAGGATTTAATTCCACCAATTGCGCTTAATTGCACACTCCTTGAGCTGATTAAGTGTTCGGTGCGCACCAGTTGCAATGACATTATTTCAAATCAACAATGCATAAACCAAGATGAAGCTGATGCACATCACCCCAGTCTGTAGCACTCAAAAATCACAGCCTCTCCCAACATGCAGGCTTAGAACTTTTGTGCACGTTGATGGGTGCGATGAGGGCCAACAGGTTCTTGTGTTGCAGGATTGGCTAACCGCTGTACAAAACCAGCTCCTCAAGTGTCCAACCACAAGCAAGCCCAGGAGACTAAGTCCACAAAAAGGTGCTCAAAACTTGTATGTTTGAGACAAAGTAAAGGATATGCGATTGAGGCAGCTGACCCATCCGTGCAACTGCGTGCTGGCACACCGACAATTTGTGCAAACACAGGTGTCTCGGAGGACATTTTAACAGGCGAGCTCACCTGCATCTGCGGCCATGCCAGATCCACAATGTGCTGCGCCTCGTCGTCAGTGATCAGATTGTGAAGGATGAACGCCCTGAAAATGCCACAAGACAAGCGCAGTCCTTGTCGTCTGCGCACGCGTACCGAGGTCGCTAGACTGCTTTTGCTGCACCTGACATGTGTCTCAGCCCCGTGGGAGGCTGCTGCCCAGCATGATTAAGCCAAGGCAAGGGCTTGAAAGCTCTGTAGTACCACCAGGTCCCCATTGCAGTTACTGAATTGTCGCATCACTTCAAAGATGGATTGCAAAGAAATAGGAAATAAACAAGCTGCACCAAAAGGTGGTGACAGTGGCCTGTTTTAGTAGCATGCTGGCGCTAGCAGCTTCTGCCTAGCTGGGTTGTCTGGCCGGCTGTGTGGTTTGCCGGGCCGGAGTGCAATAAAACTTTTGAATGCACTCCACTAGCAACGATTCACCAGCGCTCGCTGCAAGACGTGCCAGATGGTGATGCATCCGTTCACAGCATTGGCAGTGGCCAACCCTGTCAACAGCAGTCCCACTTGGGCATGAGCATCCAGGCTGCGACATCGTGACAGAGCTGCACCCATGCAAGGCCTTGCCCAGTAGCATTGCAGACCGCCTTGCTGCACGCCTTGCAGTATGTCTTGCGCCACCTAAGGGTGCACAACCTGCCCTGCCCTTATTACCTGGGCCTCCAGCTGATTGTCTCAATCCAAGGCCCTTGATCAGCCGGCTTTTGGTTGGCAACCTCGCCCCTCCAGCCTGCAGCCAACAAATGCGATGCAGCATACTGCGAGCTGCTGATCACTGAACAAGCCCCAACTACGCGAGGACAAAGAAGCTTGTCAAGCAGAGTTAAGCACACTTAGAGTTGAGGAAAACATGGTGTTGGCATCCTGGAGGCCTGATGAAAAATGATGCCATGAATGGCTGCATAAGAACATTCTGAACATTTTCACTCTGTGCAGGATTGATGTGATGATCAAGCATGCCGGAATACCTGCAGATGAGATCCACACAACTACATAAGAGAGGCCCCTCTTTACACACGCACTTGCAACATGTCCACTTGTGTGCAACCTGTACACCAAATCTCCCAACCTTTTTCCTTTTTATGCCTTCCTAGGGCATTGCACAGATACCTATCATTTGACCTCCTTGAACTGCACATGTACTCTCAGAGGGAACGTCACAACAAATGGGTAAAACAGTCCTTTGCAGCATCAGAGCAAGCGTGTCGCATACCTATGAATGGTTCACTCTGGTCGCCACTCCAGCCACATTGAAGCCAATTGCAGAGAATCACCCACACATAAATAAGCTTCGCTCTCTGGCCCATGAGGCTCAAGGAGAGAGGGGCCAAGTGTCCATTGAGGTTAGGTACTTGATGGCTACACTCTGGTATTATTTGTAAGTGAATATATATGTATATTATAGATAAAATTCAGTTAATTCATTTAAGAAACAGCAAGTGCAACACAAGTTTGCTCCGATTGTCTTTTCTTTGCTGTCTACGTAAGTTCATATTCTTTAGGATTCTTCATTGAATTGTGAGTTGACGATGCAGCCTTCTGCACTCACTACAACAGTTTACGACACCCAGGCGTGTCAGACAGGGTAGAGCTGCTGGATTACAAGTAGTATGTGGAAAGTCAGTGTATAGGTAGAAGAAGTTCTAGCCTACTGCAATTTGCAAATCAATCAGGTATCACTTGGACAATCATATGAATGCATTACCTTTGAAGGTGCCCTTCTTGGTTGGCAGGCAGGCGAATTTCTAGGCAAGCCCGTCCTCTGGATGGACAGATAGAAGCATCGCGCGCAATTGATCGCTCAAGTGAGTTCCTAAGTCACAAAGGCTCAGGAGTGGTCATTCGTGCTACAGCGCACGCTCTTTGTCCATGTGCCCGCAATATTTCCTCCAGCCTGTGCCGATGACAACCTTTTATCAATTTTCAGGTACTGGTCTTGTTGAGGACAGGGAAGTATAATGCCAGAAAAATGTCATAGCATACTCATTGCCACATGGATCATGTGTGGGCAGTTAGCCCAACAAAACTATAACAATAACAAATCCTTACAATAAATACCTTCCTTTTTCTGGGCGCTGGTATACTTCCCTGAGCTACCTAGGGCCTGGTGGTCCTCATGCGGCATGGGTTGGAGAGTTAGGTGAAAAAGAAGCAGAAGCAGCAACATTCTTGGGATATGGATAATTGGTTGCAGCATCGTTTGCCCAGCGCAAGTACGGTATTTGAAATACCTGAACCTTTCTAGTATCAGCTAGAGTGCCAAGCATTGAATTGAGGTCGCTGTAGCATGACTAAAGGACACTGATCCCCATGATGGTCTCTCGGCATGACAGAAGAGTTTTATTTGCAGAGCAGTGTGTTCCTATAAATAGCTCCTCACGTGATGGCTCTCAAGTTACAGGTAAGGGTTTACCACCAACCAGGCCGTTTGGCTGTTTTTAGCTGGTGTTTGCCAACACAACCAAAAAAGTAGTCCACGATGTCAGAGATTAAGTAGCAAAGTTTGTGGTGCCGTTGAAAAAGGATGGCTCTCGAGAGTTTTCTTGCCGAACATTGAATTGGAAAAAAGTAGGCGACAGCCCCATGGTCTGTTAATGCCTGAATGTTCCCTTCTCTTCAGAGAGGTTAGTGGCGGGAGCATTGCTTGAAGCTACGAGCAATTCACCATTTGGGCTAACGTCCTTGAGGCCTCAAAACTCTTGTAGATTGCAGCTTGTCTTCTTGGCTTCAGTCACCATTCCTCTCATTTTGCAACAGCTTTGTTGAACTTATGCCTAGCATGCTTATTGCGGGAGAGAGACATTAGACATAACTTATGTTTAACACATTGTTCTCTAGCCAAGAGGAATCACAACAAGAGGTCTAGACTTGCTTTGTCTAATTCCAATCACGTAACATAAAAGAAACAAAAGGCTGGAGTTGTGTGTTGGTAAGTGGCCATTGATACGTGCATTTGATCTGGCACGCAACAGCTGGAGCCATTGCTTTGAAACGTGGCCATTGGTATGTGCATCTAGCCTGGCGAGTAAAGGAGGAGTCCTTGCATCCTCAAGTGCTCAAGACCAACACCTCACTTTCAGGCCAGACCATTCCGAGACTTGATGTAGCAAAATGATGCTGCGAATTCCCACACCCCATACACCCAAGCAAAGCTGTTGCTGAGCACATGTATGGCACGCCTGCGCAGCACACACCAGGATGAGCAGCATTTGATCAAGAGCATTGAAATGCAGCATTGACAAATGCTGCTGACCACTGTTTTTGCATGCCCACTAGGGCGTACGATTCATCTTCTAGCTTCGTGTAGGCACAAATACATTTCCATTTCATGTATGTCCTGGCTGGCTTTGCCGAATCCTTACCATGAACAGTGTCTGTGACATCCCGATTTCCATGTTCAGCAAGTGATACAGAAACACTCACCACCGCAGGCTGGTTCCAAAGAGCGGCCATACAATTACTGCCAGTGGATAGAACGGTGCTGACCTGTGACAATTGGGACCACAACAACTGCCAAGAATCTGCTTATGGAATCAACAGATATGCTTAAAGGCATTTGGCTGAGTTGGGGATTGAGACTAGGTTTAAAACGCCCTTTTCATGCCTGGAATGAAGATGCTGTAGATGCTCCAAGCCATTAATTTAACAATCACTAGCAGGACACATTCCCTTGGATGAACAGAGAAGCGTATGCTCACCCTGCATTTAAGGGCACAGTTGCAGGGTCCCGGCCATAACCTTCAGTACCAGAGCCTGAACTAAGCATGTCATCCTTTTGCATGGCACCCTGAGGAGTCTGGCATGAGGTTCCTGTGACAGAATGCAAGCATCATAATGCGCTATGCAATGAAGTCGTTGTTCAAGGTGACCAGCGCCACAATAGGGGCGAACACAACTCATATGGGGCCCACCAAAAGTTCCAGAGAAGCAGCATGCAAATCAGGTAGTAAACAGCAGTCGCGCACAGTTACGTTAAGGCTCATTGGAGCTGTTATGTACCTACAGATGACAAGGGACATAACTTTTTTGGACAAGAGGGGCAAGAATCAAAGGGCTTGGTTCGTATTAGCTTTTCTTATGCATACCAAGACATGCAGGAGCTCGATTCCAAGGCTCAAGGTCAAGATGGGGAGGCACCTGCATAAAAGGAAAACAATCACGAGTCAGGATCTCCATAGCAAACATATACCTGGTATTCAGTCAGACAGGAAGCATCGTCTCAAAGTGTCTTTGAACTTGAAGCAAACAGGTAACTCCACAAGAAATAACTTGTTTGTTACAAGACGTGTGTTCTCACATGGGTGATTCCACAAGCCATCTGCAGAATGCTGACGATCCCACAATAGTACAGCACGATGAGTGATAGGCCCCAGAATAGGGTCTTTCGGATGCCAAAATGTGCAGCCGCCCTGTACGCCTGTGTTTGCACGGACAGCATGGTTCAGCATGGCTATAAGATTGTAGTAGACAGGAGGGAATCAAGCACATGAACCAAAATCTGCGCAATTTTCGTCTTGTCAGGCCACTTATCAAAATGACTGGATGCGTGCACGCTCGTGTTGTGGTTCTGTGCAAGTGTGAATGTGTGCCTACCAGGTTTGCTGGGGATGCAAAAGTCAGGCATAGTGAAAGTCTTTAGTGGTAGACAGGGGGTTTGAACGTGTCAAAGTTAAGTGCAAGCCTGTGCAAGGTGACATTCCAAAGTGGATGTGTCATGCTTTTTGAGCACATCACAGCAGGCAAATGTATGCACGTGAAGAGTTGCCACTGACGATGCGGCAGGTGCAGCTAAGCCGGGGATCCTAACTCAGCTGGAGCCTTGCATTAGCGTCCAGGTTGGATCAATTGCACAGGCAAGGGGACAAAGGCACAGACAAGTACAAAGGAGCACACCAGAAGCAGCAGCCCTCACCCCCGCCAGGATGGCTGTGTGAATACACAGGTGCGTCAGGATGAAGATGAGGAAGTTCAGGGTGCTGCTAAAGGAGTTGCACAAGCTTGGCCAGGCTATGCAAGACACCAGGAGGATGGCAATCAGCATGCCCCCCCCTCCTACTTCGCAGGCCACCTGCGGTTGGGCAGTGCACACACTGGTATACACTAGAGGCAGGACCACTCTGACTGCAACATTCCAATTGTTTAATCGGACCTTCAGCAGCGTATTATTTTAAGGATATGCCAGGGTGCCCTCAATACCTTTGTTGGGCCCAAACAGGGCAAGAGCTCAAGCAGAGTGCAGAGTGGTCAGATGGAGAAAGAGCCAATGAGCCAAGCAAATTGAGAGTCAGCAGGTAGGCTAACCCTAACCTAAACCCTAAGCCCTAACCCTAACCTGCCTGCTCACCCTCTTAAACCCCTAGGATAATCACAGCAGGCCTTCAAAAAAGTGATGATACCAAAGAAACTGTGGACTGGCTCTGTAAAGGTAGTAGGATTTGTACATTTATATACTCGACATTGTAATGCAAGTCAATGACGTAGCATCGTAGGCTTGAAGGTGTGGGACTACCTCATTCCTCATGTAGGTCCCATGGTGAGTCAGGGTCATCCTGCGCACAAGCCGCTTCTTCTCAGACAACGCCCTGATGTTTGCTTCCACCTTGCAGAGGCATCCATGCATTGCACACCACAAGTCATTTGCATGCCTTTTAGACAGTGCCAGCACTTACAGCCACTTTTGAGCACAAGTACGCCTGAATTGCTAGGGAGAGCAGCTGCATGGCTTTGTCCCCTGTCTGAGACCTCAAAGAGTGCGTTTGTAAGCAGCTGTTTTGCCACTAATTACGCAGCACCCGCCCGATTACCTGTAGAGCCAGATCAGTGCGTCGGCTGCACAGCTCTCGGAATACCTTGTTGAAGCGCCTGGATATATTTACAACAAACAGAGAGGAACATCTAATTGATTGACACGACACACACACCTATCCAGATTTATCTTAATTACATGCTCAAGAGACATGTCTCTTGAGGACAGCAGCTTTAGCGCTCATGATCTGAGCTGTCCTAAGGCTGATTGCACTTGAGCAAGCATCTTATGTTAACTAGCAGATCAGAGCATGTCTTAGTGTTGAAGAGGCTGTTTTGGGGTGAGCATTGCCCAGCCCTACTCAGCTCAACAACAAAGCACCTGTCAGTGCCAGAAGCTCTTGCCATGTCCCTCAGGCCGGGTGCACCATCTACTCTGCAGGTGCTGAAGGTGCGCAAAGGCCCGGAGGGCTGGCATGTGTCTCCTGTTGACCAAGCTGGCCCAGCAGTGGTTGCCGCCGCAGTGGGATTCGGGGCCAAAGGCACAGACAAAGAAACTGCACGGCTGTTTCGTCGCCTTTGCACCGACGTAACCAGAGAGGAGCGTGGGAGTGCTTGGGCATCCAGAAGGTGTGTGTAGATCTTGTCAAGGATCTCATCTGGCAAGTCGGACAACATAGGCCGGCCCACGCGTCCTATGCTCGCACCACATAAGGTGTTGTCCGCGTCAATTTGTTGGGCGGCTGCCTTGCTGCTGTTGTTGCTGCTGCTGATGCTGTTTGTCTGCTCTGTATGCAGAGCATGCTGGCTGTGCAGGCCTGCAGCACTGCCGTCCTGATCTGCGGACGACTCATTCACGCCAGACCCTCCGCGAGCGTACGCGCTTTCAATGGCCAAAAACGCTTTTTCCAGCCCCTTCTCAACCGAGCGTGTTTTACTCAGCATTAGTGGTCTTGTTTCGGTTTGCGAGTTCATCCAAACAAACCTCTTGCATCAAAGGTATACCATACGTGGTATATTTAATTCATTTGGATGAGCTGCCAAAATTATGAAGGGCAATCCATTCGAGGTACAGCATCGTTTGAACCGGCACCCGCGCTGACCCCATACCGTGCCTAAGCACTGCTTGCATGTATACCTTATGCATTACGCAGAGCTTTGCCTTCAGCAACCAGTCCGGTAATCCGCTGAAGGGCCCTTCATCTGCCGCTAGTAGCCCTGCAGCTGCGGCCTCCCCACCCGCCACGCGTGGTCATGCAGCAGATGTGCTGTTAGCTTCAACTTCACCTCCGAATTTTCTGGCAGATGCACCAGATGCTAGCTTTGGCAGGGAAAGGAAGCGTGCACGCGGCTCTGTGCTGGAGCAGTGCCTGGCGAAGGAGGAGGAGCTAAAGCAGAGGCTAGGCGCTGGTGTTGAAGAGAAGCTTGGAGGCAGTTCAAAACCACTCAGGTGATGAGCACATTACACAGGAACGGGACTAGCTCGGGAAGATCTCTACTTGGGAATGAATTATGCGCTAGCCCTAATTGTTTTGCGACACGTTTCCCTGCAGGTGCATCATAGTGGGACACAATCCATCAGAGGTGCGTCTAGTTGCCCAGTGGCTTGCTGGCATATCATACACTTGGACGTGCATGTTTTACACGTGGCTGCGAGGTTGGACGTTTGAAGAGGTCTTAGCAGGGGCATGCATGCGCTGGGCTCTCATGCGTTATTTCAAAAGGTGCAACTCGGCTTTGCATCTCAGGGCTTCATTGCAGGATGCTCGTTCTAGCTTGCGCCGACTCAGCCAGACCTTATAACTAACTAGACAATGATCAGTTTGGGTCTGTTCCTGTGTCCCTGCGGAAAATGCAGGCCCACTTGACAGATGCATACATGCAAGCGGTCGTCTGATCAGTCCAGCCATTTCTTTTTCTCTTCTCATTAACTGCAAGGGGTTTGAGCCAAAGATGCACTCTTATGCCAAGCAAAACTCCCACAGATGTGCATGCTCTGCTGCCGCAGGCAACCTGGGCAGCCTCCCACGTCTATGCACACAAGAGCAACCACATGTGGAGGCTGCTGATAGAGACAGGTGGGTCAGCCTTGTTATAGCATGCACACCGGCTCCCTGGCTTAGTGCTTTGTAGGAGGAACATCGCACATTGGTCCTGTGTGTTGGCACTTATAAGGGATCCTCATTGGTTCGCCTTTGTACACCTCAGCCCATCATGCCCATGGTGATAAGGCTGTAGCTGGCATGAGGGCACCCTGGCACCTGGCACCTGGCACCTGGCACCTGGCACCCTGGCACCCTGGCACCCTAGCACCCTGGCACCCTGGCACCCTGGCACCCTGGCACCCTGGCACCCTGGCACCTGTCCATGTCAAGATACTTCTATGCTGGGCGAGCGCATTAAGCCTAGGGGCACATGGACAGGTGCTAGAACAGGCAAGCCAGGGCTGATTCTGAGGCGGGTCTGAAGCAGCCCCTGCCTTAGCTTTCCGGGGTGCATGGCTCCGCCCTGGTGCACGGTTCATGGTGCATGGTGCAAGGTTCCACTGCGCTCTGTGCAGGGATTGCGCCTCCTGGCACAACAGGCCCAGAGGCGGACGATTTGATGCCGGAGCGTGTGGGCGTGGTGAGTCGGTCAGCGCCTAAGCCCAGGAGACTCAGGGCAGGCAAAGGCGCTCGAGCGATTGAATTGATCTGAGGAGCTCAACCCCCCCAACCAACTCAAGTCAATGCACCGTTCAAGACGTATTTCCTGCCTTGCTCATAGTATGTGCACTCCTTGACCATAAAAGCTGGCCATTATACCACCCATGCGGGTGTTGGCATGCGCACCTGCCAAGCTGGGGCGTCCAGCAAAAGCCAGAACGTAAACCCAAGGCCAGGCTGGATGTGTGGCCCCCAGCGCACGCCTGCAAAAAGCGAGCAGGTGCCCACGCCTCTTCCAACTACAAGTTTGTCAGACACACACACACACCTTGCTGCCTGTCCTGCTGGCTGCCCCAGGGATTCTCTGACGTAGGCACTGGTCATCCTGGGACGAAAAGCTCGGATTTCCCCTCGGAAGTGTTTCTCCAATGGAAAGACGTAAGTCGTGGCTGAAATGAGAAGGATGCAACCATGGCAGCCCGACTTTGTATATTGCTTTGCCATTGAGTGGCCTTGTGGAGGCAAGCTTGTCCAATTTCCAAAAAGGAAGGA
>LKMJ01006389.1_pt1 | contig 11110 bp, 10 predicted proteins | sample 643391 | NCBI WGS metagenome assembly LKMJ01 (sample SAMN04112250, study PRJNA286221) | soda lake metagenome | biome: soda lake; feature: Kulunda Steppe; material: water; isolation source: sample PL-Br10 brine of Picturesque Lake | place: Russia: Kulunda steppe | collected 2010-07
GTCGTAGCAGTCGCCACAGCGAGCCTCATGGTGGCCCGGATCGTTTTCGTCCTCGCCGATCTGCGTAACGAACATCGGTTCGTCGCTCCCCTCTGGTGGGGTGTGACCGCAGACCTGACACGTCCAATCGTCTCGATCTAGGATAGCTTCTGTTCCGGGTGACTCACCCCCGATATTGTTTGCATCCGTTTGTTCACTCATGTTAAAATTATGTTGTGTGTTTTAACATATAAATCGTAGGTGTCGGGTTGGGCACGTTAGTAACGTTCACTAACGTTGCTTCCCACTCATATTCGACTTTCCTTTTCCCGTATGGAACATCTCTCTGAGTGCGGTGATCATGTAGAGAACAAGGAATAGTGGGATCAACCGTATGAACATATTGACAGCCCATTCCACTACTTCGCTCACTGTTGGTTGAGTAATGGTGTTGTAAGTGAAATAACTATCTTCTGTAGTTGGTATCTCGCTTTCGGTCCATGCGGGTGGTTCATATTCGCCGTGGATTGTCCCTGTCGCGTTCGTCCGAACTGTTGCCGTCCCGTTTTCACCGAGGTCTATACTTTTTTGTTCTGGGTAATCGGTGATAGTGATTTCTCCACCGGCCATATCCATATTAATTGGATCGCCGGTTTCCTCATCGGATAGCGCGACTTTTACCTCTGTAGGCTGTTCACGACTCATATTTTGGGATATGATTTCAATTGAGAGATTACCTTCCGTAACTTCTATCAATTCAATATCTTCTGACGGGACTGTGTGTGGTTCTCCTCCCACAAGCCCATATATATCGAAATCTTCATCGGCAACGTTTCTAGCATGTCTTGTTTCCAGTGTTGATTGTTCAGTATAATTCACAGACATATCTGCATGTGTCCCGTTGGGGAGTTCAACTTGCGGGTACATTTCTTCAGTAGGGTCTGTGACTGACAATGCGTTTGGTGAGTCATCGTCACCTGTTTGATTTATTCTCGGCCCATGCCCTGATGGGTACACTCGGGTTTCAATTGGGAGTTTTGATGTGTTCTTTACTGATTCATTAATGACATCTCCATCATCGGTATAATGCGTAGATTGATCCCACCCGGTGTTTCTCGTCGTGATAAATGTCCAATCAGTCAAGACTTCATCAGGATCGGAATCATCTCCAAAAACGTCATCCCAAAATCCTCCATCAATATCTCCACCGACTTCATATCGACTAATTGGCTTTGGGGATTCAATGATAGATTTCGTTTCACCGTCTGGAACCTGAAATACAGTTACATTTGTATCTTCTAAGGATTCAACAGTGATATTCTTTGGGCGGCTGGTTATCTCTCCTTGTGTCACCGCTTCTGATTCCGTTGTACTCTCACTCCCATCAGCGTAGTTGGTTGTGACTTCAATCTGTATAACCGCTCGGACTTCTGCTTCAATGTGTAGTGTTTCTGCGTCTGTTGGTATATCTTCAAACTCTAATGTAGCACCCCTACGGTGATTTTCTACCCCTGCTACTGATGATGCAGAGTCTTCTGTAGCCCCATCTACTAGAAGCTCGTAACGGACTACATCTGCTGATCGTAGACTAAATTCCACCTGAACACTTGATATATTCTCATCTGGGTGCGGATCAACATAGTTGTCTGGAACATTAACCAAAAAATCGACTTCGCTTCTCACCCTACCGTCTTGAGGAATATACTGTTCTGTACCATTATGATAGTGAACTACTCTCGACGGTGTGATACTGTGGACCGTTGCATGACCATATTCGATAGAACCGTTCTCCCCATCCTCACCGCTAACGTATCTATCTACATCTGCGGCCTTGGGTGGGTTTGAGATATTTACAGAACCTACTGTCCCGATTTCTTGTTCAAAATTATTTTCATTCCATGTGTCTACTATTTCGGGTGGGTTATCCCATTTGATAGTTACACTTTCAAATAAATCGTCACTACTCAACCCACCGCCTGAATCAATTTCCTCAATCTGTTCGTCAGTGAATGGTTGGTTGTCGTGATCGGGCAGCCCATTTCCAAATAATGCAGCCGCTTCACTAATATGAACACCGTAAATCGCACTCTCAGCTGTTACACTGCCACTCAGAGCGACTACTAGCAGAATAACACTCAAAAGAACTACAATGGTTTTTGTCGATACCCGAATGACCATATTAGTGCTTACCAGAATCGGATGTTAATACACTCTGGAATACCCATACCGGGTAGCACTCCCACAACCAAATAAATGAACGCGGGGGTGAGATAGATTTTTGCTGCACCCATCCACAGGCTTCGCTGGTGTTTCTTGACCTTCGCTTTTGTATCTGCACCGAGTGCAAACAACTCGATTAGCCCATCCAGCTGATATAGGATGATAAAAACCGGGATGGAACTCACAAGGATGAACGCAAGCAGTGTATTAAGAATCTCTCCAAGGAATGTTGGGTCATCTGCGGCGTTACACATGAACCCTTCTTCATCTCCATCAGCTTGCAGAACCATATCATACATCTCATACTGTTCCGTCGACGCAGTTGCACCTGTAGCGAATAATACCCCGACGACAGTCACCGTCACCATCGCCGCAAGACTGTGGACAAGCCACACGTTGACTGACCCTACAATCGACCACAGGCGACCGTATTCTTTGGTATCAGTTTCGTCTTTCGGCGTACCATCAGTCATTGGCTTGCCCTCCCATAGCGTTGATTTCGATTTCTACCGGGACATCATCATTCCCCACCATATCCACTATATCAAGCTCCTCAGAGGTAGCTTGGAAACGGAGTTCCCCGTCAATCTCTTGTAAAACACCGTCGTATGAAACCTCATCCAGTAGCTCTTGAATTTCCATACGGCGTTCGAGTGTCTGTCTCGAAAGAGCCGAGAAATTAACTTCTGGGTGGTTTTTAAGAAATTCTATATGCTCGTCTTCTAGTAGTACACTTTTGTGTGGCATTTAAATTATGATTGTATTAGCGTATTCGTCACGCTGTTCTTTGGTCGGTGTTTGTCACGCGATTCGACTATAGTCAACATTTCTAATACTCTGTAATAAATTTGTTGAACGGTCGACTGTCATATACACCGACATATGTGTGTTGTGAGGTGGTCCGAATATCTTTTAGCCAATAGGTTCAATCCTAATTGTATGACACCGACCAGACGTGATTATATCCGAGTTGGGACTGTTGGCGCGGTAGCGTCAATTTCTGGGTGTCTCGGATTTGACTCGATCATAGCCGATGAGTCTGATTCTGAGGAGGATTCAAACATAGATAGTGAGCAAAACGAATCTGACACACCAGAGCAAGAGTCTGACGACCCCGAAACGCAGGTTTCAGAGTCGTTAGAACCACGTATCGCCACACTCTCCGAGTACCTTGATTGGCTATTAACTGAATACGATTCACGCCGCCAGTCGTATACCACGACTGTCGGTGAACTTCATCGAGACTTTCGAGAGTTGAATGATCGAGACATGCAAGACGTGTCTATAGAGGATATTGACCGACTCTCGTCCGATCTCGAAGACGCAGCTGATCACGCTCGTGAGATGTTTTCTGAATACTACACTTCACATTACGGTTTCCGGTCGTTGAGTACCCGACTACAAAACGATGTACGACCGTCACTACGCCGCAGTGAGTATGAGACTGCATCCACCGATTTTAATCGTATCTCAAGACAGGTAGCCCGAGCAACCAGTTCTGAGACGACTTCACGATATTATCCAAAATATCTCGTCCACCAATATCCATACATTTTCTTTACCGATGCCGAAAATGAAGACTCAATCTCAACTAATCGTGTGTTTGAGGCGTACTATGAGACTGCCGACGATAGTCTCGGCGTGTTTGCGGCTCCTGACCAGATGAACCTCCGCCAACACCCATTCGGCGTCGAACAACCAACGTCGGAATTTGATGGCCGATCTCCGTTCCCTGACCGGGAATCTGATGTGTTTGCGCTGGCTGGCTGGCTCTCTGATAACCGGGCGGAATACGAACTATATCTAAACGTGATTGATTATGGCCTCACTTCCGGTAGTTTCCCCGACTCCTACCAGCTGGGTACCCGTCACGGTTCAGCAGATAGTGTGTCTGATCTCTCGATTCCGGACTTCAATAATGCTGATAGCGTTATTGTCTACATCCAGTGTTTTGAGAACGAACAAACGGCGTCACAGGCCGCTGAACAAATCAAGTCAGATGCGGTGGTTGAGTCGACAGCTACCTACTACGGGACAGACTACGAACAGGTATTCAACTCATCTACAGAATTAGGGGAAACAGTGTATGCGGATATTGTTCAGGTTGGTCAACATGTCCTCTGTGTCGATGTCAACCGTACACAGTGGCCTGAACGTGTCGACGGCTCGTCAGAGTTTGACAACAACCACGAACGGGTTGAACACCACCTTGGCTCGACACTGTTTGAAACAGATTCGGAAGGCCAGTGAACTACTGTTAAAGCGGTGGTTTGCTGATCCGACGTTCAATCCGTATGATCAGTCGCCCGTTCTATTTTCACATACTGACTCTCAAATAGGAATGTCTCAACGTCAAGTTTAGCTTCAACACGCTGCTCGTCGTGTTCGACCGAAACAGACTCGAATATATCTTCCTCACTGTCTGTATTGTTTGCGTTGTCGTTAAAATACCGTTCCCATGCTTGGTAGTTTCCACCCTCCACGACAATCGTCACATCGTTTCCTTCTACGTTCTTTGAGCTATAGGATTTGTCTTCTACAGAATCGGCAGACACGTTGTACGTTATATCACGATTGTACGCCGTCTGGAATACCACTGGTTCGGCGAGATCGTATTTGATTAGATTGAGTACGTAAACCTCGTCAGTGTTTGAATTGAGATGGGTTGACTGTGGACTCGATCTCACGGTCGGGATGCTTGTTTGGCTTTGTTGACGTGTGACCAACCCACTATCGTATCTCACAGTCTGATCGCTCCCACGGGGTGAGTAGACAAAGTGTTGAGTTTCTATCTCTCTTTCTGAATTACCATTTTCCTCAATGGTGATTGTAGTTATATCGCCACCTGCATACACACCGGTAGGGACAGTCATGGACTCTCGCTGTAGGTGTTCTGTTTGAATCGCGTTTCGCACGTCTTCATCCCATTCATCGAAGCGGTCTTCGGCAATCCCAACCATAACCTCTGCTTGTGCGTCAGACAATGGCCCGGCTCCGGTGGCCGCGACACCTCCGATTAGTGTAATTGCGAGCGCAAGCAAAGTAGCGTGTGAGACGGCGATACTTTGCGCTCTGTCTTCACCATCCATGCGGAACCATCGTGGGTCGTATATAGTTGACGTGTCGACCGTTCGGGGTTGGTCACTCATCTTGATCTCACCACGATTTCATCGTCTCGTGTGGTTACGACGACATCACCACCAGCTATACCTTCGGTTGCGTTGACACTCTCTATTCCATTACCTCCAATATTGTACTCTACTATTTTGATTTTACCACCATCACTGGCAAAGCTCGTCTCTGCGGTGACATTCCCCACACCGTTGTCGTCTTCATCAACTCGGATGAAGTATTCCTCTGCCCCAACCTTGTCGGGCAGTTCAACGAGTATTTGCACTTCTTCGTCTCCGTCGTCGGCTACCATTCGGTCAGCGTCTTCGATAGCGACTGCCACTTCGGCACTGGCTTGTTTTAATTCGATTTGTGCAATATTCTCTTGCGATGTATCAACTGTCGATGAAAATCCGGAGATGAGCAAGCCTGTAAGAGCGATGAATATAGTAATTGCCAACACATATTCAATGACGATATTGACACCTGCTCGGTCATATTCTCTTTCAGAATCAAACAGCTTGGCACTCCTCCCACGGACTCCCACGTTAGTGATCTTCTCTAACGAACTACTAAGCATGGTGCCGATCATTCAGCCACCACCTCTCTACTCGCAGTACCCGGAGCGACATACAATTCTCTTGTCATCGCATGGCCGTCATTTATAGTTGTAACACTAATCTCAGCTGCATACACTGCATTACTGTCTCCAATATTACTATCGTAATACGTCGAACTGAACCCTCCTTTCGTGTTTTGGGCATTGGTTATCTTAACACCCTCAACAGGCTCGTTAATTGGGTTCTCATACATTATTTTACCATCGGCGTTTCCTCGTAGTAGATCAATCTCTATTGGCTCAGATGAATCTCCAATCGGAACTTGATGCACATCCCCATCTCTTTCCAGTTCGACATTTCCAAATTGGGTATTACCCGCTCTATCAAACCAAATCTCGAAGTCTTGCGACCCGTCTGCGGTTGTAATTTCCATCTCAATCACATCGTCTTCTATCAAATCTGGGGTGATTCTAATGGCAAACTGACTGTGGTCTTCGACATCACTAATCTCTAAATCATCACCGACGACATATTCCTCGTCGACATTCTCACTGAAATTTTTAGATGGGTCTTCTTGATAGACTCTTTTACCATCATACACCTCCATATTCTCGGTGTCGACCTCGATATGGTCTATATCATGCCCAGATCCTTCCTCAAAAACGGTCGCGGTGTGTTCGATTTCGTCAACTGCATCAGTACCATGTTGGTTTGAATACATAATGCTGGCAGATAAGGCGTCAGCCAATTCGTCTGATGGTCCGGTCACATCCTGTGTTTGTGAGATACCACCTCTCCTGTCGTCGTAGCTGGTGTAGCCGATATAGCCAATATAGACACCACTGATGATTAGAAAGGCCAATAAGAAGCTCCCAAGTGTAATGAATTGCCCTCTTGTATCTACTCGAAAACTCGAATAGTTAGACCGCTCAGACATCGTAGATCACCACTTCCACTGTAACCGTATTATACCGATCTCCGTTATCATCGGGGCTGTCCCCTTGCTCAATCGGATAGGTGTCTGAATCTGTAATCGGGCCTCCATCTGCGCTTGTAGAGTTGACTGGAAGTGATCGTGTACTGTGTGCCGATGCAGGTGATTGTAGATGGTCGTTTTCGTAGAGGGTGATTGTTTTTCGTTCGACGACACGATCACTACCACTACTAGTTGTCACGATAAGTGGTTGGGGTTCGACCTCACCACCTGCACCAGCTGGTATGATCTGGACATTAATACTCACACCATATACGTCTTCGATTTTACTGAGTCTGTCTCCAAATTTTGTATCTGGATGGTTGAAATATGCGCCACTTTCGATAGCCTGCGTCTCTCCATCGCTAAACCGTTCATTTTCATTATCCCATGATAACACAGTTTCTTTCAACGACCCATCTTGATCTGACGCGCTCAATACAGTCTGCACTTCTTTGGTCACGTCCTGTTCGGCGATCTCACCTTGTGGTTGTGCGATAGCCAACGGCGAAATCCCTGTCGCCAAAATAACAATTGTTGACACACCGAGTAGGACCACCAAGCCTGTCAAAGCGTCAATGACTAGTGCCTGCCCTCTACTGGTTTCCTCACCGTTTTTATTTTCTATAATCAAACGACCCATACATTTACCTCCACTATCACTACATCACCATCAAGAATAGCGGGTGTTTTGTGTGTTGAGACGCCTGTTATTGGAACCTCCCCGCCTTCTTCACTTTGGACTGTGAGTTGTTCTTCACCATCAAAAACAGTCTCATTACCATTGTTTTCACGCGGGGTGAGACTCACTTCCCATCCAACTTCGTTATTTTTGACAACACGGTGGTCTGCAACTACATCTATATCTTCATATTTCCCTTCTTGTTGAAAGAAATCTTCCGTAGATGATCGGTTTAAATGAACTCCTGACATGCTCGCTGACGACCCCGAATCAGATGCAAGTTCGTCATTCACTAACCACTCATTGAGAGTCGACGCCTCTGCCGTCCGATCTGTTGCACTGATTGCTGGTGTTGAGACGTAAACATACCCAAACGCAAGAACACCACTAACAATTAACAGAGTGAAAGCCACTGCATACGATGCACCCACACCTGTTTGCCCTCGATCCAGGTCTGACTCTTTCCGTGATTTCGTCCGACACATATCAGAAGTACCCCCACATGAGCATAATTATAGATAGAAGGCCCAATGCGTATTTGAGGCCGCTTTTCAGTGTCTTGTCGGTGTAATATCCCATGAACATCCCTGCAAGGAAGCTATGGATAACTGCTGCATGGAACAGCGTCAGTTCAAGGATTTCAACCGGCGCACCAGAGTCTTCCTGTTGGGATTCGGTGGCCGACATATCAGGGTCGGTTAGAAACTCAATACCGAGTCCGTCCATCGCAAACCCGACAAAGAATTGCTGAACGACAAACAGAATGATCCCTCCCGCAATCGTCACAATGGATAGTGTGAGGATTTGTGACCGCTTTTCTGATTGTTGTTGATTCTTAATCTGCAATCCTGTCTGGGCAGATTTAATCGTCTCTGCGAGAACGTCAGAGACATGTGTTGAAGCTCGGTAAGCCTCGATCAATAACCGTGTTCCGCGTGCAATCTGTGGTTCTTTATACACGTTGTTAAATTCAGCGAGCGCACGGTCTATTGGAACACCACAACTCGATTTTGCTGAAACAATACTCATCTCATGGTCGACAACATTTGACTCACGTTTCCCGATTTCTTCAATAGATTCGGTCAATGATAGTCCCGAATCGTTCGCGCTGGAAAGCCGCCGTAGTGTATCAGGGAAGGCTTCTCTGACACGCTGTATCTGTCGCTCTCGGAGATGGTTGAATATAACCAGTGGTGCAAATAGCAACATGAGCGGGGCGTAGAACCACATCAACGTTGAGCTGACTGGTTCGTGGTACATCCGGTCCACGCTCGGAGTGGGGGAATACCCTGTCCAAAACGCCATGACCATTACGATAACCGTCACTGGGATTGAAATGACAAGTATTGTTTCTGGTCGCTCTGTAAAGAATGTCACAGGCGATTTTACAATCGCTTTTAGCCTTTCTTTTGTCTCGATTTTGTGGACATCATCGAATTTCGGGACTTTCTCGCCCAGCTCAACGGCTTTCTGTGGTTTGAATAACTCCTCAGTTGCAGGGTGGATAGAGTAGCCTACTTCGGTGAGTTCGCCCCGATCCGATAGCTCATCTTCCACGCCAAACGCTGTTGAAAGCGTCCGTTGGCTTTTTTCTGCGGTATCTACTCGGAACTGTTCGCCTGTCTGGAATGTGGCTACACTGTCGCTACGGTGGTCTGTGAGCGTTCCGAGGTGGCTGGTTCTAGTGTGGGCCTGTCCAACAAGATAAATAAACAGTAGCGTCACTGCCGGCGTCACAAAGTAGGCCAATGCCAACATGATGAACGTCGGAATATCTTGGAATGATGAAATCCCGACAACGACGGCAAGGATGAAAACCGGAGCAAGGCCGGCTGTTGCATACAACGTTGAAATCATCCTCAAGAAGTCCATTGCCGCACTCTCTTTTGTTTCGACACGCCGGCGGGCTTTTTCAGCCTCCATCTCGAAAAATTCGGTTACGTTTGCCCCGTTCTGGATGTGCGACAGGAGGTTCCGGAGGATACGTGCAAGCTCGTCAGAAGGTGTCTCTTTGGCCTGTTTTTCGATTGCTGTCTCAATATCTTCGCCGAAATATTCACACCGTCGAACGATTTTCTGAAATTCTTTAGAGACAGGTCCGTAGGCGTCTTCGGCAAGAGCCATTGCACGAATCACGTTCAAGTAATTCACATCCGATTTAGATTGGGCGTACATGAACGACATGGCCTCCGGTAACACTGTGTCGATTTGACTACCTCTGTCTGAAAGTGACCCAGCGGCAAGAAGCAACCAACCGAGGAATAGACTGATCGACACTACACCACCCAGAATCACACCAGCAATGACTGATTGGAATATACCTTGATTTCCGAGTGGGATATGACCTTGTGATGTTAGATAGACGAATATCGGTACCAGTACCAACCCAACTGCGAGAATCTTCCAGACCGCACGCCCAATGATCAGGTCAGCAGGGTCATCAACTGATTCTGTGTCAATCAGTTCATCAAGCTCATCACCGTACACACCCTGAATGGCGTTAGACAATCGGTTGTAGAGTGTTGTGAATGTGATATCCGACCGGTCGTATTTTTCTGAGCTGAGTAGGCCGTCAGCTAGCCATGTGTCTGTCTCATCGCGTGGACTGTCTTCATCTGCGTGTTGGTTGTTGTCAGCTAAGTCGACTGGATCGACCGGTTCACCCCCATTTTCATCTGTTCCACGCCCAATGAGTTTCAATAGCTTTCTAAACATATTGTTCTAGGATGCCACTCTGGGCAGATCGTTTTAGAATCCGCTCTGCTTTCTCTCGCACTTCGTCTGGTGGTGACGGACGGTCGACGTTCTGCTCACCGAAATCGGTGTCAATATTGATGTTCAGTAAGTCTTCACTGAACTTGTCGACTTCCTCACTCAGTGCATTTTGTCCGATAACCTCTAAGACCTGTTCTGGGTCTAAGATAGCCGCCTGAATGATTGCCGAGACGTGTTTGTAACTACTGATCTCGTCAACGACTAAAGCCGAGAGAACTATCCGTCTAAATTGTATCTCTGTATTTCGCTCGTCTGGGGACCATCCGTTTCGCTCTTCGACTTTCTCAAGCTGGATACTTTTCGACGTGACCAGTTGGTGTTCGTCTGATTCTGGGTTCCAGTAGGAAATTTCGTTCCACTCTAGATCACCACCTCCGTCGAATCCGCGTTGGTAGCTTTCGATTTCTTTGATTGTTCGGTTCCGTCGAACTTTATCAGCACCAATCCGTTCTTCGCCTTGAACCAACACTATGTCGAGTGCTGTCAACAGCGACGTTGGGACATTGATCGGTTCGCTCGTCATCCGACCGACAACATCGTCGACTGACGTACCGTGGAATGTAGTCAGACCGGGGTGGCCCGTCCGAACACTCTGGAATAGCTCGAAGGCTTCTTTTCCTCGGATTTCTCCGAGAATGATCCGATCTGGTCGTTTCCGGAGTGCCTGTTTCAATAGGTCAAACTCGTTAATCTCGACCGACTCATCCGTGAGGTCGCCCGCTTCGCGTGTTTTTCCTGCCGACCAGTTTTCGTGTGGCAGATCGAGTTCTGGTGTATCCTCAATAGAGACGATTTTGTTATCCGATGGGA
>LKMJ01006390.1_pt1 | contig 11109 bp, 16 predicted proteins | sample 643391 | NCBI WGS metagenome assembly LKMJ01 (sample SAMN04112250, study PRJNA286221) | soda lake metagenome | biome: soda lake; feature: Kulunda Steppe; material: water; isolation source: sample PL-Br10 brine of Picturesque Lake | place: Russia: Kulunda steppe | collected 2010-07
AGAGAGAGAGAGAGAGAGAGAGAGAGAGAGAGAGAGAGAGAGAGAGATAGAGAGAGATAGAGAGAGAGAGAGAGACACACACACAGACACACAGAAGCTACCATGGGGCATGCCTGCACATGCAGAGCCTGTGCACAGCCCGGATTCCGGCGCTTCAGCGAAAGAGGTGTTCAGAGGTGTGTGCAGGTGTGTGTGCGTGTATGTGCATGCATGCATGGGCGTCTTTGTGCATATGCATGCACACACGGGCACGCACGCACGCTCACCTGGGGAGGACCAGAACTGTGCCTGGTCCGGCACGTTGATGGGCTGCATCTCCGCGTTGAGGACGATGGGCGAGGCGGCGCGCTCCACAAACCTGGCCTGGTTGCGCATGACCTTAGAGCCCAGGAAGCCCGGCGCCACATTGGTGGGGCGGGTGCTGTACAGCACGGCGCCCTGCACACAAACACACGCACATGCATGCGAGCATACACGCATTGCTTTGTGCAGCATGGCACCTTAAAAGCAAGCACACACTACACAAGAACATGCATGCACATGTGCGTGCTGGGCTAGTGCGTTGCGCAGCACAACACCTCATCAAGCCAGGCGTGCACCAGCCATCAAACATGCCCGCTCAGATCATATGACGCACAGGCCCGCAAGGGCAGTGACACGATCATCGGCGCTTCTTGGGCGAATTGGAATCTCGTCTGATGCGCGCAACTCTGAAAGCACTCGCTTGTGCGTCGCACAAAGAATGCTCTGCAACGAAACGCCTCAGCGCAGAGAAGTGCTCTGCTCTGCAGCACAGCTCTGCCCCGCGGCGGCGCAGCATCACACGCCTAGGCACTGCAGTAGCCCTTGGCAGCACAGCATACCATTGAGCACCAGGTGGGCACATAGACAAGCAAGCACACACATGCACACACGTACAGATATGCATGCATAATCACACACATCTACATACGCATGCACGAGCACACACATACACAAAGACGCACGTGCGCACACATGCAAACAAACAAGCACAGGCACATGCACATACACACACCACGCAGGCTCATGCTTACACACGCGCATACATACCTGTGTGCGCGGCTTCTCCTTGTGGGATCGAGGGGGGAGGCGGGCGCTGTAGTCCTCAGAGGCAGGTACCGAGCCGTACGACCTGCCCACGCTGCTGTCGCGCTCTCGCTCTCTGTTGGGCGAGACGTGCGGCCGCACCACCACTTCACCTGCACCAAGAGCAGCACCAGCAGCAACTGCAAGATCATAATCAGCAGCAGCCACTTTGCCTGGGTTTCAGGCAAAAGAAGCAGCAGCAGCAGCAGCAGCAGCAGCACCGCCACTTTGCCCGGAGTTTAGGCAAAAGCAGTGGCAGCAATAGCACCACCAACAACAGCACCACCACCACCACCACCACCAATGCCTTGTCTACATTCCAGCAAGAGTAGCTGCATCATCATCATCTGCATCATCATCATCATCATCATCATCATCATCATCATCAGTGGGCGGAGGGTGTGTATGCTGATGGGCTGCATGCTATGGCTGGTGCTACTCTGCCCCCCCAAAAACACTGCGGAAAGCAAGCATTTGATGAGTGACAGCCAGCACAAGCCGGCAGCTACTCGCTTGCATCGCAGCCAGCGCAATGGCAGCGTGATGGCCTTGCAGGCAAGCTTGCCACATGCGTGAATGCACGTGCGTGACGACCCAAGCAGGCAAGCTTGCCACAAGCATGCAAGCGCACTCATGACAGCCCAAGCAGGTGAGCTTGCCAAAAGCATGCAAGCGCGCACGTGACAGCTCAAGCAGGCAAGCTTGCTGTGTGGCAGGCGCGCATGCTTGTGACCGCCCAAGCAGGCGAGCTTGCTGCGTGGCAGGCACGCACGCTTATGGCTAGCCAATGGATGTTTGCCAGCTAGGGCGCACCAGTGATGATTTGGTGGGGGCGCACGTGGCGCAAGCACGCCACCTCCTCATTGTACTGCTGCCGCTTGGCCTCCTCTTCAGCCGCCTTCCTCTCCTCGTACTCCTCAGCGAGCTGCAGGGCCACACACGCACAAGGGGCAGCCAGCCCTTGAGCAAACGGCGCCAGTCACTGATAGGGCTGCTTACAAACAAGAGACAATGTTCAGCAAACAGCAGCAGTCTCTGCTGACAAAGGCAGGTGGCTTTCCTGGATTAGTTGGCAGGCAGCAGACAAGCCTTGTAATTTTTCTATGTGCTGTGGCTGCTTGTAAATCTTCTGTGCTGCAAGGCAGGGTGGGGCGCGAGGGACCCAGCAACTTCACCACACACACGCACACAGACATGCACGCGCAAGCACACGCACAAACCCACGCACACACGCACACGAACATAACACGCCTGGCTTGGACCCCAAAAGCAGGGAGGTATGCAGACAGGCGTACAAGGAGGGTCCAGCGCAGCGCAAGTGGGTCCTCGCATAACCTCGCTTGCACAGGTCAGTGTATCAGTGTATTCCGTGACCTGCTGCCTGCAGCTGGGCAGCCTGGCCCTAGCCCATGCCAGGTCTGACCCAAGCCTCCTGCAGCACACATGTGTGTGCGTGTGCTTGGATGCGCACTGCGATCTCACAGCCCATGGCAGCGCGCCTCCCCCCCCACACCTTCTCGTGCAGCGGCTTGGGCCGGGCCTGCCTGATGCGCATGTGCTCCTGCTTGGCGTGGCGCTCCAGCACCTTGCGCTCCTTGGCAGCCTTGGCCTGGGCCTCGTGCTGCACACAGCAGGCCACGCAAGCATGCATCAGTCTAGCCTGCTACAGGACCATGCAGTGACTGCAGCAGCTGCAGCCTCTGAGTCATGAGTCGCAAAAATACAGAACCGCACACGCATCTCCATATCATCTCAGGCCGCCACTTGCCCCCCAACCCGCACACAGGCACAGCAGTGCACCAGCCCCTCCCCTACTCAGCAGGCCACACGCTCTGCGTCCAAACATGCAATGTGGCTCACTGCCCCTTTCGCACATCAACGGATGCCCCAAACTCCCTCCCCATCCCACACTTGCCAGCGGCAGCCACTCCCCCCCCCCTTTCCCTCCTTTATCCCCCTGCACCTGCGCAGCGATGCGCTCCCGGATCTCCGCCCTCCGCCGCTCAAGCGCTGCTTCATGGTCGGCGCGGCGCTTGGCGATGGCAGCTTGCTCCACCTCCTGCATCCTCTTCAGGCGTGCCGCCTCCTGCGCACACCCGGGTGGGGCAGCCCCATCAGCACGCCTGCGCCGCCACATGGATGGCGCCTGCACCACTTCCGGGGGCCTGCGTCTGTCTCGTTGGTTCTGCGTGTCACTGTGCGGGATCCTCACAGTTCCTGTGCCCCCTATAGAGACCCCGCGCGCTTCCCTCTGCTGAATGGCCTCATGGGGATCAATGCAGTGCCAGCCAGGGACACCAAGCTCTCCTTCCGGGCCGCCTGTGCCACCTTTTGGCCCCGCCGCCTCCTGACCCCACCCACGACCGCCCGCCGCCGCCGCTCACCCTGCGCGCCTTCTCCTGAGCCCACAGCCTTCGCTTCTGCCGCTCATCACCGCTCGGGCCAGCGATGTGCACTTGCACCCGGGGAGCTTCGGCCCTGCAGGCGGCACCCGCATGCCCAGCACACCAGGTCACCCGTCATGCTGCGTCAAAAACATGGGAAACCAACACTTTCAAGGCGAGCACACGATCCCGCAGCCACAATGCAAAGGGCACAGCGACCAGCACCCGTTGCCCAGCCCCAACCAGCTGGTGCGCTCATGCGCACACACACGGTCAAAACAGCACAGGCGATTGGGGTGCGCCCACGTGGAGCCTCCCTTCAGCCTCTCCGGGAGCAGTGACCCCTTCTCCCTCCACACTCATAGGGAAGTCCCTGCGTGCGGCCCCGCAGCGCCACACAGTCAGCACCCATTTTGCCAGCCCTGCGTGCGCCCCCGGGACACCTCCCGCCAGGGCAGCAGTGCCACACGCCCCTGCAGGGCACATCCCTTCAGCACGCTCACCCATTGTGCCCCCACTGCCCGTCCCTCCCAGGGCTGTGCCCCCGGCTGACGATCTTGGGCGCGCCAGGAGAGACCTGCCCGGCGGAGCCCCTGCTGCCATGGGGCACCTGGATGCCTGCGGTGCAGCCGCAGCACCAGGGCCACATGTTGTCCAGCTGCTGCTGACGCGCAAAGGGCAGAGAGTCGCAGAGCTTGCGTGCACGAGCGCGTGAGTGGGCCAGGAGGAGCCTGTGGCGCTGGCGCGACGACCAGCAGCCACGCGGGTGCTGCGGGGTCATGGCGCCGTTTTGCCCACACCACAGTTTGCGGCCATGGTCTGCCTCCCCACCCTCACGGTTAACACATACATATCCATGAAGGAGACCACGGCACATGCTACCTCATGGCGGAACTTGTACGCTTGCAATGAACACGAGCACTTTTGCAATGAGCACAATTGCCTCTAAACCTGGGAGAGCGTGTCAACCGAAAGGCATAAAAAGTGTGGGCATGATTGGGCGTGGGTATAGGCAGCCTGGCCCGGGTTTGCCGGGGCAAGAGCAGCGGCCTCGATGCTTTCTTCATTATGGCAGTAGTGACTGCGCGCCTGGGTCCACGCAAACACTTGATTGAAGGATGCAGTGGTCTCACACGCCAATACTGGTCGATTTGTCGAGGATTGCTGTGGTCTCACACGCACAATATCCATGCCCATTTGTGTTCATGACTAAAGCCATTCCATGAATCTTAGGACTCTCAGCTAGAGCCTAGCTAGCCGGCAATGGTCACATGATGTTTGCGCTTAAGGGCGCATGGGTGAATGCCCTGTCGCCTGAGAAGCCAGCTTGCCAGGCATACGTGTCATGCGCAATTGGACCGCCATGCGCATTGATTCGGAGTCCAGCTTGATTCACACCACCTGGGAGCGCAAGCATGGTAACCTCTTTTACCTGCGGGCCTGGGTGCTCTGCGCCCACCCTCTCGCATGCCTGGGCTAGGTTTGTTGGCATGAGGATTCCTGTGGCTGGCTGCGCCATTGGGTTGGGATGGCGGTGTTGTCGGCGCCTTATTGGAGGGCTACAGTGCGCATGCATGCGTGTGCGAGGGGTGTGTGTGCGTGCGTGCATGTGTATGTGACCATTTGTATGCGCGCGTGTGTTTGCATGTGTGTGTGCGTTTGCGTGTGTGCGCGTGCGTGTGCGAGGGGGGGATATGCGTGCGTGTATGTGTGACCATGTGTGTGTGCGCGCGTGTGTGTGTGCGCGCTCGTGCATGTGTATATGTATGTGACCGTGTGTGTGTGTGTGTGTGTGTGTGTGTGCGCGCGCGTATGCGTGCATTGTGAGCTTGTGAACATGCATTTCAACATTATTGAAGACCCAATGCATCTGCTTGTGCTTTGATTTGATTTGCAGGATATCCCTTAGAATCGGGCTTGCATACTTGATGAACCAGCTGGGCTACACCAAGTTCATGACATTTTGCGCAATGCAAAGTGCGGGGTCATTTGCACGTGCAGGAATGCATTCTGCACAAAGTGGAAGTCTGCGAAGCACATGATTGCATTAATGAGAAGTTCCTCCTGACATGTAAACTCATGCGCACACGCTCTGATGCAGTTCAAGTGTGCTCAAACAATAGGTAATGATCATGGTGAATGAGGCAGACTTGGTGCGTCTAATCAACCTTGAACGTCTCACCTGGGTTAGGCAATGCCTTGCACACTCACCCTTATCGATCCTGCAGGTGAGGTCTGCTCTGACTGTCTCTTTTCTAGCTGGTTGGATTGCCTCCTTTCCTTCAGAGACGAGAGCTTGGAAGCGGGGGTTGCCGCGGCTTCTCCCTCCCCCGCTCCAGCCTCGCCACCTGCCTGCGATCCGTCATCTGCTAAGGATTCCACCGGCTCCTCTTGCTCGATCGAAGGCATCAAGATAAGCGGGCTTGTTCACCTTCGAACCTGAATTTGCGACATGCCAGCCAGCCAATCATGAGAGACAGGGGATGTATAGGATGTCAGTTGCACATCGTGACACAGGTGTGCTTATGGAACAAACATCCAAGCAGCCCTCGTCCAAAGTTGGTCGCTGTTGAGCAGATGACCACACCTGTAAGAGGTCACATCAAACTGACGAGAGATTGCATATGCACTTACCTTTCAGGTCAGCTCTCCTCAAAGCTTCCACGGTCACGCCCTCGTGGCTTTCCTCCTCTAAGTCCTCTTGTCTTCTCGAAGCAATGCGGTATTGGCTAAGAGACAGGCTCGGTGTAAATATAAGAATTTTTATATACCATTTTCTACAATATTTCGCTTACGCTGTTCAGAACTCCCATTTAGTTAAGCTGATGCAGCAGCTGCACATTATCCACGTTACTTTGCAGTTCATGAAATATGTTAAAATGTGTAACCTTCTTTGAGTGTTCTCGGGTTACAGTCGAGTTTGCAGTCAAAGTCAACATAATCACAGGAGCCGGGCATCATTGCAGCATATGGGCTGCACTCAAGCTGTAAATTTCAATGATGAACATGAGGCTGGGAAAATTGGAACTGGCTCATGGCACCTTGAAATGTAAGGGCGTGCTTGCATGAAGCGCTCGCCGGACAGGAGTGAGTACTTCTACTCTGCAGCCCGAGAGGACCCCAGCTCACAGCACCAATCCCGGGCAGCCTGGCAGCAGCCCAACGCATCACGACAGACGCGCCTCAAGCTAGATGCGTACGCCTCGCCGGTGCAAGCAGCTGCGCGTAGCCCTGGACCATCAGGGAGAGGCGCGGGATTGAGACCAAGAGCCAGGGCATCCTCTCCCAGTGGCAGCCCAAGTGGGGGCTCGTACCTGCAAAGGCACGGAGTCAGAGCAGGTCCTGGGTCACCTGGGGGGTCACCTGGGGACGGGTACAGTCAATGGGTGGTGGAGCGAGCCAGGGCAGGGCAGCAGAGCTTGCGGTGAGTGGATGCAGGCCTGCAAGGATGAGCATGCACTTCAGAGGGCTCCTAGCCGCAGTCGCTCCCCTCCCGGCAAGCGTGCAGGGCTGCTCGGAGGTGGCCTCGCAGGAGGCCGACTCCAGTTCGGATCAGGGTGCCTGTGCAGGGTGTGCCCGAGCAAGTAAGCTTGCAGGCTTGGCGGGTGTAAAGAGCAGAAGAGGTCTACAATCATAACCATTTATCTGCGTCGGAGTGTGCACCGCCGTGCTGTGTGCGAGCGCCGCAATGCACACACATCACAACACGCAGCCACGTGCTCTCATGCTCGCACCGCAGGGCGTCTGCTGCTGCCGCTAGAAATGGCACAGACCCCGCAGTATCCCCGCGCCCGCGTGTGGCCAGTGCGGCATCGCCAGGCCAGCTGCTGCGCCAGCGCGCAGCCTCCTCTAAGTTCTCAGACGCACCCACCTATTACCCAGGTGAGGCGCCGCCACGCGTGGCGCACGCGATGCTGTGCTCCTCGTCGCAGTGCATGGTTGGGAGTGAGCACAGGCTAGGCCTAGTGCGATGCAGCAGTGCCAGCCCTGGGCATGCCATGCGTTGTGCAGCAGTGCCAGCTCAGGGCATACCATATGCTGCAGCACCAAGGTCCGTGAACGTCCCCTTTGATGGACGGCTCACAAGAGCTCCATGCTGCATCGTTTAGGACGCTGCCAGGGCTGCAGCACCAGGGCCCAAGCACATGTTTCCTGGTGGGGTGCACTGCTGCGGCCCTCACACGGGGCATGGACTCCCGCGCTTGCTTGCCCTGTGAAGCCCGAGCTCAACCCGATCCATGCCGCACTTGCGGAGCCCCCATGAAGGGCCCCCTGACTAGGCGCCCATACAGCGGCCCACCCCCAGCTTCTGCACCGCTGCGTGCACGCAGGGCACCGGCTGCCTGCAAACGGGCAGCTACCGGCCCCGGCGCAGCTGGCGAGGCGGCCCGGTTCGCCGACAGGCGGCTACGGCTCCCCCGGACCAGCGGCAGCAGCGCGTGCTGCCCCCCGCAGGCCTGCGTCTCCCACCGCTCCGTATGCGGGCCTTGGCTCAGAGGGTGCGTGCGGATCCCTCTTCTGGGGATGGGTGCCATGGTGTGAGGCTGGTGCTTGCGTGCAGCACCCTGTACGTGCAGGCCCGGTTTCCCCCGCACTGTGCGCTGGCCCTGGTTTGAGCAGTGAGCGCAGGCTCTACTTTTGTGGACGATGACGCGTGATGGCATGATGATGCCCCACCTCACAGCAGTGCATGCCGCCCCTGCCTCGGATGGGGCACCAGAGATGCCTGTGCGCGCGCATCTGGGTTGCATGCGTGTGCTCGCAAGCATGGCACACACATACACGGGCATGAACACACGCATGCATGCGTGCAGCTGTCGTCCAGTCTAGAGGACCCAGCCTCGACTCCACCTCCGCGCGCCCCAGCCCCCACCCATCGAGCACACAGGACCCTCCTCAGCAGCAGATGCCGCCATTGCAGCGGGCGCAGCCGCCACACCCGCAGGCTTTCCGCACCGCCTCAGCGCTCCTGGAGCAGCAGCAGCAGCAGATGGACCGCGTTGCGTCGCTGCTGCAGCTGGAGCAGCTGCAGCAGGAGGAGGAGGAGCAGGCGCGGGAGCTGGAGCTGCAGGAGCAGCAGCTGGAGGAGGAACTCGCGCTACAGCCTGCCGGCCCAGGGCCTCCCCGCCTGCCGCAGCAGCAGCACCAGCAGCAGCGGACGCTGCCGCGCAGTGCATTTGCGCGTTGGGCTGGGCACGTGCACGAGCAGCAGTTGGACAAGTACCCCAGCCGCGTGAACAACATGCTATTCTCTGACAGCTTCACAGAGCAGCAGCAGGCGCAGCAGCGGCTGTTCCTGCAGGTGCACCGGGGGCTGCAGCTGCATGACGCGATCACACTGAAAGCCGTGCCCTGTAGCCAAGCTCTTGGTGTGCATGCCTCGTGTGTGTGTGTGTGTGTGTGTGCATAAGGAGAGGGGGGGAATGTCCTGCGTAAACATGCGTGCGCGTGTGTGTGTGTGTGTGCATGCGCATGCAAGAGCGTCTGGCTGCGTACGCGCATGCCTATGTATGTCTGCGTGCCTGTGAGTTGGAGCACTCCTTAGAGGGCAATGTGTCACAACAGGCAGTCGTCTAGTTCTCTCGTTAGCAGACAGGGTAATGACTTGCTTCCAGCTGATTGAAAGGCAAACAGATACGCCCCAAGGGAGTTAGGAGAGGCGATGCTGCAAGACTTGAGCGCTGCATTAAGGCAGCGCCTTAGTTGCGTGGCCCAGCACAGCACCACCTGTCACGCCTGCACAGGCAGTGTTGGCAGGCCTGGATGCTGCAGCCCAGGCCTGTATGATTCAAGCCAATCACCTACACTCGCAAGGCTGTGTGGCAGCCTTCAACAGCCTCAACAGCATTGCACGCCCGCACGGACGCGCTCGCAGGCAATGCTGGCAGGCCTGGATGCTGCAGCCCAGGCTCCCCAAACACGTGCCAGTAGGGATGGGTCGGAACTGGGTGGGAGGGGGCCGCCTGTGCAGCCTGCAGGCGCCACCAGTGGCGCGGCCAGGGATGCAGTAGCCCTGCAGCAGCAGCAGCAGCAGCAGCAGCAGCCACAGCGGCAGCAGGAAGGGGCTGTACAGGGGCAGGGGCGTGCGCCTGCCCAGCCCCCCGCACATGGGGCAGGGCCTGTGCCCATGCGGCGCAGTGGGTCAGTGGGGGGGGATACGGGGAGTGCTGCGGCGCCCGCACCTGTGGCAGTGGTGGGCTACGCAGAGGTGCAGGTGCGCTGGGCAGCTTGTGCACGTATGTGGTCTGGGTGCGCGCGCGTGTAAGCATGCAGCCCCAGCATCTATGCCAGTACGGGCTCTGTGGTACAGGAGCCCTGCGCCGTCCATGCCTGCTTGTGTTGGATGTGCGTGTGCGTGTGTGTGTGTGTTTGTTTGTGTGTGCAGGGTTTGCACCTGTAGCAGCGATGCACTTCTGTTGCTGCCATTGCCGCAATCACCCTGTGCCAGCATTGCCTGGTAAACATTCTCCTACTTGCTTTGTGGACACAGAACCCTGTTGAGAACTCCCCTGCAGGCCTGACAAGCACAGATGCAGGTACCCGCCGCTGCTGCAATATGAGCGGCCTCCCATTGCCAGTGAGCATGTGCCGCTGCTGCCTGCTGAGCTCTCCCCTGCAGGCCTAACAAGCACAGATGCAGGTACCCGCCGCAGTTGCAATTTGAGCGGCCTCCCATTGCCAGTGAGCATGTGCCCTGCTGCAATGTGAGTGGCCTCTCATTGCCAATGAGCATGTGCCGCTGCTGCCTGCCGAGCACTCCCCTGCAGGCGGCACGCACACAGATGCAGGCGGCCCGAGCAGAGGCCGAAGCGGCGCGCGCGGACGCAGCTGCAAGCAAGGTGCAGCTGCAGGATCTGGGTGCAGCGCTGCAGGAGGTTCAGGCCAGGTGCGCGGCGGGCATGTGGCTGCGGTTGATGGTGCGTGTGGGCTGGCAAGGTGTGGGTGTGTGCCTGTGGGCTGGCAAGGTGTGGGTGCCTGTAGGTGGCTGGCAAGGTGTGGGTGCCTGTGGGTGGCAAGGTATGGGTGTGTGCCTGTGGGCTGGCAAGGTGTGGGTGTGTGAGGAAGTAACGCCACAGAGACAGGTTCCGGGTGCAAAGCTGCAGGAGGTTTAGGCAAAGGAAGCTGGCATGGCAATACCAGCACTTGTTCACAAAAAAGGGGAGGGTCACAAAGTGGGCCAAATTCAAAATCCTTGTACACATACACGCAAACACACACATGCACACACACAGAGCTCATGTTACGGTCTGCCAGGCCGTTGTGAGGGATGACGTCGCAAAGTTTGCTTTCGCTTTTGCTATGCCAGCTTGGACTGTTGGCCGCAGTGGTGTCCCAGCTGGGTCGTGAGGCTCACAGACCAGGGTCGCAAGCCTGGGGCCCGTCTGCTGTAATAACAGGCCCGAGGGTACCGTGCCACAGATGCAACCCTGCCACAGATGCAATCCTGCTACAGCCACTGGCCGGGTACTACCCTACCACAGCCACAGGCCGGGTACTACCCTACCACAGCCACAGGCTGGGTACTACCCCACCACAGCCACAGGCCGGGTACTACCCCACCACAGCCACAGGCCGGGTACTACCCCACCACAGCCACAGGCCGGGTTCTAACCCACCA
>LKMJ01006391.1_pt1 | contig 11109 bp, 14 predicted proteins | sample 643391 | NCBI WGS metagenome assembly LKMJ01 (sample SAMN04112250, study PRJNA286221) | soda lake metagenome | biome: soda lake; feature: Kulunda Steppe; material: water; isolation source: sample PL-Br10 brine of Picturesque Lake | place: Russia: Kulunda steppe | collected 2010-07
CGACGGCTTTTATATCGAAGACGATGGGCCGGGGATCGCTCCCGACGAGCGCGACTCCGTATTCGAGCCGGGACACACGACACGGCCCGATGGAACCGGATTCGGGCTCGCAATCGTCAACCGGATCGCGGACGCCCATGGCTGGTCGGTCTCGATCGGCGAGTCGTCGGCCGGCGGCGCGCGCTTCGAGTTCAGTGGCGTCGACGTCCAGGACTGATCCCCGGTACTGTTCGACCTGCTCGTCGACGGTGTTGTATGAACCCGACTGGCGCATGGGGCCGAGAGACGAGCGAAGCGTTTCTGCACAGCGAGGCGATCCCCCTCCGGTTTTCGTGTCGACGCCCCGCTGACGATCTGTGGATGCTCTCGCTGTGGTTCCAGTTTCGCGACGGCGCGCTGTGGTGTACGACCAGTTCTGAGGCGAGCGTGGTCAAGCATCTCGCTTACGACGACTAGGTTGCCTTCGAGATTTCGACCAACAGTATGCCATACAAAGGCCTCAGGGGAAACGGGACGGCGAATGTCGAGACAGATCCCGACAAAACAGTCCTCACAGAGCTGCTTGATCGCTACCTCGGCGGCACCGATTCGCCACTGGCCGAGCGGCTCCTGAGTCCGGATCGACAGGAAGTGCGGATTCGGATCGATCCTGAACAGGTGTACACGTGGGATTTCTCCGAGCGAATGGCTGATTCCGCGCCGCGAGATCGCTAGCTGTCGCCGTCTGCCGTGCTGGTCGAGGCTCCGATTTCAGCTATCTGTTTGATTCTCACACGCTCTGGAAGTTCCTCGATGGCATCCGCATGCCACTCGTCGATAGCCACTGTGAACTCGGTGTCGGGGTTGGCCTCAACCAGCCACCGAACCCCCTCGGTGGCGGCGAGTTGGCCCTCTCGGTCCGGTCGATCCGGCACTTGTGCAGTGAACGGATACGTCTCCGACAGCGCGCGCGGAAACGGACCAAACGGGGCGACCAGCCGCCAGGCGGCGTCGTACTCGTCGGAATCAGGCGCGCCAGCTTCGCTCAACAACAACTGGTCCGGCGTACTCAGCTGGTCGAGACGCTCATGGTGGCGCAGCACTTCAGGCCGGCGCGCGCTCTCAGATGAGGTATAAAAGAAGCTGCCCTTCGAGACTGGGTCTTCGGCTTCGAGTTGCTCGGCGTGATCCAACAGTGCGCGGTAGCCGTCGTACATCGCGGGGTGGCCGCGGGCGCGACGGTCGACGAGCTCCAGGAGGTTCCCGCTCCGAATCGCCTGCTTGATTCGACGAATCTCCTCGAAGGTGACATGGAGGTTGTGTTCGGCCAACAGTCGCTCTCGGGTCTCGTCGTCCTCCGCGCGGATTGCTTCGGGGGTGTACTCGCTACAGATCGGACAGGAACACGGGAAGTAGTCGAGTTCGTCAAGCTGTTCGGTACCGGAGACAGTGAGATATCTCTCTGCGCGTGCGTACAGCGCGTAGGCCGCCGAATCAAAGAGATCACAGCCCAACGCGACCGCCAGCGCGAGCATCATCGGATGGCCGGCCCCAAACAGGTGGACCGGACAGTCGGCGTCCAGGCCGCGTTTGGACGCCGCCACCGCTTCGACCAGCTCGTCGTAGCGGTAGTTGTTCATTAACGGAACCACTGCCCCGATCGGGAACATGTCGAGATCCGTGGTGGCGGCGTGTCTCCCCGCCTGTTCACGGAGCTCCGGGTACGTCGAACCCTGGACGGGCGCGTTAAGCAGCATCTCGCCCACATCAATGGTTTCGGCGTCAGCCAACGCCTGTTCTGTGATTAGGAGGTCGTCTTCGGCCTGCTCGCGGCTCACGTTGGGTGGGGTGGGAATGTCGACCGGGGTGCCGATGTCCGAGCCGATATCGTACTGGAACTGGACGATTTCCTCGGTCGTCACGTCGATCTCGCCGTACTCTGAGAGCTGAAACGACCCCGAGTCGGTCATAATCACTCCATCGAACTCCAGGAGCTCGTGGAGACCCTCGTCGAGTGCCTGTTTGCGGAGCCGCTCAGTCTGTCGGATGATGTAGGAGTTTGTTATGAGAATATCAACGCCGAACTCGGATTCGAGCCGCGAGGGCTCAATAGTCAGCATATTCGGGTTGATAACGGGCATGAGGGCCGGGGTTTCGATTGTCCGGCCTGCCCGTGGAACCGCTAGGCGGCCGATCCGCCCGGCGGCGTCGGCATCCCGGATTTCGAAATGGTCGCGCATACTGAGTGCTGTTCGGCGTGGTCGGTAAGGATTGCGTTCGGTCCGCGCCCCAGTGCTATCGCCGGGTCAGTTCGTAGTGGGTAACGGTCAGTGCCGCCCGTCCGTCGTCCAACTCGTCGTCGATCACGCTGGTGAGATACTCGTCGTAATCGGTCACATCGACGCGAATGGACTCGTTGTCGTCGAGGTCCTGGACGCCGGCTGGCTCGCAGTCATGGGCAACGAAATGATGATGCACGGAGTTGGAGTTCCCATTCGAGGGTTCGACCGTCAGCAGGTGTTCGAGACTGCCAGCCTCGTAGCCCGTCTCTTCACGAAGCTCCCGGCGGGCGGCAACGAAGATGTCCTCCGCCGCCTCAACGGAGCCGGCTGGAAGCCCGCGGTTAACTTTGTCGACGGCCTGTCGCCACTCCTCGATAACGACGACATCGCCGTCAGGCGTTAGGGGCAGAATAACGACCGCTGCCGATTCCTCAACGTAGTGGTAGTCGGTGACTGTCCCGTCCGGGAGTTCGACCGCATCCCGTCGGATGTCGAACGCCGGCGAGCTGTAGTCGATTTCTGTCGCCTTTGTCTCCCACCGCAACGACTCGTCTGTCATAGTTGACTGTCTGGTGTCTACAACTAAATATCACCCGCCTGGCCGGCTTAGTCGTCCGATTCGGCCGATTCGATGGCGAAATACTGACTGTGGTGGTCTCGACAGCTTGGATTGAACGCTGCCCCGCAGTATGGACACTCGTGGTCGCAGTCGAGATACTCGACAACCGTGAGTTCGGAGCCACAGACACCACACAGGACGGCGGGTTCGTCGAACGCTTCGCGGGGCCACCGCTCGGCGTCGTGGTCGACACAGGCGTCGTGGCACTGAAAACAGGGGTAGTACGTCTCACAGCAGGCAAACTTGATGGCGATCACATCCTGGTCGGTGTGGTAGTGGGCACACCGTGTCTGGCCGTCGAGCGCGATGCCCCGAACGAGTTGGTTGCCGGGCTCCAGTTGCTGGTGAGTACAATCGTCAGCCATCACTCAGCGTCTGGATCGGTCAGTTCACCCGACAACTCGGTTTCGCGCGGTGCAACCGAGAGCGTCTCTGCGGTTTCGATCCGAGCGAGCCCACCGAGTTCGCACAGCTCGTTGACGGCAGTTTCGGGAACGTCGATTAGATGGCAGTCGAACTGGAGGTCAGCCTCGACAGTTCCGGCGTGTTCCTGGACGGCCCTCGTGAGTACGTCGGCTGTGAGGTCGCCGCGTTCGGCGACCAGCTTGACGAGCTCGCCGTTGGCCGGCTCGTCTCGAATCCGTCGGACCGGATGCGAAAGGTACGTCGACACACGGTAACGATCACAACCGGTAGACAAAAATCTGTAGCTCTATGGTCCCGATCAGGACAGTTAGGAGCCTGCGGCCGGATCGTGTAGGTATGACAGTCATTGCAATGCTGAGTGTCGCCCCCGTTATCGAGGACAGTATGGCAAGCGAGGTCGCCAACGCGGTCGACGCACTCGACAGCCACGACGTACGCTACGAGACCAATCCGATGGGCACAGTGATCGAAGCCGACGATATCGACACGCTGCTGGCGGCGGTCGCCGACGCGCACAAAGCCGTCGACGCTGACCGAGTGAGCACGTTTCTAAAAGTCGACGACAAACGAACCAGCGATCAGGCAGCCGCAGACAAGGTCGCAGCCGTCGAGGATGTCTTGGGCCGCACAGCTACAAACGACCGATAACAACTGCGAATCCCTTTAAGAGTCGACGGCCAACCGAGACGTATGGAGAGTATCAATCGTTCAGCCGTCGAACTCGTCGACGAGGCACTCGATTTCGCCGCGGAGCTCGATATCGTCGCCACGGAACTCGACTGTGGAGCGACGGTCCTGGACTTCGGCGTCGAAAGCGACGGCGGCATCGAAGCCGGCCTGATGCTGGCAGACATTCAGACTGCTGGCCTGGCGACGATCTACACCCAGATGGGTCGAGTCGGCGGTGCGCCGATTCCCTACGTCGAACTCACTACTGACCACCCCGGTGTCGCGCTGCTGTGTTCACAGAAGGCCGGCTGGGAACTCGACATTGGTGAGTTCAACGGACTCGGCTCGGGGCCGGCCCGCGCACTTGTCGGCCAGGAGACTGACTTCGAGCGCGTCGGCTACTACGACGAGTTCGATTTCGCCGTACTGGCCGTCGAATCAATCGATTTCCCGACCGATGAGATCGCCGAACACGTCGCAGAGCTCAGCAACGTCGAGCCGACCAGCGTCTTTCTACCCACGTTCGCCGCCGGCTCGACGGCAGGCAGCGTCTCGATGGCCGCCCGCGCCGCCGAGCTGGCGGTCTTCCGGCTCTCGGAGCTGGGGTATCCTCCCGCAGACATCATCTCGGCGACCGGCCGCGCCCCGCTTGCCCCCGTCAGCTACAACGAGTCGACAGCGATGGGTCGGACCAACGACGCGTTGGCCTACGGTGGGGAGGTCTACCTCCAAGTTCGAAGCGAATCGACCGTCTTCGAGCAGGTGCCGTCCAACGCACGCGAGGAGTACGGTGTTCCCTTCGAGCAGATCTTCGAAGACGCCGACTGGGATTTCTACGCAGTCGACGAGGACATCTTCGCGCCCGCGAAGGTGACCATCGATGTGATAGACGGTGAGACGTACGTGCTTGGCGAAACCGACGAGCAGCTCGTTGCCGAATCGTTCGGCATCCGATAGATGCGGTTCAAGTGGGTTCCCGAACCGCCCGAAACCCTCGACGATCTCGGGGCCGTCCATCGAGCGGTTCCACTCGTCCCAACGAGCGAATCCGACTGTCAGCACCGCCTGGTCGACCGAACCGCCCATATCAGTGATCGCGAGAGCGCCAGCGAGTGGCTGACGTTTCTGCGCGCACTCGGGGTTGTCGAGCAGGTATCGCGTGGCTACCGTCGACGCCGTCTTGAGCTGACGACCGACGAGCTATTTCGCCGGCTCCAGGACGGTATCTACGGAGCCCGTGAACTCTACGATGTACTAGCAGCCGCCAGCCACCACCTGGCTGTCGAGACGATGCTCGACCGGGGAGCCGACCTCCCGACGTGGGAGCGACACCACCAGGTAAACCACCAGGAGGTTCACCGCCGCAGAGGGCGTCGGCTCGCCGACTGGTTCGTGCTGTGTGGGATCGCTGAAAAAACAGCTGCCGGCTACCGACTCGTCGAACCCGAACGGTAGGCAGTGACTACTGGTCGACTGCCGTGACGGTACCTACGCCCTTACTGGAGCCTTCCCGGAACACGAACCGCTGGCCCTCCTCGACGAAGTAGGGTCGGAACTTGAACTCCACTGTTGTTTTGCCGGTATCACCGGGCAGCAGTTTGCCCCCTTCGGGTGAAAACACCGCCGTCTCGCTGAGCGTCTCGAGATGGACGACCGGTTCGTAGCCCTCGGTAATCCGCGTCGGGTGGTTCAACACCATCACTTCGGCCTCGAACGACCGAACTGGCGCTGGGTTTACCTCCCGTGGCAACAGTACCATCCCGCGGTCGACCTCGCTTTCAGCGACGCCTTTTAACGCGATGCCGACGATCCGACCGGCTTTGGCCTCGTCGACGCGGTGGTAATGCATCTCGATCGAGCGGGCCTCGACCTCGCGGAAGCTGCCGTCGGGCATGGGGCCTAAGAGGAGATCGTCGCCAGCCGAGACGCTGCCGGCGTTGATCGTTCCTGAGGCGACCGCGCCCACGCCTGTGACGTTGTAGGTGCGGTCGATGTACATCTGGAAGCTGCTGTGTTCGTCGGTCGCCCGTTTGGGGAGCGTCTCGAACAGCTGGTCGAGGTCGGCCATCCCGTCGCCACGGACCGCGCTCGTTCGGACGATGGGGACGACCGTCTCGTTGAGTTCTTTTGCGGCAGTCTCGATTCCGTACCGTTCGACCCGTAGCGGGGTTTTCTGCACTTCTCGCAGCAGCGTCTCGATCTCTTTTTCGACCTCGACAACGCGCTCAGGCGAGACGGCGTCGACCTTTGTGACGGTGACAATCGTCGGTAGATCAGTCGCCAGCAGAATCCCGAGATGCTCGCGAGTCGTTTTGGTTGGCCCGTCGTCGGCTGCAACTGCAAGCAGGCCGTAGTCGAGTTTCTGGCCGACAAGTCCTCGAATGGTGGTTCGGAGCCACGGCTCGTGGCCGACGGTATCGACAAACGAGACGAGTCGGGTGGACTCCTGGACGACCTCTGCGCGGTCGGTTTTGCGGTGTGGGTTGTCCATCCGAACGGGATCGCCCGTCTCATCGAAGCCGTAGACGGCATACGACAGATCAGCCGACAGCCCACGTTCGACCTCGTGGGGTTGGACGTCGAGAAAGCTCCGGGTAAAGCCGTCGCCGTCGTCGGGTTCGCCGGTCACCAGCGAGCCGACGAGCGTCGATTTGCCGTGGTCGACGTGGCCCGCCGTCCCGATGACGATGTGACCGTTGTCCGCCGACAACATTGCACCCTCGCTGATAGTTGCCATCCCCACGAGGCCGTCGTTGCCAGCCGACCAGGTGTCGACGTTTTCGATGTGAGCGCCGGCCTCCTCGGCGAGCAACGAGAGGACATCCATCGTCTCCGAAAAGGCGTCGGGAGAAATACCGGCGATGCCGCCGTCGTCAGTGACGCCGACGACGTAGGTGGCCTGGCCGTCGCCCGACAGCACCCGGTGGCGGAGTTGGGCTGCCAGACTCTCCATGCGTCCGTCGGCCAGATGGAGCGACCGATTGAGTCGTTCTTTGAACTCGATAGGTTCGCCGTCCTGTTCACCGCGCTTGAGGGCCTCCTGTAGGGCGGCCCGGTCCGCGCTCATACGCGCCGTTTGTCAGGCGACAGTAAAACGTTTTTCATGCTGTGTGGCCACATACCACGACTACGTCGACACACTGTCTCTGCCGAGACTCACAACGTGCCACCAGAGACGCTCACTCCGAGAGTGTGTCGTAGGCTCTGCTTACCCTTTTAAACTGCTCTTCGTCGCCACCCTCGCTGTCTGGATGGTGTCGTTTCGCCTGCTGTCGGTAGGCTGCTTTTATATCCGACTGGTTCGCCGAGGCGTTGACGCCGAGGACCTTCCGAGCTTCGGCCTGCGAAATTCCCGAGTTGACCGCTCCACGCTGGGCTCGTCGACGATTCTGTCGAGTTTGTCGTGCCCGCCTGGCGCGCTCGCGCGCAGAGAACCGAGCCCCGCCAGCTCCCGCTCCAAACCCTCCTGGAGCGCTCCGCTGACGACCGGCAGCGTTGAACTGACCGTTGGCAGCCTGTTGGCGCATTTTTTCTGCGAGTTTCCCGCTGGCCTGATACCACATCAGATACGCCGATCCACCGAAGGGGATCGCCACGAACAAAAAGAACGGATTGACCGCGAGACCGACCACCACCATCAGGACGGTAATCCCGACGAAAACGGACGCTATCCCCATGATGAGGCCGGTTCGGTTCACTACCAGAGGTAACGTGTTGCATCAATGTAACTGTCTCGGCTAGCCCCCCACCGCCCCAGTAGCTAACTGCCCGGACATCCTATTAGAGCATATGAGTACTGTTGGCATCTGCCAGCTCTGCAACGCCGCACCTGCCAGCCAGACGTGCGAGCACTGCGGTTCGCTGGTCTGCGAACAGCATTATGACCGTCAGCACGGAGCGTGTCAACAGTGTCTGGCTGGCCGGCGGTAGCGACGCGCCGCGACGAGACTACGACTCGCGGTACTGGTTGAGTCGGCGTTTCAGTTTCTTTGCCGACTGACCGGCGGCTTTGGCGAACGCATCGCCCTGGTTTTCGCCCGCATAGATGATCCCTCGTGAGGAGTTGACGAGGCCGACGCCGTTGTCGGTAAGACCATGCTTGACGGCTGCCTCGGCGTCACCACCCTGCGCACCGACACCGGGGACGAGAAACGGTAGCGACGGGACGACTTCTCGAATGGATTCGAGCTCCTCGGGGCCGGTCGCGCCGACGACCAGACCAACGTTGTTGTGGGTGTTCCACAGGTCGGCGACCGCGGCCACCCGCTCGTAGAGTGCTTCGCCCGAGCCGAGTTCGAGGTCCTGGAAGTCCTCGCGACCAGGGTTCGAGGTACGACACAGCACGAAGACACCCTTTTCGGCGCGGTCCAAAAACGGCTGGAGCGAGTCCCGACCCATATACGGGTTGACCGTGATCGCATCGACTTCATCGAGAATCTGGGCGTACTGCCGAGTCGTGTTGCCGATATCGGCGCGTTTGGCGTCCAGGAGGACGGGCACGTCTTTCCCGTGGGCGTAGGCAATCGTTTCTCGCAGGGCTCGCCAGCCGTCGCCTGACTCATAAAACGCGGCGTTCGGTTTGTAGCAGGCTGCATGTTCGTGGGTGGCGTCGATAATGCGGCGGTTAAACGCCCACTGTGGGAGTTCCGTGTCCTGGAGATGCTCGGGAATCCGGTTTGGGTCAGTGTCGAGGCCAACCGAGACGACGCTGTCGACGGTCGCAATCCGGTCGGCAATCCGGTCGAAGAAGGCGGTAGCCATGACTGAGGGGTGTCGTGGCTCTCTTAAGTCTCCTTCTGTGTTGCGTCGTCTCTGCTGTTGCTGGCGGTGGTAGGCAGTCGGTAAGCCAGCCGCAGGCAGTCCCTACTGGTGGTAGGCCGGTGGCTAACGAAATCTGATGGTGGCCACCACCAGCTATGCGCGACGCTGGTGTTGTCGGATGGCTCCGTACCCACCAGCCGACGCTGTGGGTTTTGGCACTGCTGTTGTACGGTCTCGGCGATCTGGTGACGACGACGGTTGGCCTCGGCCAGCAGGGAATCGTCGAGATCGGCCCCGTTGCCGGACCAGTGATCGACGCCTACGGCACACCGGGGTTGGTCGTCCTGAAATGTGGGACGCTCGCCGGGAGTTATGCCGCCTGGCGCGTTGTTCCACAACCGCATCGTGTTGGGATTCCATTGGGGTTGGCGGTTGTCGGCATTGTGGTCACCTCCTGGAACACGACACTGATCTGGCTTGTCGCCCAGTAGCTTGACCGTGGACGCAACAGTAAAATGGTCGACTGAGAGACTGCCAGTAATGAACGAGCAGAAACAGCAGTCGATCATGCAGGGTGGCATCGTTGCGACGCTGGTTGTCGCCACGATCTTTGGTGGTATTACGTATGTGACAGAGGGAGCTGTCGACTGGTCGCTTGTCTGGATTATCGTCTTTATGACCTCGCTACCCTGGGCCGGCTACCTCTACTGGATGCGATAGCATCTGGACGGGCTCAGTTGGCTTCTCCAGGAACCACGACAATCGGACGCGGTGAGTCTCTCAGCAACTGGTCGAAATCACGCTCGCCGACCGCATCGGGACTGTGGTTGATGACGATCTCGCCGGCTCCAGTGCGTTCGGCAACCGACCGTAGTGCCTCGGACTGTGTTTCGGCGGCTTCGGTGTGTTGCTCAACGACCGCAACCGCGCCGAGCCGTGCGTAAATCGCGTTCTGGGCATCTTCACTGTCGCGGCGAGCCTGCGGTGAGTTGGCGTCGCTGTCGGTGCTAACCGCATGGACAGTATCGTCGCTGTCAACCCGGTCGATGAGGTAATCACAGAGTGCCGCACTTTCGTGGACGCGGTCGGCGGGGAGAACGAATGTGGTCATACTGAACAGTTGGCGGCTGGCAGCATAAATTCTAAGTGACACGGCAGTCGCTTGCTGGTGTTATGTTCGGGAGAAATGCGTCAGCCGAGATTTGAACTCGCCAAGACGTGCTCACGGCGACCCCGTCGTCATTTGCCTGCCGTGGTGCGTAGCACCACGCTCTGCTCACTTCGTTGCGCGCGCCTCGTCTGCTCAAATCTCGTGAGCGCAGACAGCTGGCGACCGGTGTTGCGGTGCGACGAGACGCGCCGCTTGGAGATTGGTCGCCGGAGAAAGTATGCGTCGGCCGAGATTTGAACTCGGGTTGTAACCATGGCAAGGTTACGTGATACCACTACACTACCGACGCGCCTTGTTCGCATTTACATCTAACCGGAGGTGGATGTATAAGCGTTGCGAAAGCCAAGCCGTGTGGGTGAGAAAACCAACCGACGGAACGCCGACGATCCGTCAGTCGACACGAATTTTCGACGGATCCCGCACGCCGCTCGGCAGTACACAGATCGTCCACTAGAATCTAACGTAGGTGACTATTCATGTAGCTGTTTGCTTATTCTTGGGTCAAACACAATGCTCTTAGGCTCGAAATCTGTATGAATGGGTATGTCACGAGTCTCGTATCAACACCAGCTCGACCGTCTCGCTGATGACGTGTTGTACATGTCCGAGGTGGTGCTTGACCGCCTGCGGCTCGCGCTGGCGGCACTCGAACAGAAAGACGACTCAACGGCTCGCCGTGTGATCGACGGCGACGACGAGATCAACGAGCAGTATCTCGAACTCGAAAGCGACTGTATCGACCTACTCGCCCTCCAGCAGCCCGTCGCTTCGGATCTCCGGTTTATTGCGGCCTCGTTTAAGATCATCACCGATCTCGAACGCATCGCTGACCTCGCGGTCAACCTCGCAGAGTACTCGCTGGCCGCCGACACCGACGCGCTGCCCGAGGTCGACGTCCAGGCTATCGGGACCACTGTCACCGAGATGGTCGAGGATGCGATGGTCGCCTACGCCGACGAGGACGCCGAGTTGTGTTACGAACTCGCCGACCGCGACGATACCGTCGACGCCCAGTGTGAGTCGGCCTCCGAGACGATTGTTCGGGACTTGCTTGGACGTGAGGAGGCTCCCGAAACCATAGATCTCGAAGCCCAACTGGCGGATATCTCGCGGCTCCTGCTTACTGTGCGGGATCTCGAACGGATCGGCGACCACGCGGTCAACATCGCCTCGCGCAGTCTGTATATGATCCAGAACGACGC
>LKMJ01006392.1_pt1 | contig 11109 bp, 8 predicted proteins | sample 643391 | NCBI WGS metagenome assembly LKMJ01 (sample SAMN04112250, study PRJNA286221) | soda lake metagenome | biome: soda lake; feature: Kulunda Steppe; material: water; isolation source: sample PL-Br10 brine of Picturesque Lake | place: Russia: Kulunda steppe | collected 2010-07
CCGTTGGTCATTTATTTAATATTGAAACAGTGATCCAAAAGTATGGATATTAAAGATAAAAACAACAGCTTTCTTCCTCTGGCAGCTGTGATTTTCGGTATGGTGCTTGGAGGAGTTCTGGTGGGAGCCCACACTCAGGCACAGATAAACTCTCTGGAACAGTCGATAGAGAATCTGGAACAGGGAAATGTTGTAAACTTAAACCATACTGAGGATAGTTCGCTTACACAGCTTTTCAGACAGGTTGAGGGATCAGCTGTATCGATAAGGGCTTATGGCGCGGACCAAGCCCAAGGATCGGGCTTTGTATACGATGATGAAGGACATATCGTGACAAACGAACATGTAATCGACGGAGCTGAACGCGTAGAGGTAACCTTTACGGACGGAACAAGGCAGGATGCAGAGGTTATAGGAACGGATCCTTTCACGGATTTAGCAGTGCTGGAGGTCGATAACACCGATCTGGAGCCTCTGGAGCTGGCTGACTCTGAACAAGTCCAGGTAGGTCAGAGAGCTGTAGCATTAGGAAATCCTTTCGGACTACAGAGTTCGATGACCTCGGGTATAATCTCACAGAAGGAGAGAACTATAAGGATAGAGAGAGGCTTCTCGATACCGAATATCCTTCAGACTGATGCATCTATCAACCCTGGTAACTCCGGCGGACCGCTTATGAATATTAACGGTGAGGTAGTTGGGGTCAACACAGCAATAGAGTCACGTACAGGTACTTTCTCCGGGGTAGGCTTTGCTGTGCCTTCCAACACTGTTGAAAGGGTAGTGCCGGAGATAATCGAAGATCAAGACTATGAACATTCCTGGATAGGTGTAAGAGGTATAGATGTTAGCCCTGAGATAGCTGAAGAGATGGATCTAGAAGAAGCCTCAGGATTTATGATTATAGATGTAGTTGAGGACGGACCGGCAGATCTTGCAGGTCTAAGAGGCGGCGAAACAGAGGCAGAGATAGAGGGAGAGCCGACTAGGATAGGAGGAGATGTGATAACCGCAATTGACGGCGAAAGGATGAGAGGAATAGATGATATACTGGTATACCTTGCAAGGGAGACAGAGCCTGGTGACCAGATAGAAGTTACCGCGATAAGAGATGGTGAAGAGCAGAACTTTGATCTGACCCTTCAGTCAAGGCCTGAAGAATAGTCTAAGGTTGGTAACGTAGAAGGGCGGCTATACCTCCCAGATTTTCCAGTCTCTCACCGGCTTCATGGTCGGTATGCACGGTTACGGCCTCTCCGCCTTGTCTTTCTACCTTTTTTTTAAGCTCGGGGTTCTCTCTACTGTAGTTCGGAGTGATAAGCAGTTTTTCTACCGCTCCCTGTTCTACAAGTTCTTTGACAGGGTCTCCGTAGGAAGCATCCCCGTCTTTTTCCAGTTTTTCAAACAGCTCTTCCATAACCGATGTTTCATCGCTGATCCTGCTTTCCTCCACTACTTTTTCCAGCGCTCCACGTTTTATCGCCTCATGAAGTCCTGTCTCCCCTGTCACCGAGGTGTCCTGTAGGAATGTCTTCTTTTTAATTTCATCTGAAAGCTGGTTGTATACCTTTTTCTTCTGGTTGCCGGGTCCTGCCAGCACTATGTTATCGATGTCTTTTCCTGATCTCTCTAGAACAGATCTTACCTCTTTATGGAAATCTTCTCCTGTTTTCTGATCCGAGTACATCTTCCCTGGTATGTTCTGGTGTACGTTGGATAGATCAGTGATTCCTGATTCTTCAACCATGTACAGCTCGGACTTACCTTTTTCTACAAGACAGAAAAGCACCTGATAGGAACGTTTAGCTTCCCATTCCTCCAGTTTTTCCCAGTCGGATTGGGTAAAATCTTTTTTTAATTCAAACTCTTTACCTTCTTCAAGGTTGAACGTATGGTATCCTAGCTCTATATCTTCAGCACCTTCTGTAATCTCGCCGGTGACTCTTAACCTTTTTCCTGTATATTCGGACTTTTCAGCTCTTAAAGTCACTGTGCATGTCTTCTTCTCCCGTCCGTCAAGCTTAGTTCTCTGAGTTAAGGCTTTTACACGGTCTCCTTTCTTGATAAAGTCTTTCAGTCTCCATAGATCGTCATCATTCTCGATCCGTATTTTCACATATCCGGAGGATTTATCGGTTTGAAGTAGTTTCATAATACTAGAATTTCGCCTACAAATAAAAACCCGGACTCAACATAATTAATGTATGGACCAAAAGTTCGGAGCAGTTGTAATAGCAGGCATTACAATATTTGGACTAGCATTCGTAATGGATCAGGCATCGACAGATAACGGCTTTTTTGACTCTGAACCGGGAGAAACCGAAGTTGATAGAATGGTGTTGCACCAGGAGCATATAGGAACCGTTGGAGAGTCCAGCCATGACTTTAGGAATATTGATTTAGGAGATTTCAACGTTGGAAGAGCCAGAGGCGATGTTAGAGGATACTTTACAGAGAATGCAGAGATAGAGGATAGATGGAGAGGTGGAGAAAGTTTAAATTTCTTTTACAATGCTACAACGCCAAGAGAGGCAGAGGTTAGTTTCACAGTTCTCGGAAGGGAGAATACAGGTGCGGTATACCTGGAGGCGAACGGCCAGAGGGTTTTCGAAGAACAGCTTGTTACAGGGTCCTCCCCTGAGATAGAAGTTCCAGAAAGGTATCTTTCACCGGGTATGAACAGTTTTGAGCTAGGTGTTAAACGTCCCGGAATACTTTCAAGCTCTAAATACTATCTGGAGGACGTTGAGCTCAGGGTGAACGATAGAAAGTTCCATGACCACGTAGACAACTTCAGGCTTTTCGATTATGAGATAGAAGACTTCGTGGAGTCAGACCTCCAGTTTGATATAACCAGGGCGGAGAGGACAGATCCTCTAAGGATTTATATCAACGATAGGAAGCTGTATGAAAAAGATCAGCAGAGGATCTCCGCAGAAACTGTAGAGTTCAATCCTCAGAACGCAAATCTGAGGCCTGGAAGCAATAAGATAGAGTTTAAAACCAGAGATGAAGCCCGGTATGATATTGAGAACGCGATGATAACGATGAGATACCTCGGAAATATTGACTCTCAGAATGTTGTTACAGGATTTAATTTGAACCAAACTGAGAGAGATTATATTGAGAGAGAAGATACAAGAGAAGATATCCTCTTAGATTACCAGAACCTACTTCCATCCCCTAGACCGGTAGAGGTAAGGTTGAACGACTTCAGTAGGACAATAGAACCGAGGGAAAACCGTGTGTATAACGTAACGGTTCCGGAAGGGGAGTTTGAACACTCTAACAGATTAGAGGTAAGAAGCAACGGAACCTATGAACTGGAAAACCTGGAAGTGGTTTCTGAAAGGATAGAGGAAGACGGATGAAGAGAAAGAATATAGCGAAGAATCATCTTTTAAGCGGCAGAAGGCTAGGTAGGAAAATATATGTTCCGGTTCTAGGCTGGATGGAAGGAATATTGTTTATATTTAGTTTAGTTGTGGGAAAGAACCTTGTAGGAGAGCTTGATAGTTTTTACAGGGCTATACCAGTTATAGGCTTTATTCTAGCACCTCCAAATGATAATAGTGTTACCGAGGAAGATGTCGAGGAGATAGCAGATAATGAGATAGAGAAGGAGGAGGTAGATAGTGAGTCTAATGGTGGAGGCGGGTTTTTAGACGGTATTTTTTCAGGAACTTCGGGTGTTAAAGATGAGTTTGAGGTTAGTGTGGGCGGCAGGAGTTATACGGTCATATATGATCCTATAAGTAATACTGTTGAAGGGAAGAATATAGATTTAACTGATATATCGGGTGGAAGAAGGACTTTCCGTATGGAAAAGGTTTCCGGTAAGAAAGAAAATGTGATGGTTGGAAGGACAGGTGATAACGAATGGGAGGTTAGGAGAGGTCTTGAAGACTTTGGAACTTCGAATTCAGGATCTTCTTCCGGTATCGCTGATAAAGTTCCGGGCCTAGGCGGCGGTTCCGGTGGTGGAGGTAAGTTAGGGTTTTTGAAGTCGAAGAAAGGGATTGCATTAATTCTAATACTATTCTTAGTGCTTGGTGGCGGAAGTTTTAGGTTAGGTCTAGGAGGAAGCGCCCTTGGTTTGGTAATGAATCCTATAGGGATGGGTCTTATGACGGTTCTGTTCCTGTTCATATTCTTCATAGCCGGCGGTACATCATCGGTCGGAAACGGTATCAAGAACCATCCTATGGCTATGACTAGCTTGATGGGGATAGGAGGCCTCATATTCCTTTTCGTGGTGTTGCCTGGTGTATCTGAAGCAGCTGATGACTCTCCGCTTGGACAGTATGGAGATTATGTGACACAAGGTGTGGAGCAGAGAACAGGAGGTATCAGTCTTGAAAGACCTGCATTTATTATGGGGGAACAAGTGAGAAAGGTTCAGTGTGCGATGCAGGGTCCTCACTGCTTGAGAGAGTGGAGGCTCAACAATACCAGAGAACCGGATTCCCGTGATGTAGGGGAAACTTATGGACTTCAGATAAACAGCTTTGGACTTGATTCCGGCGATAGCTTAGACATCAGAGGTCTTGAGAAGGAACATCCGATCCCTCTAGAGTACACTGTAAACAATATTAGACACGGGCACAAAGGAATAGATGCAAGAAATGTAAAGTTCAGGGTGACTATAACTGATCATGAACACGATAATGACATTCCCTACTGTGATACTGGTTGGAGAGATATAGATGGTTTAGATATGGAGCAGTATTCCGGAGATAACCATTTGCCTCCCGGATTTGCAGCTTCTGTAGGTTCTGCACGTATAACAGACCAATACTTTATAGGTATATCTGAAGATCAACAGCTGACACTTGATAACTGTAACTTGTTGAGCCCGGGAGCTGGAATGGATGTCTCACCGGAGTTCCATATAAGGTATGATTACTCTTCACAGGCTACCCTTAACTTTGAAGCCGTCTCACAGGAGTATGCAAGATCTCAGAATATAGAGGTCGACCAGAAGAACTCTGAAACTGCAGATACGCCTGTTCAGGCGGCTTTAGCTGTTCAAGAACCTGTTCTGTTTGATCCTGATAACAGAGACAATGATTTTCCGGTAGATATGAGTGCTACGTTGGTAACTGATGATCATGATTTACGTTATCAGGTTCTAGATCTTGAGCTGGAGAAGCCTGAAAAGACAGAGTTATTTGATGAAAATGAAAGGTTTTGTTCCTTTGAGGAAGGAGACGGTGAAAATGTTCTAGAGCTTGAATCGGATTCCAAAGATCGTATTTTCGCGCATCAAATGGATAATCCGATATGGTTCGGTGCCGCACAGCCTGCACCAAACTTTGGATGTGATCTAAAGTTAGACGAGGATGAAAGTTTCAATCCTTCGGGTGAGACTTTGACTGCGGATGTAAGAGCTAACTATACTGTGCAGACAAGCGAATCCATAGCCACATTTTTCAGCGGAGGATTTGAAGTCTTCAGATCTGACTGCACACGTTTAAACTGTCCGTTGATTGTAGCCTTAAATGAGATAGGCGAAAGGGAAGAGGCAGGAATTAACAGAGAGGAGCTAGTAATGGATTTGGATGCTGCAAAAGAGTTTGGAGGTAGTGAGGAAGCATACTGGAACAGAAATAGAGCTATGTGTGAGGGATTGGATGCAGGAGATGGATGTACAGCAAAGACGGAGTACGATCCGGATATTGGGCAAGGAGAAGGAACAGAAATTGAAAGAGGAGAGATTGCTATCAATTTGCATGAGGGTCTTAGAGAGTCGATTTTCACATGTGAGGTAAATGAGGGAGTGGAAGAATCCGCTTGGGGTATAGAAGGATTTGATCCTGACGAGCTGGTTGAAGCAATAGACGGTCTTCAAGAGTTGCATTACGACGGAGGATGGACGTTTGTCGATACAGGCGAGATAGAATGTGAGGATGAAAACGAAGAAGAGAGTGGTTCAGATGATGACGAGGGGGCTGTGCATGAACATGAACAAGCCTCGCAATATTCGTAATTAATGGTTAAATTTAGGAAATCTAAATAACTAAATAAGCTAGATTGTGTGATGCCAACGCTATCCCGATAAAGTAGATTAGATAAAGGTAGTAGCTTTTCTTTTCCGGTTCAATATCGTCTCTATAGATATAGAAAACAACCGGCATCACTACTAGAGACTTTAGCAAGAATATGCTCCAATCGCCAAGGTAGTTTACAAATAATCTAGCTAGATACACCTGTTCTGATCCGCCGAGCTGTAGGTTTACATAAGTGGTTGAACTGTCTAGGAAATGAGCTGATATAGGTAGAAAAACTTCTATATTTTTTAAGCTATCTATAAACTTTGAGGTGGCTGCCATAGGTACAAGCCAGGCAAGAATCACTGCTAGTAGTAATGGTAGGTTTTCAAAAGTATCAAAAGTAATTAGGCTGTATAATATTAAGCTTAAGGTGCCTGAAAAAAATAAAAACATGTTTTTATCGAACTCAGTGTTCTCTTCTATCTTTTTAGATATTATGAGTAATAATAGCATCACTATGGTAATTGAAGAGAATGTAATAAGGTGATAGATATTACTTCTGAAAGCTTCAAAAGCTAGAAAGCCTGAGAGAACAATCAAGGGTGTTGAGCCTATATAGAACTCTCTATTAACGTCTATACTGCATCTTTTAGTTATTTTAAATGCTATCAGTCCGATAAGTACAAAACTGATGCTGTACAGAACTGATAGAACCGGTCCGAACTCCGGGGTCATGAAAGATGTTGGGCTGTGAAAGGTTTTTAATCCGGATCACCAATTATTATGTTATGGATAAAAGAAAATCAGTTCTTACCTTACTTTTTCTGACAGTTGTAGCCTCCGGATGTATAAACGGAGGCACAGAAGGAGCTATCGATGTTAACAGCCTCCAGATTTCACCTTCGGAGATACACCAGGGGGATAGTATAAACGTTATTTTAGATGTTTCGAATAATGGTCTAAGGGAAGGAGATGTAAGGATAGGAGAAGAAGGTGGCAACATAATGGGTAATAGATGTTCGGATATATTTGATCTTGAGTCTTTTTCAGCCTCTGCAACCGGTAGAACGACAGTAGATTTAGATAGTGAAACTATTGAGCCTGGTCACGATATCAGGATGAACTGGGTCCTAAGGAATATAGGCGATGTGCCGCTTCACGGCAGGAGCTGTGAACTAACATTTTCTGTGCCGTTCAACTACAGCGTATCAGCTTTCAGACAGGTTCAGATTAAAGAGAGTTCGGATGTGGAAGACGCTGAACTTGAGTACCAGAGCTCTTCAGGGCCTATGGATATAGATATTCAGACACTTCCTGGTTCTACAGGAAAATCAGATGTCTATATAGCAGAGGACGGAGAGCAGGAGAGAAAAATCAATTTTGATTTAAGGTTTATAAATAACGAACCTACTGAGAACGACCCTACTACCGGTATTGTGGAGATGGATACAGAAAGCCTTGAACTGGAGCTATCTGATCCGTTAGAGCTGAACGAAGACGAACACTGTGATATCCCTGAAAGGATAGAGATATTCGATGGCGACTCTCATCTGATAAGGTGTGAGGTGCCTGTGCCCGAAGAATCAGATCTAGATGGTCCAAGCCAGATATCCGAGTTTTCGGTGGATTTGGACTACACCTTTGAAAGGGACGCAGGTCAGAGAACGGTAGAGGTGGAGTATCGTGGATAGAAGAGTTTTTTTTATACTTTCTGCAGTGGTAATTGCCTCCGGCTGTGCTCACGGCGATATTGCAGGATCTACGGTTTCAGATGATGGTTTGGTGGTTGAAGAGTTCACAACTTCTGACTCGGAGCTACATGAAGGCCAGAGCGCAGTTATAGAGGCGTATATAAGAAATTACAATGATGAGGAGACCGAGATACATGATATCTCCCTGTTCAACACGGGCGATCTAGAAGTCGGTGAGAGAAGCTGTAGCCCTTCCCCAGAGGAGCTAGGTCACAGAACTCGGGATCTTGTTCCGGATATGGAATGTAGCTGGACTGTTGAGACGGAAGGTCTTGAGGGTTTTGAATCTAAAAACATACCTGTGAGCTTAAACCTAGAGTACAGTACAGCTCTGAGGTCTGAGCCAGTTGTAGTTCATTTCAGGCCGTTAGAGGATGTAGAACGTACAGGAACTGTAGAGAGAAGCTTTTCGAACGGCGATATAACTAAAACTATCAGTACGGAAAGTCCTGTTGCTTACGGACAGGATGGAAACTTTGATATAGCTGTACAAAACTCTGGTTCTGGTTCTGTGAAAAGTGAGAGTTATAGATTTGATTACTCTCCTTCAGAGGTATTTGATCAGTGTGAAGAGGAACAGAGTGAGGTTGATCTTGTGATAGGTTCGGAAGTTGATTTCTCGTGCCCGATCTCCCTTGATGGAGACGGCACACAGACAACCAGAAACCTACAGACAACCACACATTATAAATACGCCAAACAACCATCTTTGAACATAAGGGTAGTAAACCAATAATGAATATCGAAAACGATAGAGTTGCGATCGGTTTTATATCACTTATAATAATAGCCTCAGGATGCTCCCACGCAGCAAACAGTGGCGGAGCGGAAGCTTCTGCACAAGGAGTTGTAGTTGAAAACTTTTCTGTAATTCCACAGAACTCTTTCAGTGAACAGCCAACTGATATACAGCTGGAAGTGATAAACTTAGGTGAGAAGGATGCACAGAACGTTGAAGCGGAGATAAAGAACGTTCCTATAGGTGATGGAGAAGATCAGTGGGACCTAGAAAGATGGGGTGAAGGCCCTAGTGAGCTTCTTGCAGCAGATTCGGATTCAGACATTCCGGCCAGAAGCGACAGGTTCTCATGGAGCTCAGATGCGCCAAGTATATCTCCCGGTCTGGAGCTTGACTATAACTTTAGAACCAGCGTGTACTATGAATACGGTTCTACAGCTACCACCACCTTAAACCTTATGAGCAGCGAACAGTTTAGAGAGGAAGGTAGGATGGGAAGACCTACGATGGATAACACTGACGGACCTGTTCATCTAGAAATCAGAACTAGACAGCCGATGATATTCGGACAGGACGAAAGAGTATGTGTAATCGTAAGGAATGAAGGTATCGGAACTCCGTTCTACGATGAGAGCAACTTTGGATCATACAGTCAGGATCATTACGAAGATATATCTGATGAGGAGTTTGAGACAGTAAAGATATCAATCGATAGCCATCCTGGAGTGGAGTTGGTCGATGGAGCTGAGAGAGAAGTAGATCTTGTAAGAGGAGAAGGACAGGCATGTTACAACATAGAGCCTAATGATGATGAACAGGACAGGCTAGAAGTTCCTCTTGAGATAAACGCAGACTACGGTTATGTAGTGGACGATGCAACAGAGGCGGTAGTAACCGGTAGCGAGAGGTTTAGCTAAACCTCTTTTCCTTATTGTTTTTTTTCTATTACCATTTTCTTTCGTCATGTTGACTAACATATCTTTTTTGAACGCATAACTTAGACTATATTACATAGGTTAACTTGGTTGGGTTATATACACAAGCAGCGGTTTTCTGGATCTTTTCCCAAATTCTAGTTTTTGAGTGATTTATAGAATATAGAGCTAGTATTTTATTCCAAAGGCAGCTGAAATTCTGTCATATATTTCTAAAAGATCTGAGAATATGATAATCTGATGGTGGATAGTGTAGAAATGAACTAACTTGGACTGTCGAAAAACAGGTTTCACATGTTGTAAAGAAAGATTGAATTATAATAGAAGTAAAATAGAATAATAAGAGAAAAGAAGAAAGAAATCAGCTGTAGAGAAGTCCTGCTGTTACTAATAGAGCGATTACTATCGATCCTACAACTGCTCCTATCTGGCTGACATCTCCAAAGGCTTCACCGGTTATTCTGTCGGTTACCCTTGGTCTTTCCCTTGGTTCTACCTGTTCTTCGTCATCTCTGAGAGCTTCTTCTAGGTCTTCCTCTGTGATGTCCTGTCCGATTCTCAGCTTTACTTCTCTTGTCTCCTCTACTTCAGTTCCTACTGCTGTAGCTCTGATTCTTATCTCTCCTTGCTTCTGGTAAGGAACTCCTGCGTAGATGAATGCTCTTTCCATCTCTCCTGATGCTACTGTTACTTCTTCAGGTCTTAGATCGATCCAGTGTGGTGCATCGTAGGAAAGCTCGTAGGTGTTCTCCCTCGTTCCAGGGTTCTCAAGCTGGATCTCGTAAAGCGTACTCTGGTTTGTTCCTGCGCTTTCAACCCTTGGAACTACGTTCATGTTAAGATCCCAACAGTTCTCTACTGTTAGATCTCCTTCAGCTTCTGAGGTAGGCTCTCCAAACGTCGGTGCCTGTGATGAGACTGTGAAGTCGTGTTCTGTATCTTCCTCGAACTGTTCACCGTTGAACTGAAGCTGTGTTTCGGAGTCCGCTCCCGGTCTGAGGCTTACCTCGTCATGTTGGAGCTCTCCTATGTCGGAGTTCAGTCTGAAGTCTTCAGCTGCTTCTCCTGTGTTCTCAAGCTGTACAGTTGTCTCTCCTTGCTCGTTCTCACAGATACTGATACTTTGCTCTGTCAGTGTTATATCAGAATCCATCCCGTTGTATGACTCATAGCTTACGGATGAGGTTGAAACTGTGTTTGACTCTGCTGTTACTTCTACTTCCTGTGTCTCTATATCCTGTGGTGTGACAGCTACCCTTACAGTTCTCTCCTCTCCGGACTCTAGCTCGAACTCAGGATCAACTATTTCTCCAACGTTTGAACTGACCTCGAAGCTGTCTGTTCTTGTTCCTGTGTTCTCCAGGTTGAACTCTAGATGTGACTCTGTCCTTGCAGGTATCTCATAATCTTCCTGTTCAGGTGTCATCTCAGAGTCCCAGCATGTCTCCGCTTCAAAGTCTGCTCTGATCGAGTCAGTTGCGTAGCTTGTGGTGGAGGAAGCTGTGATTCTGAAGTCTTCTCTTGTCACAGGTTCATCGGAGGAGACTGTCAGTCTTACTGTTCTTGCCTCTCCTTCTTCTAGATGAACCCTTCTGTCTTCAAACGATCCTTCTTCAGATTTCATCTGGAAGGTCTCAGGCTGGATTCCTGTGTTCTCTACATCTATCTCGTAGACTGCTTCGTCTCCAAGA
>LKMJ01006393.1_pt1 | contig 11109 bp, 9 predicted proteins | sample 643391 | NCBI WGS metagenome assembly LKMJ01 (sample SAMN04112250, study PRJNA286221) | soda lake metagenome | biome: soda lake; feature: Kulunda Steppe; material: water; isolation source: sample PL-Br10 brine of Picturesque Lake | place: Russia: Kulunda steppe | collected 2010-07
GGGGGGGGGGGGGCACGTCGAACTTTGTTGCTAAGATGACTGAGAAATTAATCTTTCCCATGAGATCATGAAGAAAGTTGCTTAGCTGCTTGCAGACTTCTTGCGTATGGTTTCATTGCAATATCATATATATGTAATATGGTTTCATTGCAATATCATGCATTGCTAAAAATATCTAGAGTCGTGCATGAAAACCCAATGTGTCCAACATGAACCCCCACCCCACTCTGCTTTCCCTGTGTTCCTGATCATTTCCCCGTTCTGTTCATCAACTTTGCAAAAGCAAACCAAAAGCATCCAGGAACTGCAAAGCCAGTAGTCCTCACTGCTGCTGCTGCTGCTGTTGCTGTCCTTTGCATCATTGGCCTGGCTCTCCTCGTCGCTGGAGCCCTCCCATGCTGGTGCCTGAGCCCTCTGCCCCAGGGCTGGGTGTGCTTGGCCAAGCACAGGTTGCTGAACAGCCGCACCAGCTTGCATGCATGCAGTGTAGTCCCTGGAACCACTTCGGTTTCAACTGTTGCTGTGCATGAAGGAGAGCACTGCTCTGCTTAGAGGGCTTTTGCACTTTATACATACATGTAAGGATTTACAGGGGTAAAAGAAGTAGCTAGGGGATTATACGACGGTCTGAACGCAACCCCCCTACCCCACATCTCAACCCTTATTCTTGACCACTAAATGTGGACAAATTGAAGTCAAATGCACACTTTGTTTATAATGAAAGCGCATTGGTTAGAGTAAACAGACGTATGACTCAAGCCTGGCAATATCATAACAGGCTGTGGTCTTCAAATGAATCTCTGAAAATGGTGAAGCGCGTGTGCACATCGATGATACTGACTTAGAAGGGAAGTGTTCCCCCTCCCCTCCTTGCAGGGGTTGCCAAGAACTTCCCTTGTGGCAGGTGGCTTGATCCCAAAAAACCTGAAAGCCTTGTTCAGGTGCTTTATCCGGATGGCGATGTCCTAAATCAGCACAAGGTATGTGGCAGATAATATATCAGACGTGGACCATCAAATGGTCCCTAGCTTGGAGCAGAATCTCAAGAAATGTTTTCCCTTTCTGCCCCGCAGGCCATATGTATTAACTCTGCCACCCATGAAAACAACGAGGCCAGAAATGATGCCACTATTCAAGACATACAGGTTGTTGAGAAAGATGCACACGAGCAGCACTGCGAGGGAATTAACCCACAAGATGATTTACCAAGAGTGCTGGACCTGAGCTTTTCTGGCATAGATCAGGATGAAACAAATCCACCTGAGCATGCTTGGGAATCTGGGAGGCTGCAGGCGCCTGAGGCAAGCATGAGAATGGAAGACAAGGCCTTTCAGTGCAGGTAAGCAATATGTACCAGCCTGTATTTAATGGAAATGAGATAGCATATATTCATAAATTGTATGTTCAACTTGGGCTCTATCATGCATGGGCACAAGGACATGCACTATGTGATGCAAAAAAGGAATCTAACATATTTTTGGACGTACGTCAGTGCCCTGTGCCTCCATCATCAGCCAAAATTAGCTTTGATTGAAAGACTACTTGGCAAAACATTGTGGGATTAGAAATGATCTGATCATGATTCTCATGTGTGTCCCAGATCCTGTGAGCGAAAGCCTCAATGCCCGCCCCTGACCCACAGTCAGGCTTCTTCTGGGGCAGAACATTGTTGCTGGTCAACTTGATGACAGGCACCTCCTGCCCATGCTGTTGTTCCTGCCTTTGACATGCAGCCCATCAGCGGACCTCAGTCAGATGCTCATGCTGTTGTTCCTGCCCTTGACATGCAGCCCATCAGCGGACCTCAGCCATATGCCCATGCTGTTGTTCCTGCCCTTGACATGCAGCCCATTAGCGGACCTCAGTCAGATGCCCATGCTGTTGTTCCTGTCCTTGACATGCAGCCCATCAGCGGACCTCAGTCAGATGCCCATGCTGTTGTTCCTGTCCTTGACATGCAGCCCATCAGCGGACCTCAGTCAGATGCCCATGCTGTTGTTCCTGCCCTTTGACATGCAGCCCATCAGTGGACCTCAGTCATATGCCCATGCTGTTGTTCCTGCCCTTTGACATGCAGCCCATCAGCGGACCTCAGTCAGATGCCCATGCTGTTGTTCCTGCTCTTTGACATGCAGCCCATCAGCGGACCTCAGTCATATGCCCATGCTGTTGTTCCTGCCCTTTGACATGCAGCCCATCAGCGGACCTCAGTCAGATGCCTGTGAGGCAGCAATGCCTGGTAGGTGCGGGGAAGTCGCCATTGCAGCCGTGCTTCCAATCACATTTTTGCATTCATGTCCAGTCGGTAGCAGTGCAGTTTGATGCCATTAACTCGCCAAGAAAATTTTTCCAGTTTTTGGCCGCGTCTGTAATTCAGGTATTGGGGTGTCTGGTGCATACCCACACCTATGCATAGCCAAATACATGAGCGTACTCTTTACTGAGCAGACGCGCTCATCACTGCAACGTTTGTTGCCCTTGACGCTTGAACTGCTCCATAGGTGAAAACAAAGTTAACATGGACGATTTCAGAGCATTTGATCTTGCATACCAAGGATACGCCTTTGGACGAGACACACAAAGACTTCCGAGCATATGGCTATGGCCCAACATTGGCAAGCTACGTGGAGTCAATGCAAAATTCTGAGGTAAAGAGTCTGGTAGTTGCACCCTGGCTGATTAGTAATGCTCGCTATCCAACCTGCCACGCTTGTGCGTCGCATGCGTCCCCATTAGCCGAGGCAGAAGTCTACACAGTGGTCGATGCCTGATAGAAACATGACAAGGCTTAGTCATCGTGGCAAGCACACAGAGTGTAGCCGGTAGGTGCTTTGCGTCTCAGGTACACTGGATGGGGCTGCCCAGCAAACCTTGCAGACAGCAGCCTCCCTGAGTGCCAGCACCGTACCGGTCCTTGGGTTATCGTGTGGAATTTAAGAATCAATTGGGGTCTCCGCACTATGAAATCCATTTGCTAATAACTTTTACAAAGGCCTTGCGAGCTATTCAGGTTTAGCCAGGGCCAGGCTCGGGCCAGATTATGGTGCTCCATGCTCCATAGGGGCATAAGGCATATTTGATGAAGTTGCACAAAGCGGAAGCGTTCAGATACGGATGGGCAGCCCAGGGAGCTTTGGATTTGCCTTAATTTTGATATTGCATGCGGGGTTGAGGAGCATGAGAAGCAGCCATTGCAGCCTGGGCCCCACCTCCCATACCTGTGGACTGGCCCGGGAAGCTACCTGTTGTTGAGGCAGGCACATGAGAGAATGCCTCTGGGCCAAGCAATGGAGGCAGGGGGATGGGGAGGGGGAGAGGGGCTGAGCCTATGGATCAGAGGTGTCCTCGGAGTCAGAGGAGGTCACGTCTGAAGAAGACACAGATATGCATAAGTAGAGGCTGCTACAATGCCGGCAGAGAGTGCCAAATTGAGAGAGTTCACATTGAACATAATGTTTTGAGGGACCTTGCATACACCAAATACTCACGGGAAAATGAATGAAATTTTGAGGATCTCGCGTTAAGCAGGACTCGGGATACTATAGAGGCGATACGGTAATGTAATTGTCCCATGCTTGAGCTGATCATCTTTTTTGTTCTTGCTTATAGAGCATACTCACTTTGGCCTGAGGCACGTGTGCATGCTTGCGGCTCCCAGTACAATGTGATAAGGCACAAATTTACTCGCACACAAACATGCTTGCAGTCTCCAAGGTCTTGAGCATGTATTTACTTTTGGAGAAGCAAGCCCGTTGCTCACCGGCTGGGCGGACGAGCTTTCCACTAGTTGCTTGTGACAATACAGTTCTTCTGAGAGCCTCGGCAATTTTACAGAGGCTTGAGAATCGGTTAGAAATCTTCTACAGATTCAGATTTTGTTTTTGTGTGCGTCTGAGCCAGTAAGTGCCATGGATGAACATAGCTGTACAGGATCGTTATGCCTCAGCAAGCTTCGTTCTGAGAAGTAGTCGTGTCAGCAGAGTTCCTCTTTAGTGCTTCTCATTCCCCTTCTTTTCTATGTTGTCTTTATTACTCCATGATTCTGTAGACTTTCAAATCTTAAGTGCTTCATAGGTGGCTTTCAGTCCTGCAAATTGCGTGTATCATGGGCTAGCTTGGACTCTCACAACTTGTCATCAACTCATGAGAACTGGTACATCTTCCACCAAAACCTTTCTTGCTTTTTGTGCCTTGTTGGTGCATCATATGTATTCCTCAGACACTGCTTTCATCTTGTGCATATTCCCAGATTTGGGCTCAGATTGCAGGTCTAGTAGGCGGGCGACAGCTAAGCTGCCCTCATTTGTCGGGTGCAGCTATGTAATCTTACTGTAATCTGTGATGCAGAGCACTTGCACCAAGAGTTAAGGTTTATTCAATGAGCCATTATTTGCCATCAGATGATTATTTGCTATCAGAATCTCATCAACTTGGAATTGGCAGCTCTTCAATCAATCAAACATACCTGAATTTAAGGGCGTTATCTAATGCCCCTTCTGATGCACTGTCCTTGGTGAAAGTCGCTTGTCTAGGCAAAGCAGACAAACTTAGCTAGCAAAGAGTCTATATGTGCACAAATCAGATCTGACAAAAACAATAGTTTGCTTCTAGGTTAGGTTAGGTTACATAGCTGTATCCGCCAAACGAGGGCAGCTGAGTTGAAACCTACTAGGTGAAACCTTCTAGTAGAAGGCCTGCAACCTGGACCTAATCTAAAGTTTGCTTCAAGAAAAGGCTGATGAGAACTTTAATTGCAATACCGTGAGGAACTTATTACAATCTGTTTTGGCAACAATACCTGGGCATGATCTTCCCCAAGACACACAACATGGCTGCTGCAGCTGAGCATATGCTTATGCCTTTCATGGCTGGTTGTTGTCGAATCAGGCAGTTTGCATCGGAGCACTGGTTAACAGATAGACCACACAGCATGCTTTGGCTGGCTAGAGGATATGCACTTCCAGCAAGCATGTATGCAAGTCAAATATGGGGCACTAGATACATGATGCAAGGAGCTGAGATGGACTGCCCTCTGCAAACAGTTCACATGTGCACGCTTAAAGGAATCTTAGGCGTAAAGCGCACCACTCCCAACTAGTCTGTGTTATGTAAGCGTGGCCAAGAGCCCTTCCAAGTCTATTGGTTCCGAGCGGCAGTGAGATTTTATAATGCTCTGCTATGCAGTAGTAGTAGTTCTTTTGCCAAAGTCCTCAAGGCTGATATTGTGATGAGCACTCAGTGCTATCAACAAGAAGTGCTGGAGTGCTGAGTTCTTGGACTCCAAGAAGCATCGGATGCTTTACATGGTTTAGAAAGGAGCGGTGATTTCCAGCATCGCATGAGAACATTTCAAACGATCCCACAGTCAGAATTTGTTGTTGATGTGAGAAAGAGGTTGAGGAGTATCTGGAACCAGGCAAACCAGCTAGGCAATGAAGATCAGACGGACAAGGCTGCAAAACATCATAAATGGGTTGCTTTGCCTCTTAGGTCGGTGACTGTTGATAGACCGCCTTTTTCTGTACCTAGGTATCTGCATCTAGATTTGGGCAAGCAAACACAGGGCAACGTGGCACGTTTCAGGTTTCATTCCCATGCGCTCCGTGTCGAGACAAGAAGCTGGGAACATCATGATGGTACATGTGATAAGTGTGGCTTGCAGGCAATTCGAGATGAAAAACATGCTCTGTACCTGTGTCCTTGCATGCAAATTTGTTCGTTGAGGCTTCACTTTGCAAACTTGTTTCACGATTTACCACTGACACACAAAATCGCTGTCAATCAGACTGGAGCCTTTTATTTCTCCCAAGCTTTTTCTGAGGCTGTCTTCAATTTTTTCCAAAAACAAACTAATGATTCCTGTCGTTTTATCTCAGAGCTTATGGATGTTTTCTGTATGGCTGGTGTTCACCAGCAACCTGAACAGTCAAACTTCCTGGCTGAAGGTCAAATTTGAACTTGTAAACTTGGCAACAAGAAGAGTAAGCAAGGCCTGTCAACAAGCAGCTCCAGGCAAAGGAGAGCTGCCAGCCAGTGGGGCTGCAATTATACTCGCATCCTGACCTTTAGACACTCCCATACACCTGTATGAAGTCAGATCCCACACTGGTGCTGTAAAAAATGGGTTTGCGGGCGCAATAGCAACTTGCAGTGTTTATAAAGAATGTCACAACTTGAAGTTAAGAGCAAGCACTGCATACCCACAATAAAAAAATAGTAAAAAAATTAGTAAAATTAGTAAAAAAGTTATTAAAAAATTAGTAAAAAATTAGTAAAAAGGGAAAACAATAGAGGATGCACCTGCCCCTTGTAACTTGGATTGAAGGTGAAGTTGTTGTTGCATATTAGACAGAGTGATGGTGTGTGTACCATAACAGGTTAGAAAGATGTTGGGCATTCAGAATATGTGTTTTAGCTAAGGCTTTTCCTTGGAGACAAGCACTTGCATGCACCTTGCATATCTGCCCAGGTGCCACCCTCATCTGAGAAGGACGGCCCAAAAGCCTAGGACATGCTCCCTTGCATACTTTCCAAGGCATGGTCTGTGGCAGGTGCATCCGTGGAAGGTTGGTCCAACATCTCCAGGAGTCATACCGTGCTTGCACATCCCCGGCCAAGGCATAACATGGCACACGCTCTCTGGGCCTCATTAAGCCACGCCTCAAGGTGAGCGGGGGCAGCGCTTTCTGTTTGTCTGTTCAGCTGTGTGCGTCTCTGTGCCTGAGTTTGTGCACGTGCATTTGCATGCGCTTGTGTATGAGCGTGTTTGCAATTTAAGAGCCCAAGCCGCTGATGGCTAGAGTACCAAACCAAGAAGATTGCGAGGTCATTGCAGCAAGTGGTGAGCCCTTGCTGCTGTCCAAGCCTGCGCATATTGCCAAGTCCACATTGCGTCCATGTTTTATGCTGTAGATGGCCAGGAGTGTGCACGCGCGCTGGAGCTCCTCCGCTGTCCTTGAAGCTATTTGCAACAAACAAAGCTAAGAGCAAGGATTTGAGTGTCAGATGGGCTCAACATGCCTTCTGTGATGCCCCCATACAAATGCTTGCTGCGCAGGTGAACATGGATAATGGCATGGCTGTGTTAGTCCAAGCGCCTGCTGGTGATGCCTTGTGGCATTTGTCCCAGGCTTGCGCACCCCTCTCGCACCCCACAAGCGTTGGGCGCAAGCATCCAGCCAAGCGCAGGAAGCAGGCAGGGAAGTACCAAGCCCGGGCCAGCCCACCCAAGTCGGGCAAGGGAGCCAGGGCACCAAGCCTACCCCTTGACGATGTACCACGGAGGCCATCCTCAGCAGCAGCCATGCCTCCTGCCAGCTGTGCAGCGCCAACACCTGCACTCAGGCCGTTCCCGCCTTCAGAGAAACCCCCAGCCCAAAGGGCGCACGCACCCCAGCACAATGTGTTCAGGGGAGACCCAGTAGGTGCCAGTGTGGGCCCTGCCCGATACAGTGCGGGCAAGGATGTGCGGCCACTGAGCCAGAGCAGCGAGGCTGGCTGTGTGCCAGGCCAGGCTGCCAGGGCCACAGTGCTGCAGGAAGCCACAGGGGAGCAGGACGCTGCAGTCACAGCGGCGCAGAAGCACCAAGCGGCGGCGGCGGCGTCCCTGTCAGCAGGACCAGCAGTGTCCCTGTCAGCAGGACACGCACCAGAGTCACAGGCACAGGCGCAGCCACATCAGGCAGGCACAGCAGTGGTGGAGGTAGAGGCTGAGCGCATTGCGGAGTTGGAACAACAGAACAAGGAGCTGAGGCAGCGGGTCCGTGTCATGCTCACCTCACTGTCTGGTCGCCCTTGCCATCTGTGTGTCACTCCACAGCACTGCACTCCGTGCCTCAGGCACAGGCTGCAGTGTGGCCGACAATGATGGAGGTGTGGTAGCAGTCTGCTTGACCTAAGGAGTGAATTGGGGCCAGCGTGTGCGAGATGGATTGTATCAGGATTGGTCTGCAGCATTGTATGTGGCGTGTGTGCAACTTGCCAAAAGGGTCATGGAAGCGTTTGAATAGAGGGATCGGATGTCACCATCCTCGTGCATGGTTTGTAAATCTCAGGACTGGCCTGTCAATGTCTAATTCCCCCATGGTGGCCTGAGTTCACCACCTGTTCCCAAGCTGTTGTGCTTGCATGAGGAGGTAAGCGGGATCAAACCCCAGTCCTCCAAACCTGATCATGACAATGTGAGCTCGTCTGTGCAGGCCAGAAGGGGTGGCCTCTTGACTTACCTTGGGGCAGCGTGCCTCCATGACTGCTCTGACCCACACAGAGCTGGACGCCCGCCAGGGAAAAGAGAGAGGGTTTCAAATGTGTTTGTAACAAGTCTCCATGACTGTTCTGACCCACGCAGAGCTGGGAGCCCGCCAGGGAGATACAAAAATTTAAGCAGGTGGCCGGGGTTACCAGAGCTACTATGTCCAACGGAGCTGCCGAGGCTGCCACGGCACAGGCTGGTGGGAAGGCGCAAAGTGGGGACATGCATCAGGCTGCCCCAGGAGCGCTGGACAACGGAGCGCAGCCAGAGGAAGGGGCTGGTGACCCACAGGCGCAGGCCAGCCCGGTGCTGGAGCCGACGCTGGAGCAGCAGATTGCAGAGCTGGAGCGGCAGAGGGAGCAGCTTAAGCTGCAAGCCGCTGGAGCCAAAGCTCAAGATGATGACGCTTGCCGGTGGGCGCTGAAGGCGGTGAGGAAGCAGCTTGAGGAGCTGCGGGAGGAGTAGTGGCACCAGCAAGCGCTGCTTCATGAAGAGCAGGAGCTGCAACAGCAAAATCTCCAGGAGGAGCAGCAGCAACAGCAGCAGCAACACCCCATTGGGAAACTTGGTGAGTGATCGTGCATCAGATGACGCATTGTGGAGTCCAGACAAACCAAAGCTGGCATGCGCGTCTTGTATTTGGACCAGCATAGTTTTTTGGAAGTTGGCTGGAGCCTTCAGTGATTGCACGCACACTTCCTCTGCTAAACTTGGCTTTTACAGTTCTGCTGTATGAATGCATGATTCAGAGCATATGCTGCGTGCATCTCAAAAACAGTTCTGCTGTATGAATGCATGGTTCAGAGCATATGCTGCGTGCATCTCAAAAACAGTTCTGCTGTATGAATGCATGGTTCAGAGCATATGCTGCGTGCATCTCAAAAACAGGCCAAGCCACGTGTACACGTGAGCATCTCTAGTCAGCATGCACAAATGAAGTTCAGTGCCTCCAGTCTGAAGAGCTGCAATCAGTACCTAAAATAAGTGCAATCAGTGCAATCAGTGCCTGCCAGCAGTGCCTCCGGTCTAAAGAGCTGCAACCATCACATTCACTACCCCAGCCCAACTTTCACAATGGCTCAGTGTGCCAGCCCCCCCAGTCCCTCTGTGAGAGTACCGTTTGCTTCATTCCTAGCGCCAATTTTACAAGCGACAGACATGATCATGGTGCTGACAATATTACCAATACCTGGCATTCCTTGGCAGCAATGTGGCTCAATGGCAAACCAGTTCTTCAAGCCAGTTTACTTGATCGGCAGGCAGTGTCTTTTTTTGGCTTGGGTGATCTACAGCTGAGCATTGCATGGTCGCTTCACTGCCAGGCCCCAACTGTTGGCTCGCTGGGCTTGGACCTAAAATTTGACACACACGCACACACACGCACACACACACACACAAGGATTCAAGCTCCAAAATATTGAAGGCACCAGACTCGAAGTCTTTCAAGAATCCCGCCTTGGACAAGGTGCGTTGTACCAGCTTGTTGCTTACTGTCAGCTTGGCTAGTCTCAGCATTGCTAGGGAATTGAAGACAGTTCCATTGTGCTTAGATTGGCTGCTGAAACAGACTAGATCTCCTGACTTTGGCAACCTTTTTGGGTCAGATTGCATTAAACATGTGAAGAGCAAAGGAAAGCTACTTGTGCTGGTGTCAAATGCTCGAAAGCGGTGTACCTTTTAAGACTTTGCACAGCAATGTCTGCGGGCTCCATTCACCTGCTCGACTCCCTTGCAGGCTAGACCAAAGGATAATTTTGTACAACCTGGAATAAGCCAAGGACAATGCAGCCTTCCGCAATGCAATCAGGATAGGCAGCCCAGAGGCACACAGTAAATGGGTCAATGGGGCACCACCAATGCGTTCATCTACAGAGGTAGCAGGAAGGGCAGCCTCTCCAGACCTGTCAAGTGCAGAAGAATTCTTGCCACCTCAGGAGGCTGGGCCGCCCCTGGGCGCTGGGTCACCTCAGGGCGCAGGGCCGCCTCTGGACGCGGGGCCACCTCTGAATCCGGGGTCCCCTCTGGGCATGGGGCCGCCTCTTGGCACTCTGCTCGCGAAGCCGCCTCTGGACACTGGGCCACCTGCACTGGAGGCACCCTTGGAGCCTCCACTTATCCAGTATGAGCGGTATAAGGATAGGCTGCTGGAAAAAGAGTGCTAGGCGGGATGGAGAGTTAAATGGGTGGAAGTGAGGCACGGCAATTTGCTCAGCACTCCTTACTTCTGTTCTTCTTGGTGTACAAAGGACTGGAAAGACTTTTTTTTACATTATTCTTCCATGAGCAGGGGACCTTGTTGAACGTCACATTTGGAAAGCATTTAAAATTATAAGGATGTAGGCTTCATTCCCGTGGTATCCATGCCTGTAGAATGCCCTGGGTCAATTTGGCCAGATGCTAGTCTCACTTTGTTCATCAAGTGCTGAACTAACTGTGGAGCTGGAAAAGCTACCAGGGCTGTTGGCTACACGATCCATATTGCGTTGCAGGTAAAACGACTACTTATGGAGGGCAGCTCCTTAAATTGTCACCCTTATGCACAACAATTACAGCCAACTTGGTGCTTTCACTGAAAGTTGAAGGTATTTCAATGATTGCAGCACATTAGCACATAAAGCTTTGAGTATGCACACGCCCATTGAAGCGTCCTGCCCGAGCAACAAATATGCAACATCAGGCCATGCATGCAGCTTCCAATTGGTCAAGCAGGTCTGAATGAAAGATTCTGCTGAGGGGTTCAACAGTGTGGACAACGACATTGACCATCAGCAATACAGGTGTGTGTGGCTTCATGAATGCTGCTCATTTCTGTCCAGCGTGAGCCACAGCAAGCTGAGAAAAAGCTGCTCATTCCTGGA
>LKMJ01006394.1_pt1 | contig 11108 bp, 12 predicted proteins | sample 643391 | NCBI WGS metagenome assembly LKMJ01 (sample SAMN04112250, study PRJNA286221) | soda lake metagenome | biome: soda lake; feature: Kulunda Steppe; material: water; isolation source: sample PL-Br10 brine of Picturesque Lake | place: Russia: Kulunda steppe | collected 2010-07
AAGATCCACGCCCACATGCCCGCGGAGAACTCCCGCCATCTGCCGAAGTCCTCAATAAGGCCCCGATTGTACGACTGACTCATTTCGTATGTGGATCTGTACCGGGGTGGTATAGAAGTTACGTCGTCGAGCCAGCAGAACACACCCAGTTCGGTACAATGCAGTGTAACTGGTAGACAGCTGTCTACTTCTGCCCAACCAGTCTCTCACGGTCATTGGTGCGGGTCGCGGCAGCACAATCGACGACTCTCAGGTCGCATCGGCCGTTGCTGGGCTCTGTTCGAGTTCGACAACCCGCTTGGTTCGCCCGCCGAGTTCAACGAGATGACAGAGCGGATTTCCGGGATAGACAACCGGGTTTTCCAAGATTCCAACCATCAGTCCGGTGAACGGTGCGGTCACGGTAATATTGTCATTCTTGAAGGGGTTTGTGATTGTGCAGATCACGTCACCCTCGTGGACAAGCGCGCCGCGGTCATGGTGCATATCGACGATGCCGCCGACATCCGCGCGGATCCACGTTTTCTGTCGGTCACCGGTGATAATGGTCCGCCAGCCCGGCCAGCGAACCGTATGCTGTTCGAGGAGTTCGTATTCTGCAAAGACGCTCTCGACACCCGCAAGTGCTTCGTCGATGAGTTGGCGCTGAAACCGGTGGGCCTCGCCCATCTCAATGGTAATGGTCGGGATGCCGGCGTTTGTTGCTTCCCCGCGGAGCGTACCGTCGGAGCCATCGGTATCGAGAATAACGTTTGTTCCAAAGGCGAGCGCAAGCCGGTGGACATCGATGTCCGTCATGTCCGCGCGGACGTGAAGCATATTGGTTCGCCCCCGCGTTGAGGTGTGGAAATCAAGCCCGAAATCACAGGGCTCGATGAAATTGGTGTAGATTCGGTGCGCCATCCGCTTGGCGCTTGTCGATCCCTCGCGGCCCGGAAACGAACGGTTGAGATCCCGGTCGTAAATCGGGAGATACCGTTGTTGGGCCAAAAACCCCGGAACGTTAAGCACCGGCAGGCAGACCAGCGTTCCGGCGAGGTCGGTGAGGTCCCACTCATGAGCCACCTCGCGGACAACTTCGATCCCATTGAGTTCGTCGCCGTGGGCCGCAGCCGAGAGAAATGCCGTTGGCCCCGGCCGTTCGCCGTTGATGATCGTCACAGGGATCCGAATTGGATCGCCTAAATACGTCTCGCTGATGCCATACCGGATGTTCTGTCGTTCGCCCGGGGAGACCTTGCCACCGTTGTAGGTGAAGGCCCCGTCGTCACTCATGAGCGACCAGTTAGTGGGCGCGTATATAAACCCCCTCTCGGCATGCCAACACATCACTACCATATCTCAACACAACAGGCCACTGATCCACCCAGACGGCGTTCAGCTAATCAAGGTGTGCAACGGCTCCTGAAAAGTCGAGTGTCCACTCACCAGCCTGTTTTTCGACCCGTGTCAGTCCACACAGCGGTGCGTCGACACCTGCTGTCGACCCGACAAGGCCGTCGACAACCCCACCAATTGTCAGGCCGTGGCCGACGAGCAGGACCGTACCATCGGTTTGTGAGACGAGTTGCCGTGCTGTCTTTCCAACGCGCGTTTCGGCTTCGTGGTGGTCTTCTGGAAACTCGGGAACGACGAGCGGGTCGTGGCCGAGCCGAACCGTCTCAAACCACCCGGTGAGCTGCTCGCCGGTCGCTGTTTCGGGGTCGCTCTCGAACCACTCAGCGTTTCGATGTTCGCCTAACCCCGGCTCAAGACGGACCTCGTCGCCGGTTTGTCGACAGATCTCGTCGGCCGTCTGTACTGTTCGGAGAAACGGAGAGGCGTAGACCGCATCGAAATCAACGCCGGTTTCGACGAACAGCCGGCCGACCCGCCAAGCCTGCCACCGGCCGAGTTCGGTCAAATCAGGATCGTGGATCCGGTCTGCGTAGGTGTAAAACTCGGGATCGACGGTATCGCGACGTTGGCCGTGTCTCACTACCCAGACAGTCTCTACCATACCTACTGAAGGCCGCTTCGTCCCAATAACTGTTGTCGCCGTCTGGCCGTCTCAGTGGTCGATTGCCGCGCCGGTGACCGCCCGGAACTGTTCGAGATTGAGCTGAATGCCCCCGACAGTCTCAACCGATGGAAGTCGTTTCAATTGTTGTGCCTCGCCGTACGGAAGCTGGACGACCGCAAATCCGGACTGATGATGCATGACGAGCTGGCTGTGGCTTTTGAGTGCCCCGAGGAGACTGATCATAAACGACTCGTGGGCGACTGTCGGCCGGCGTTTGACAAAGAACGTTCCCTGCAACGTCGCATCTGGTTCAGTGATTTCGATCGTCGCACCAAACCGTTCGGCGAGCGTCATCGCTCCCGAACCAGGTGGCGAGCCTGTTCAATCCAGCCGGTGCTTCGGCTAACCGACGTCCGGGTGATTTTTGCAACTCGTTCGGGGTCGAGGCCGGCCAGTGATCTCACGCCGGTGACGCCGGCATCGGCCAGTCGGCCCGCGTAGGTCGGCCCGATCCCGTCGATTGATTCGAGTGGCAGTTCGGCCGTCGACTCGGCTGTCTTTTCGGCGGTTGTCTGTTGTTTTTCGGCCGTCTGTGACTTCTCTTCAGCCTGTTGCGTTTCGGCCAGCGTTGCTTGCGCTGCGGTATCGGTATGGTGAGCAACGAGCTGTTCGTACAGCGGCTTGATCTGTTCGGCAGGATATCCGAGGATCTTCGCAAGCCGCTCGGGACCGAATTCGAGTAGTTCGTCGATTGTTTCAATGCCCGCTCGTTCGAGGCGCTCGGTAAGTTCGGCTTCGAACGCGAGGTCGGTTTCTGCGATCGTCTCAGTGACTGTCTCCGACGGCTGACCCGATTGATCATGCGCTGATTCTTGAGAAACGCGCTCGGAATCGGCTGATTCATTCGCTTGGTCGCCGGCGTGATTTGATTGTTTGGTCGCGTCCGTTGACGGCTCGGGTGTCGTGGCGATAACGAGATCGACCGGTGCGTCCGGTGGGGCGAGCAGATACGGCTCGGGGAACTGTTCGATAACAGTTCCCGGTGGCTCGGCCGGCTCCTCGACGAGCGTAAGCTCTCCACGGGTGAGTCCTGCGGCCGTGAGTCGGTCGACAGCGGCCGACTGTGAGCGACCAATCAGGTCTGGAATCTCGAGATAGTCGTCTTCAGCCGTCTCGGTAGCTGCGTCGACACTGCCACTCTGGAGTCGGAACGAAAATTCGCTCAGGGTCTCGGTTGCCGACCGCTCATCGAGCGAGGGAAGATGCATCCGGAGTCCCTTGTCGGTCTGGATAACGTTCGCTTTCAGTCTGACATCGACGTCACGGATCGAGTATGTGGCATCCGATAGCGATGCTTCGACCGCATCAAACGAGCTGGCAACGCTGGAAAACACAGCGTTCGGTTCGAGCGATGGCCGCGTCGTCTCGAACTCACGGACTCGTTGTTTGAGTTGGCTGTGGTCGGCTTGCAGTTCCGAAAGCTGGGTTTCGAGCGCAAGTCGCTCGGTTTGGATCTGGTGGATGTTGCTCCGAAGACCCAAAATGTGTTGGTCGCGTTCGGTAATCGCGCGCTCGATCGACGCCTTCTCCATGAGATCGAGTTTGCCGGCGTCGACGTACGGAATGTCTTCGGCCTGAACCGGCTCGGAAACGAGCGTCTTGCTCGTCAGATCGTGTTCGAACCGATCATCGTCGAGGCGAAACCAGTCGCTCATTTACTGGCTCCGTGCCGGCGGTGTCGGCGTCAGGCGGAACCGGATGTCACTCGTGATTTCTGCGGTTGAAGGAGTCTCTCGGCTGTTGGTCGCGAGAGCCGGCTGGACCGAAATGCGCGGCCGGTAGGCACGCACCGTTTTCGTCTTTGGGTCGGTGATTTCCTCGCCTTCTAACGAGAGGACGACTTCGAGGTCCGCTTCGACTTCCGAAAAGCGGAGCCACGCGGCATCCATGCCGAGAGGTCGCTCACCAGCGGCCGTCTCGCGGTCGATCTCACGCTGGACGCGCATCGACCGGCGATCAAGCTCCTCTTGGCTTTCGGCAACCGAAAACGCGACAGTCCGAATAAATTCTGTCAACGGTCTCGACAGCCACTGTTTCGTCGTCACTGCTGGGCTCCGTCGGCTGATTCGCGGGCGTCAGCCGGCTGGAGATCAACCGGCAGTGGTGTTGGTGTCAACGTCGCCGAAATGCGCGTGTTTGCGGTTATTTCTCGGCTGTATTTCCGCTCGTGGGTAAGTTCGTAGGTGCCCGCTCGGAGGCCAAAGTGGTGTCCCGCTTCGTCGGTGGTCGATTCTTCCTGCTCGACAATACTGATGTCGACGCCGATGTCGACGGTCGCCTCGCTGAACTGATACCGAGTCGGGGTAAAGCCCAGTGCGAGAAGCGACCGTTTCTCGGGGGCGGCCGGTTCGGTGGTCACCGAACCATCTTCGTTTACCGTTTTTGTTAGTTGGGGAACGATTTCGACTTCCGTTTCCGCAAGCGTTGTCAGCACTTCTGCGGTGTTCATATCGAGTTTCGTCTGTGCGGTGGCAACGCTCTCTGCAAGCATGAACAACAGGTCGTCGAACGGAATCGACAGTTCCTCTCGAACGGATTTTCTGGCGGCCCTACCGCGGGTCTGGAGGTGATGTGGATTGATTCGCATAGCGTGTGAATTCGGGATGTGGTAATCGGAGTTCGTATCTGGTAATCGGAGTTCGCGTCTGGTAATCGAAGGTCGTCTCCGGGACCAACCGGCTGTACGTCGACATCGACTCACCGCCGTCGGTCGCACCGGGGTGCTTGCCCGAGAGGGCCGATCGGCTACTTAGTCCGCAGTCCGGTTGTCGACTGTCTTGACTTCGGGGAAGAGATACGGTGGAGCTGGAACAGGGACCATCTTGGTTTTGAGCCGACTCGTGCCGTGGACCTCTTTGCCGAACTTTCGGTTGTGGCTGACATCGATATCGACACGGGCGCTCCACATGCCGAATCCGAATTTGGCCCCGGTGCTGACGTCGACCTGTGTTTCGGTTTCGGTTGTCGTCTTGATATCCATCTCGACTTCGATTGTCGCTTCAGAGAACTGATAGAACGTGGGAAACAGTCCGGCTTGCAAAAGCGAGACATCGATCGGCTCTGCTGCGGAGTAATCGACGCTCCCGTCGGCATTGATTGTTCGCGTGATGGAGGGAACAACCTCTATTTCGGTGTTTGCGAGTGTCTGTGCGACTTCGACGGAGTTCGCATCAAGCTGGTGTTGGGCATCAGCAACACCCTGACCAAGGCTGGCAACCATCTCCGGGAGGGGCACGTCTAAGAGTTCTTGTCCAACTGACATTCGTCTAGCCACGACGGAATACATAATAAACATTCTGTAGGAATAAAATCTGTCAGTTGCATACGGTATATAACGCTAATCGTAGTAAAATACGTATTTTTACTCGAAGACCCTCAATTTTGCATCCGTATTATCGAATAGATGCGCATAGACAGTCACTCAACGCAGACAGCCTGTAGACCGGCATTCCTTTGCATACATGCCCGGAATACGGTGGTATGACCGAGGACGATGCAGTCCGTGTTGGTGTTTTGTCACTCCACAATAGTAAGGAAACGAAAGCGATTCTCAATGCGATCGAAGATCTCGGCCACGACCCGATCTGGCTTCGAAAAGAAAACACGGCAATCAGTATTCAGGACAGCAAGGTCACGCTTGAACCCGATGTCGACGTGATCGCAAACCGGATGTTGCTGTCGAACACCGAAGAACCGGCCGAGGGACTCGGATTGGCAACGACATTTGACCGAATTCGACCCATGCTGAACCGCCCTGACGCCGTCCTCACGTCGATCCACAAGTTTGCCACAGGGACAACGCTGGCTGACTGGAACATCCGTGTTCCCAATGCACTGCTTGCGCTCTCGAACGAACGGCTCAACGAAGGGCGCGAGCAGTTCGGCGATGTCGGCGTCTACAAAACCGCAATCGGGACACATGGTGGCGGGACGTGGAAGGTGGATCTCACCGAGCCAGTCAACCCAAAAGTTGGCAACCGTCAGGCCTTTTTGCAGGAACTAATCGATCGTGACGACGCCAAACACCGCGACCTCCGCGTGTATGTTGTCGGCGATGAGATCATCGGTGCAATGTACCGCTATGCGCCTGAGGGTGACTGGCGGACGAACGTTGCGCTCGGCGGTGCGGTCGAAAACGCTGCCGACGACATGCCCGAAGAAGCCGCTGAAACGGCGCTGTATGCGGCTGAAGTCCTCGGCCTTGATTATGCCGGTGTCGACCTCGTCGAAGGCCACGACGGCTGGTTCGTTCTCGAAGTCAATCCGACAGCCGGCTTCAAAGGACTCTACGAAGCAACCGACAAAAGCCCGGCCCCGTACATCGCCCAACTCGCGATCGAGCGTGGCGGCGGCAGCGTTGATCAGGACCGAGTCGAGGGTCTGTCGGCAACGCTAGACGACTCACGGCCGACGGCGATGCCGCGGCCCGATCCACCGACCGCAGAGGAGACGCCACTCATCGGCTACATCGAGGAGGTCGTTGTTATCGGAACCAGCGGGTCGAAACAGACGAATGCAAAATCCGATACGGGGGCAACGCGGACCAGTATCGATACCAAACTCGCCGCCGAAATCGGTGCCGGGCCGATCAAAAGCATGACCCGCGTCAAATCAGGCAGTCACAAAGGCGGCAAGGCCCGGCCGGTTGTCGACCTCGTCATCGGGATCGGAGGCAACCAGCACACAGTCACCGCCAGTGTCGAAGACCGAGGGCACATGGAGTATCCACTCTTGCTTGGTCGGGATATTCTCCAACATTACCGCGTCGACGTCCGACGCCGATCCGATAGTGATCGGTCAGCCAGCGACCGAGAAGCGGAGTTCCTCGAAGAATAACCGAGTTCCCAAACTTGGCCTTTAGTTGTCAGTTCGCCGAGAGACGGAAACCGTCGGTCCCGGTCTGACGGTGACAACCGTATCTCGGACGAGAAAGACGATCTCGATCGTCTCTGTCTGTCCATTGATAAGCGAACAGACGGCATCGATATCTACGTACTGGTTGAGTTGATAGGTATCGGCGTCGATGCCGGCTTCATCGAGGGCATCAACAATGTCTACCAGTAGGCGTTCGCTCATATCGGAATCACCGGTGGAGGGCCGAGAATCCATCAACGGGCATGCGTACACTCTCCCCCTGATTACCTTATGCTATGGACTGAGAAATTTCCAGACAACTATGAGGGGTTGTACACAGTACGAGGACTACCAGATTTTTGTACTGGTAGGATAAATTGGTAGTTTACTCACACGTTCTATGACAACACCATGTCCCCACGACCTAGTCCAAACCGTCAATCGCCGGTGGGGCTGCTTGCAGGCGATTGTCTCGGAGCCACAGAAAAAACGCGACCTGGTCGAGACACTCGATACACCCCGGTCGACGCTTGATGCCATCGTCCGCGAGCTCGAACGGGCCGGCCTTGTTTCCTACCGTGATGGCCGCTGGCAGGCGACAATTACCGGCCGATCTGCCGCCCAGACGTACGCCGAGTGTATCGAGTCGCTTGCGTCGATTCATGCGGCGAGAGCTGTTCTCAAGCCATTGGATTCGACAACCGATCTTCCAGCGGAGGTTCTCGATGGTGCCGAGACGTTTGAAGCAACAGGTCCGGTTCCCGATGCCGTTCTCGTCGAGTTTCTCGACCGTATCGCAGCTGTCGACCAGCTCCGTGGTGTCGCCCCCCGCGCACTGTCGGGCTATACAGACCGCGTGTTTCAGACAGCCGTCAACAACGACTCGAAGCTCGAATTAGTGCTCGCGGACTCCGTATTTTCCCAGCTCTCTTCGATCGATCCTGAGACCGTCGCCGACCGGCTCACACACGAACGTTTTTCAGTCTATCAGGGCCCGGTGTCGACCGAGTTCGGCTTTTGGCTCGGCGAAACGCCGGACCATATGGGAATTATCGTCTATGCGGATCGGGGTATCCACGGCCTACTCATCAACGATTCGCCCGCGGCTGTCGACTGGGCGACTAAACAGTATGAGTCGGTTATGGCCGGGGCCGAACCGGTTGACGGCCTGCTCTGATACGTAGAGTAGCAATTCTCCGAGAGCTATGCGGACAGAACCTCTGTGCTCGCGTCGTCGTCGGTATATGACTCCCAGAGATAGAGCGTTGCAACCGACCGGTATGGCGACCACGACTCGGCCCGCTGGCGCATCTGCGTGCGCGACTCGTCGCCAAATCGTGTCGCCATTTCACGGCTAACCGCTAAATCCTCGACCGGGAACACGTCTCGCCGACCGAGTCCGAACATGAGTGTCATTTTGGCTGTCCAGACGCCGATTCCCCGAATCTGTGTGAGTTCAGCAATAACAGCCGCATCGCTCATATTGTGAAAGGAGTCCACCGTAATCGACTCATCACTGAACCAGTTTGCTACGGCCGTGAGATACTCGATTTTTTGTGGTGACAGTCCAGCCTCACGAAGCGTTGATCGGTCGGCAGCACGCACACCGTCCGGAGAGACGTCGATGGCGGCGAATACCTGATTGCGAACGGTTTGAGCGGCTTCGGTCGAAATCAGCTGATTGATAATCGAGGTCGTCAGTTGCTCGAAAAGATCGTCGGCTGGCTCGAGATCGAGTTCGCCGTACGTGTCGACAAGGCTGGCAAGCGCGGTCTCCCGGAGTGCCGTATGTGCATCAGCCATAGTTGTGCTCAGCGTGCCGGAGTCAAAGCGGTTGTGCCGACTGGCTTTCGCGTTTCGGATACCGGCTTACGGACCGACTCATCGCGCTGATCGGGGAGGACAGTCCCAGTCACAGAGAACCATCATGAAAAATAAACCAGTTGGGAGTTGTTGACTCAAAAGAGGGAAACGTTGAATCACCTTGGCGTGGACATCCCGGACATGGAGTTAGCCGACGTCACCACGATCTCAGTGCTCGGTGCCGGAAACATGGGCCACGGAATCGCCGAAGTTGCTGCCCTCGCGGACTACGACGTAACGCTTCGGGATATCAACGAGGAGTTTGTCCAAAACGGCTACGAACAGATCGAGTGGAGTCTCGGAAAACTCGCGGAAAAAGATCGACTCACCGAGGCGGAAGCCGACGCTGCGCTCGACCGAATCACCCCACTCGTCTCAGTGTCCGAGGCTGTCGGCGACGCCGATGTAATTATTGAGGCCGTCCCGGAGGTCATGGACATTAAAAGGGAGGTCTATACCGAAGTCGACGAACACGCCCCTTCACACGCGATTTTCGCCACCAACACCTCCAGTCTCTCTGTCACCGAACTCTCGGAAGCAACCAGTCGTCCTGAGCAGTTCTGTGGAATGCACTTTTTCAACCCGCCGGTTCGGATGCCGCTCGTCGAGGTCATCGCCGGCGCACACACGAGTGAGGAAACACTGACGCTGATCGAAGACCTTGCCGAGGAGATGGACAAAACGCCGGTTCGCGTCCGGAAAGACAGTCCCGGTTTCATTGTCAATCGCGTTTTGATTCCCCTGCTCAACGAAGCAGCGTGGCTTGTCGAAGAGGAGACGGCAACGATTGCAGCAGTCGATTCGACAACGAAATTCGATATGGGTCTTCCGATGGGGGCCTTCGAACTTGCCGATCAGGTCGGCATCGATGTCGGCTATCACGTGCTCGAATACATGTACGAGACGCTCGGAGAGGCCTACCGACCCGCCGGACTGCTTGCCGAAAAAGTCGATGCCGAGACACTCGGCAAAAAATCGGGACGCGGATTCTATAACTACGAAAACGGCGGAGCTGATATCCCAACCGGTGAGGGACGACAGGACGTTGCCGACCGACTGCTTTCGCTTATGGCAAACGAAGTCGCAGGGCTCATCGAAAACGACGTTGCCGACGCGGCGGCAATCGACCGGGCGATGCAGTTGGGAGCCGGCTTCCCGGATGGCCCGGCGAAAATGGCCGATGCTCGTGGGCTCGAAACACTCGTCGAGACCCTTGCAGAGCGACATGAGGCAACTGGCGAACCACGGTATGAGCCAGTCGGGTTGCTTCGTGACCTCGCGGAGACGGACCAACAGTTCCACGGCTCCGATGCGGTCGACGCCGGTGGACATGATTTCGAGGCTATCCGGATCGAACACGAAGGCCGCGTCGCCCGAGTTATCATCGACCGACCACATCGAATGAACACGATCAGCACCGAACTGCTTGATGAGCTGGCTGTGGCGATTGACGAGTTGGATGCCGACTCCGACGTCCGGTGTCTGCTGCTCACCGGGGCGGGCGACCGTGCTTTTTCGGCGGGGGCGGACGTCACAAGCATGGCCGGCGGCGGTGCCGACCCCATTGCGGGTGTCGAACTCTCACGGCGTGGCCAGCAGGTTTTCGGCAAACTCGAGCAGTGCGACACCCCGGTCGTCGCCGCCATCGACGGCTACTGTCTCGGTGGGGGGATGGAACTGGCAACCGCCGCTGACCTTCGAATTGCCAGCGAGCGGGCAGAATTTGGCCAGCCCGAGCACAACCTCGGCCTGCTGCCGGGCTGGGGCGGCACCCAACGGCTTCGCCACCTGATCGGTGAAAGCCGCGCCAAAGAAATTATTTTCACTGGTGATCGCTTCAGCGCAGAAACAATGGCTGACTACGGCTTTGTCACCGACGTTGTCGCCAACAATGCAATCGACGAGGAGGCGGTGGCACTAGCCGAGAAACTGGCTGCCGGGCCGCCGATTGCCCAAAAATATACGAAACGCGCGATGTTGGCCGGCCGCGACAGCACGGAGGCGGGCCTCGAAATCGAGTCACAGGCGTTTGGACACCTGATGAACACCGAGGATCTGCTCGAAGGAATGACCGCGTTCATGGGCGACGACGATCCGGAATTCAAAGGCAAATAACTGCTCTTCGTGGGCTGTTGTGGACACAGCGGTTCGGCAAGGATATCGCCCGCCAGAATCCGGATCATGACCCGTGAGACCGTGACGCACTCGCGGTGTGATTGATGAAGTTTATATATTCGTGTTCCATCCAATGAAATGCAGACGCTCGATTGGTGTAGTCCGGCCAATCATCTTGGCCTTTCGAGCCGAGGACCAGGGTTCAAATCCCTGA
>LKMJ01006396.1_pt1 | contig 11106 bp, 17 predicted proteins | sample 643391 | NCBI WGS metagenome assembly LKMJ01 (sample SAMN04112250, study PRJNA286221) | soda lake metagenome | biome: soda lake; feature: Kulunda Steppe; material: water; isolation source: sample PL-Br10 brine of Picturesque Lake | place: Russia: Kulunda steppe | collected 2010-07
AAGTTCTAAGACAGCGTCTGCTACGTCTTCTGCGTTTTTTAGTGCTTCTTTAGCTTCTTTCCGTGAGGCATCTGTTTTTTCCATTACTAATTCTATATCTTCTTCGCTGATTTCTTCTATTTCTTTGTAGTTGCCTTGTAGTTGGAAGATTTCTTGGTTTTGAACGTCTATTTTAGAAATTTCTGGGTTCTCAAAAACGATTTTTTTGTCTCCAATGGTTATTTCTACTCTTTCTGCATCTAGTTCTTCCATATTCATTCCCATTTGCTTCATCATTTTTGACATGTCTTTTCCGCCGAACATTGTCACAAATAAGTTTTAATGCAGACCTATCTTTTTAACCGTATTCTGACTGCTTTGACACAATGGTTTGTGTTGGTTTCAAAAATTAATTTTTTGCTGGTTTGAGTAGCAGTGTTTTCATAAACATCGGTATTTTTATGTAAATAGATAATTCAGATGTTACTATGAATATTGAAAAAGGCTTCTTGTTAGCATTAATAGCAGTACTTGCTTCTATAACGGCTTTTATGCTTAGGCCTTTCTTAGGTTTTCTTTTAGCTGCTGTAATGCTGGCTTTTATTCTTTATCCTGTTCAAAGAAGAATTGAGCCGTACCTAGGATCTCAATTATCTGCAGCTCTGCTTGTTGCGATAGCAATAATATTGACATCAGTTCCTTTAGTGTTTACTGCCGGAGCAGTATTAGATGACGCAAGAGAGCTATCTGAAGGAGTAAATGATACACAGGTTTGGGACATGTCTCAGCTTGAAGGAGCTATTCAGGATTATACAGGACAAGAAATTGACATAATGGAGTCAGTAGAGTCTACTTTAAGAAGATTAACGACTATAACGGTTGGAGGAGTTTCTCAGTTTGTAACAACCTTATTGCACATAACTTTAGGTATTTTTCTAACAATATTCTTGTTGTATTATTTCCTCAAAGATGGTCCAGGATTTATAGAGTGGATAAAAGAGGTTACGCCACTACCGTCACATCTTCAAGACCAGTTGTACGACGAAATGAACCAAACTACGTGGGCCGTTATTAAGGGACACGTACTGGTTGCCATAATTCAAGGTTTAGTAGCCGGAGCAGGACTATTTATTACAGGAGTACCTAATTACGCCTTCTGGACATTTGTTATGATTATATTGGCGTTTATACCCATAATAGGTACATTCCTCGTATGGGGTCCGGCATCTGTATACTTATTTATGCTAGGAAGACCTAGCGCAGGACTTTTCCTAATATTGTATGGATTTTTAGTTGTGTCTCTAATAGATAACTTTTTACGTCCTATAGTTGTAGATAGAGGAGCAGATCTTCATCCTGCTGTCATATTAGCAGGAGTTCTTGGAGGAGTATATCTATTCGGCGCAGCAGGATTATTTATAGGCCCCATCCTTCTAGGAATATTTAAGTCGGCTACAGTAGTATTCAAAGATCACTATCAAGAACTTTAATTTAGTAATCGGTCATAAAACCAGGAAAAATAATAACTAAAACTTACTAAAAAACTGCCAGTTATTTCTCTTTTAGGGTTGTGACTGATTATTACCAGTGCCCGAATTGTGGGCATAAACAAAAGAGCAAGGCTAAAAAAAGAGTTAAATGCCATAGTTGCGGAAGTACTTACAAGAAATCTAAAGCCAAGAAAGTAAAAAAGAGTCCGGACAAAGAAAAAGGCACAGGATTCTTCAAATATACTAAGGAGGATGAAGACTAATGAATAAGGAATTAAAGAAAGAATACAGATTTTCAGCAGAAGATTATGATCTAGAGGAAACTATGACGTGCGGGCAAACATTTTGCTGGCATAGAATAGAAGGAAGACTCTATTCGGATGGAAAACCGCATTTCTACAGCTTTAAAGGAAAAGAGCCTATAATAGTAGAGCAAATTGAGAACGAAATAATAGTGAAAACAAATTTATCTTCTGGCAAAGTTAAAGAAACTCTTGGATTAGAAGACAATCTAAAAGAAATATTTAACACCTTTCCAGAACATCCGGAATTAGAAAAGGCTCTTGAAAACCTATGGGGATTGAGAGTAGTACAAGATGATTTCTTCCCCTGTCTTATAAGCTATATTTGTAGTTCGCAGATGCAAATTCCTAGAATCAAGAAAATGCATGATGAAATAGCCAGAAAATATGGTGAGAAGTATAAAATAGATAATAAGACGCTGATAAGGTTCCCAACTTTAAATGAGATGGCAGAAGCCACGGAAGAAGAGCTTCGCAAAATGGGAATAGGATATAGAGCCAAGTACATTGTTGAAACCGTAAAGATACTTCAGGAAAGAGATGATATAACTGAAGAGAATCTTAAGGAAATGGAGTATGAAGAAGCACGCAAAAAGCTAAAAGAGCTATATGGAGTGGGTGATAAAGTCGCAGATTGCGTGCTGCTATTTTCTTTAGGTTTCAAAGAAGCAATACCTCTCGATACATGGGCAGATAAAATAGTCCAAAAATATTACTCTGATTTATATGCAGATAACTATGAGCAGACTTCCATTAATTTAAGGAGATATTTCGGGGATTATGCGGGTTATGCACAAGAATATTTGTTCCATGCAGCTCGAAAAGATATAATTAAGGTGTAAAAATACTATGAAAGAACAAGAAAAAGTTAAACGGTTTACAAGAGAGCATAACTTAGATGGAGAAACAGAGTTCAGAATACTTGATCTTCTTGCCGAAGCAGGAGAAATAGCAGCGGACGCAGCCAAAACAGCAAAATATGGGCAGCAAAAAGAAGAAATGAGTGTTAAAGAAGACGAAATTGGAGATACTCTTTTTTCCCTGCTCATGTTAGCCAATGATCTTGATATAGATGCGGGAGAAGCTCTTAATAAGTCTATAAAAAAATATGAAGGAAGAATAAAGGACAAAGGTGATCCAGGATCAAAATAACATTGATAAGAGATGACTTAGATAAGCAAGAAGAGAAGCAAATAGATGTAAGAACTGGAACAACAGTCAATGAACTATTAAGAGACCGAAATATTCCTACGGAAGAAGTACTTGTATCTCGAAATGGCACCATAATAAGTAGCGAACATAAGTTAGAAGAAGATGATACAATAAAAGTTTTAGACGTAATTGCTGGTGGTTGAAAAATTGAAAGACACATTTTTAACTCCTAGATACCTATAATCCCTATATACCGGCTTGGAAAATTATGGAATTTCTAGATCTAGATGGAAAAGAAGATGAAGAGATAATATGCGAAGTATTTGATTTAAACCAGTTACAACAGCAAATCTTTGAAGAAATACGTAATCAGCAGTTAACAGTACAGGAAATCGCTTCTGAAGTAGACAGAAATAGATCAACTGTTCAAAGAAGTCTTCAAGAGATGATGCAAAAAGATCTGATAATGAGGGAAGGAAAAACTGACAAAACAGTGTATTATGTTTATACTACTTTGCCAATGGAACAGATTAAAGATATAACCTTAGAAATACTTGATGACTGGTATAAGGAAGTAAATAACAAGTTATCCTAGTAATTCTAGTACTTCCAGAATAAAAATCCGAAGTAAACTAACGCAACAACCTCGCTAAACAAGGGAAGAATTGGTGAGACATCCCAGCTTAATTGAAACGCTACTAAACCTAATAATACGATTATTAACACTGTTTCTCGCGAATAACCTATTAAAATCTCTTGAAATCCCTCTAAATCCAATTTATCTTCATTAAAAGCTTTTACAACGTACAATAAAATGAAATACTTTACCAGTGCTGTAGAAACATCCCAAGAGTATGCGATCCAGTCATATCCAAAATCCACTAAAAATTCTAAAACCATCTTACTAAGCTTCTAACCTCCAAAGATCTCCAAAAAATAGTATAGGATTTCAAGCTTAAAAATCCGGCATACACTTCTCAAAACATATAAAACACGTTTAAACTATAGAATATGGAGCGATGCATCAATGATTCAAAGAATTCGAGAAAAAATGATAGAGAATCAAGTAGACAGTTTAATAATCACAAAAGAACCGAACTTCATATATGCCATAAATGAATCTGCTTCAGGCTACTTGGCAATTACAAAAGATCAATTATACATAATAGCTCCTAGATTCTATAAATACCAGCTAGACGATTATGATACTCGTTTTGCATTCACTAAAGAGGAATATAAGAATTTTTTAGATGATTGGAAGGATAAATTAAACGGTAAAACAGTTACTGATAGGGAGAATCCGGGTATATTAGAAGAAAAGTTTGATGCAGAATATGATACGATAATGAGTGATTTAAGAAAGACCAAGACAGATAAAGAGGTTGAAAAAATACATGAAGCATGTAAGATAAGTTCGGGTGCGTTGAAAAAACTTAGAAGAGAACTTTTCACAGGTATAAACGAATTTGAAGCTGTATCGGTTATACAACAATATTATGCAGATAAAGGAGTTACTGATGCATTTATAACAAATAAAGGACAGACACTGGTTCAAAAAAATTGTCTAGAGCCTCATAGACTTCCTAAAAAGCAAGAAATAAACGAGAAAGATTTAGTAATAGTTGATACTGGTTCTAGATATCAGCATTATTGTAGCGATATAACCAGAACCTACTGTGAGAATCCTGATGAAAAACAAATACAGCTATTTGAAGACGTTAAACAGATACAAAAAGAACAGATAGAAATGATCGGCGCAGGAGTACCGATTAAGAAGGTAAAAAGACGAGAATTGGAGTTAGCTAAAGAATTAGGTTACTCTCCTGAGGACCATGTACTTTATTTCAGTCATGGAATAGGAATAGAAGCTCATGAACCGCCTACACTATCCCATACTTCAGAGGGAGAACTAGAGGAAGGCATGGTTGTGACCTTAGAGCCAGGACTACACGTTCCTGAAATAGGGGGAGTGAGGTTAGAAGATACTGTCCAAGTTCAAAGCAGCGATGCAAAAGTACTATCTAAATCTGTTCCAAAAGAATTATAGAAGAGAAGAGGCTTTACTCTGATGATTCGCTATCTTCCACATCACTAGTCTGGAAGTCTTTAATTACAATAATATCGTCAACAGATTCGACCATTCTGTAAGGAATAACTACGTTTTTAGTTCCTCCCACTTTTTGAGCTAGATAAGATCCTTTCTCTGCGCCTACTACAACTGCTCTAACTGAAAACCTGCCAAGATTCAGCTCGATATCTTTTAACTTACCGCAATATGAGCCTTTTCTTGTAAAAACATCTTTATCTGCTACATCTGAGTAATCTAGTATATTTTGAGACATTATTTTACCACTCTACAAAGAAAAAATGATGTCTAGAAATTTAAATACTTTTATCTCTGGTCAAAGACGCTATTAAAGAAAAACCCAAAAAAGAAAACTTAAAACATAAGATAACCGAATTTATAAGATAACAAGCGAAATGGTAGCAGTACTAATAGTCAGAATATTGAACATAACAGTATTCCTAATAGAAAAAGCGAAAAGATTACATGATCCCTGGAAATATTTAGCATTTATAGTGATAGGTATAGTTGGTTATGCGGCAGGAGCTATAGATCATGCTCCTGTAAAAGAATTTTTAGAGGTATCTGAAAATATAGCGACGCTTATAATCGTTAGTACTGCGGGACTGATAACAGGGTTTATAATAGATCAAATGCTTCCGGTATACGTAGATAAATTAAAAGAAGATAGAGAAGAGATAGAAAATGAATCAATAGATATGGAAGATCCGTTCTAGTAGAGTTGTATCCTATGCAAAACGTATTATCAATCATTTTTTAACTTTAGCCAATACAATCAGAATATACAATAATCTCTGTCGGGGTCGCATAGCCTGGTCATTGCGGTGGCTTGCTAAGCCACTGGGTGATACCACCCACGCGGGTTCAAATCCCGCCCCCGGCGTAGACTTATTTCTCTCCAGACATGTATTAGGAAACAAAAGAAGGAGTATTATAACAAGATTTTTGTGTATAATTTATTGTATGCATTTGGCAGGATGGATGCAGAAATTTAATTTAGAAAAAGAGTTACACGAGGTTTACCTACATAGCTTTGTTTTTAGACTAGCGACGAGCCTTATCAGTATATTTATCCCTCTTTATGTTATTGAATTAGGTTTTCCGGCGTTATACGCTATAACATTTTATTTAATCTATAATTTTGCAATATTAGTTTCTATTCTTCCTTTAACAGTTCTTGCTTCTAAGATAGGTTATAAGCATCTTTCATTATACTCAGGTATTGGCTGGTTGTCGTTTTATCTTTTCTTAAGAGCTGTTGAAGATCCTATATCTCTGCATCTAGCAGGAGTAATAGGAGGCATAGGTTTTGCGATGTATTGGATAGGCATGAACCCTGAAGTAGCTACAAGTACTGATGATGGTAAAGAAGACGAGGAATCAGGGTTCTTCTTTTCAATGCCGTCTTTAGCAGATATTATTTCTCCTTTCGTAGGAGGTCTTATACTTGCGACTTTAGGTTTTAGTTCATTATTCTTGCTATCTACGGCATTGGTTGCTCTCTCATTTACGCCATTCTTGTTTTCGCGAGAACACTTTGATGGAATGAACATAAAATTCAGATCTTTGATTTCGCGAGAATACTTTGATGACTTCTTTGCATACTTTTTCGAAGGATTCCAATCCGTAGGACATGTTGTAATGTGGCCCTTGTATGTTGCAATAATAGTTGGAGGAAGCATCAATATTGGAGGCGTAGGAAGCTTATTGGCATTAGGCGCAGCTATATCTAGTGTTTTCGTAGGAAAACTTAGTGAAAAATACGGGAGAAATAAAGTACTGTTCTATGGACCAACATGCCTTGCTATAGTTGCTATTTCAATGAGTCTAACAGGTTCAGCAGCATTTGCGTTTTTAATCTCGCTAATGCACGGGTTATTCCATAATAGCCTTTCCGTACCTTTATATGGGTCTGCTATAGAAAGAAGCGAGCAAACCGACTTGTTAGAATATTTCGCTTTCCGTGAAACAGCTCTTACATTAGGAAGAATATCTATGCTTACACTAGTCGCTATAGGATTTATCATGGTACCCGATTACCGATATATAGCAGCATTTGGCCTTATGGCAGCAGGTATTATCGCGTCATCGTTTTATGCTAGAAGAATAGGATAGTAAATATTTTTCTCTTATGAGTTCTTATTTTCTGCGGAAATGTCCTCAGAAATTTCTTCAATGGCATTTATCCAGATATCGTACATTATTTCCTCAAAAAATTCTTCTGAAACTCCTTCTAACCTGTAATGCTTCTCAGCATACTGGGAAAACAATTCAGGATCATTATTTTCTGCAGAAGCTTTTATAATAGGTGTGCCGTTCTCAAAATAGTATTCAATTTCTATAGAAGGGTTATAAACCGACTCTTCTTCTAAAAGTGTTTTAAAATCTTTAATCTGATGATAAACCGTCCAGTCCTGATCTTTAGATTTATCCATTTGTTTTTCTCTGGTTTAAACGAAATGTAAGATTATATATAACACACGACATGGTATACGCCACATATAGCGTATTAAAAAACATCTAAACTAAACCAATGTTCTAAACAAGTTGGGAAAATATACTTTATGTCTCTCGCTAAAAAAGAATAATACTGAGTAAAGGAAAATGGGAAACTTCAAGGAACATGTTCTCTTCGGACTCTTGTTGGCGGCAGCTGTCTCGTATTTTTTCAAAGAACAAATAATTTTAAGCAATATACAACTTATAATAGCTGTAATTCTTGTAGTGATCGGCTCTGTACTACCTGATATAGATCATAAGAAGGCATATGTTCATAGAGCAGCTAAAGCATTCATAAGTATTGGAGGGGCGGCATTAACAATGCTTTTGACGCCACTACCTGTTTATTACCGTTTTTCTATAGCGGCAACAGTTTTTTTATTTTTATATGCTTTAATATCAGCTATAAAGATAAAACATAGAGGATTTACTCACACAATTACTTTTGCACTGATTGTTACTGCTTTAACGTCTCTAGCTACTGCTTTAATCATTCAATCTGCATATACAGGACTAACGATATCGCTAGGATTAGCATCCCATTTAATTCTGGATAAGGAGTTCAAGCTGAGTTAGTCTTTTATCTCGGCTACGTCTCCAAGGGTGGCTTTTCTGTTATCTCCAGAGTCTTGTTCAACGTCATAGGCTTCTGGATTAGTGTATAGCTCTATGTCTAGCTCTTTTTCCAATTTCTCTGCTAAAGTCTTTTCTGGCTTTAGATCTTCTCTTTCTACCTTCTTCAATAACGATGATTTCTCATTTAAGGAGTCAGATAGCTCTTTAATAGATAATTGTCTAGATTCGCGAGCTTCTTTAACTCTGGAACCGTAATTCTGTACTAAGACTTGGTTATTACGTCTTTTAGTTCGTGATTTCGATCTTTTCTTCTTACGGGTCTTCTTCTTTTTCGGCGATTCAACTTTTTCTCCTAATTCGCTGCAATTTTCACAGGTTTTCAGCTTTGCTCCTTCGATTTTGACTTTTGTAAGAGATTTAGCGTCTTTTCCGCATAATTCACAAGATGGCATTAGTTTTTCACTTAATTGGTTTGTTTAGAATCATGTTTTTTTGTTTAGAAGTTCTATGAAACGTTTGCAAAAAAGATTTGTTGTTTCTCATCTATTTGCGTTTCTTTTGAAGTAAAACTATTAGATGTGAGTTGTTTCAACTACTGGTTTTCAGGCTGTAAGTTCTTAACTAACCTTTATTAATCCATCAATATAGTTCTTCCGGTTATACAGTTTAAGAGTCTACGGATTCACATGACTCTTTTATGGATAATTTTATCGATCTCTTAGAATCTAACATGGGCCACGTCAAAAACTTTGAAGACAACTTTGATCATGTACAAGAAGGACAAGACCCAGAGTTTGTTACAATATGCTGTTCTGATTCCAGAGTCCTACAGGACCACATGTGGGAAAACCAACATCCGGGAAGAATATTCACATGCGGCAATATAGGGAACAGAGTCTATCAGAAAACAGAAAACGGATTAAAAGTTTCAGGAGATGTTTTATACCCTGTAAAACATACAAAAACTAATACAATAGTTGTTGTAGGGCATACAAGTTGTGGGGCAGTAACAGCAACATATAAAGACTTAAAAGAAGGACTAAATGAACCTGAAGGAATTAAACACTGCGTAAACCTGTTAAAAGAAAATATAAAGCATGGAATGAAGAAACTTCCTGAAAACTTATCTGAAGAAGAAAAAATCAACTACTTAGTTGAATACAACGTAGACAAACAAGTAGAATTTTTAACAGAAAGCGACGAAATCCCCGAGAACGAAAACATAGTAGGAGCAGTATACGACTTCCAAGACGCATACAGCGGAGACAGAGGACAAGTACACGTGATCAACGTTAACGGAAAAACAGATCCTAAAAAAATAACACAGGAACATCCAGAATTAAAAGAACGAGTGGAAAGACTTTGGACCTAGCGGTCTTAATCTTCTTTTTCTATTCTCTTAAGCTTTCTTAGCCACAATCCATAACTCAACAATACTAAGCCGGTCAACACTAAGATACCTCCAACGCCAGGCACTAAATACTCTCCTAATACGGCCTCCAAACCTTGATCTCCTATATCTGCCTCTGCTTCTTCCGCAGGAGTATCGGGAACATCAAAAGCATCCATCTCGTCCTCTTGTGGTTCGGCATCGGATAAAGTATCATCATCTAACTGACCTAATGCCGATAAACCAGAATACGCGAAAATTATAGCACCGAAAAACATTGAGATTACTGATGAAGCTATTGAAAATCTAACTTTCTTTTCTTTTCCTGCTATAATAGCTTCGGCCTTATCTGTAGGCCTGTAAATAACCCTTCTACGTCCTTCAATCTTATCTTTTTCAATTAAGTCTGCTTCAATTAGCGTGTCTAAGTGGTTAGAAACTGTTGATTTGCTTTTATCCACTTTTTTACTTATTTCTGTGGGCGTGGATTCTTTACTGAGAATACAGTTCAGTATTCTTATTCTTGTAGGTGATGAGAGTGCTTTAACGGTTTTGAAATTCAATTCCATTGTTTTCTACACTTGGGTTTTGGTTGGAGATATTTTTTAGTCTTGGCATCTATGTTCGATCTTAATCGAACAAGTTCAAGAATTTTAAACATTGATGTATTTTTCAAGGGTTGATAACCCGTTTTTTGCCCCGTTAAAACCCCTACCTATAAAAGACAGAAAAGATAATGCTTAATTGGTGTACAAACTACAATGGTAGATGTACTTAAAAAATCAGGAGTCAGAGATGCAGCTGACGGAGTCAACGTAGGAAGCGACTTCTATGAAGAACTAGACGCAGAAGTAAAGAGACTAATTGAAAGAGCAGTAGAAAGAGCTCAAGAGAACGGACGAAAAACAGTCAAAGCAAGAGACGTATAAAAACCGTCTATAAGCACTCTCTGATAAAACTATTAAAACTCATGTAGAGGGGGGGTAAACTCCCTTTTCACTATCTTTTTCTTAATTTATTCTGTTCTGCCCTACAATTCTTCTTTTTTACGTTGTTGCTCTTTTAGATACCCTTCTATTCTATCTAGGCATTCTCGAAGTTCTTCTACAGTTTCTAAATCTTCTATAGGTAATCTTCCTAAATCTCCTTCGTTTATTTCTATTACTGGTTTGTCATTCTTGGCTTTTGCAATGTAGTGAAGAACTTGGTAAGGTCCTCTTCTAAATTCAAAAAGTAATTCTTCATCAGACATAAAACGAGGTTTAGTCGCTATTGTTTTATCATTTCTGAAGGATGTGGGTTTCAACCTTTTTCAGAGCTTTTTTGATATTTTTGTGTTTATTTCCTTCTGCAGTAACTCTAATTTTATTTGAGGTTCCTGAAGTACGTATTAGGATGTGTATATTGTTTAATCTGAATTTTATTCCGTCTATAGTAGATAAGACCTGATAATTTTGTTTGACGAGCGATTTAACTTCTTTCATCTTTTTTTCTTTATTTTCAAAGATGTAGTTTCTTCTTTCTGTTTTAACAATATCTTGCTGGGTTAGGTGTTCGTCTAATTTTATTCCTGCGAGAATTGCGGCGGCTAAGGTTCCGGAGTTGTAGGGTATGAAGTCAAGAAATGCAAAG
>LKMJ01006398.1_pt1 | contig 11103 bp, 7 predicted proteins | sample 643391 | NCBI WGS metagenome assembly LKMJ01 (sample SAMN04112250, study PRJNA286221) | soda lake metagenome | biome: soda lake; feature: Kulunda Steppe; material: water; isolation source: sample PL-Br10 brine of Picturesque Lake | place: Russia: Kulunda steppe | collected 2010-07
CAGCGTCCTGGGCAGCGTCCTGGGCAGCGTCCTGGGTCGCGTTCTGGGCAGCGTCCTGGGTCGCGTCCTGCACACCGTCCTGCACGCCATCGTGCGCGTACTCGCCGTACGCCTCATCGGGCCCCGTTGCGACCACGGTGGCCAGGGGGCCGAGTCGACCGGAGCCCGGCGCCGACTCCGGCGCGGTGGTCGCGGCCGGATACTCGCCGCCCGCGGACGCCTCCTCCATGGTCGTAGGCCGGGGCCTGTGCGCGTCCGGTGGTGCCGGGCGGATCGGTGCCGGAGCCCGGCGACCCTCGAGGGCACGCTCGATCTCCTGGTCCGTCCCATAGTTGATGGCGGCGTAGACGTCCTGCAGGTAGGCCAGATCGGCGGCGAACAGCCCCTCGATGTCCTTCGGGTGCAGCCGGCTGCGCTCCCCCAGGCGGGTGATGACGCGGGAGAGCACGATCACGGTGAGGTAGGGATCCTCGGGGTCCTTCACCTTGGGGTCGCTGAGCGGTTCGAGTTCGTCCCGGGCCGTAGCCAGGCGCATCGTTCCGTCCCGGTGCAGCTGGTCGTCCTCCACCAGGCCCTTCGGCAGGGTGAAGCGGTACTCGGTCTTCAGTGACGGCACGGGACAACCCCTTGGTGAGCCCGGGACCGTCGGCTGGCGACCACCGCGCCAACGGCCCCGGGTGATGTGCTACTGCTCAGCCGACACGCTCGAGGTACTCGTGGGTGATGGTGATCTCTTCGATCACGATCTCATCGGAGCCTGCATCCATGTCGGACGCGGACCAACTCGAGATCCACGCGCTCTCGAAGTTCCACCGGCCGGCCTCCTCACCACCGGTCCCGTACAGCACCACGGAGCCGTTGTGTCGCTCCACGGCACCATCCAGCACCGTCTGGTACCAGTCGACCAGGGAGTTGTCGGCCGACAGGCCGCGCGAGAGGGTGATGTCGTTGTAGGAGATGCGGCCGGGACGCTTGCGCGTCACCACCTTGCCGTCTGAGAGGGTGTCCTGGAACTCCACCACCTCGGCCTCATACCCCAGCCCACCGACGCCGGTGAACCGCGCGATCTCCACGCCTTCGATCTCGAGGGCGAAGAGCGAGCCCATAAACTCGAAATAGCCGTCGTTCGCTTCTTCCATCGTGCTTCCTCCTGGTTGGCGGCCTGTGCGGCCGTTCGTCGCAGACGTTCCTGTCCTGCGTTCCTGTCCTGCGTTCCTGTCCTGCTGCGAGGAGCACCGATGCTCTCCTCAGGCCGGCGCCCGGTGGACGCCGGCCGGTGGTGCACCGCACCCGCCTAGCTCTCCTTGAACTGGCTGATGCGGAAGATGACGAACTCAGCCGGCTTCACCGGCGCGATCCCGACCTCGACGATCAACTTGCCCTCGTCGATGGACTCGGGCGGGTTGTTCTCCGCGTCGCACTTGACGAAGAAGGCCTGGTCAGGGGTAGCCCCGAACAGCGCTCCGTCACGCCACAGACCACGCAGGAACGCGGAGACCGTCCGCTTGACGCCTTCCCACAGCTTCTGGTCGTTCGGCTCGAACACGACCCACTGGGTGCCGTCCATGATGGCCTGCTCGACCATGTTGAACAGCCGTCGCACGTTGATGTAGCGCCAGTCGGAGTCCGAGGAGAGGGTGCGGGCACCCCAGATCCGGATGCCGCGGGTGCCGAAGGGGCGGATGCAGTTGATCCCGATCGGGTTCAGCAGACCCTGCTCCGCCTTGGTCAGCGGCAGCTCCACGTCCAGCGCGCCGCGGATGACCTCGTTCGCCGGAGCCTTCCAGACCCCGCGCGACTCATCGACCCGTGCCCACAGACCGGACATGTGACCCGACGGCGGGACGAGGATCTCATCGTCACCGTTGGTGGGGACCGGGTTGGCGACCTTGATCCACGGGTAGTAGAGGGTCGCGAAGGCGGAGTCGTACATCGCGACGTCGCTGCGCCACTCCTTGATGTCCTGCACGCCCATGCCGGGCGGCGCATCGAGGACCGCCATGCGGTTGGCCTGCGCCTCGCAGTGGTTGATCAGCGCGGTCTGCACCGACTTCCACATCCCGAGGTCGACGGAGCCGTCCTCCTTGGTGGCCGCGGTGACGAGATCAGGAACCACCACCATGGTGACGTCATCGGCGATGACCAGCCCGTTGATGCCCTGCCGCTTGGTCTCGGAGCCCGCGAACATCGGGGCCTTGACCTCCAGCGGCTCACGGGGTGCCGGCTCCAGCGCGTAGAGACCTGCCTTCGGCTGGGCGAGGGTGAGGTCGAGCTCGTCGGTGATGTCCACCTTGGTGGCGACCTTCACCCGCTCCGAGGTGGCGTTGACCGTCTCCACGACGTTGGTCGGACCGTCGGTCAGGGTCAGCCCGGCGAAGGACTCCACGACCACGCCGTTGTCGAGCACGGACAGGTCGAAGACGGGATCAGATTCCTCGCCGTCCTCGTCAGGCTCTGCTTCCGTGGGTTCGATGGCCACGGAGATGCCGTCCGCAGGCCCGATCGACTCGAACTCGAGCACCTCGCCGATCGCGCGGTCAGCGGCGGGCAGCGCGAGCTGTCCGGGGTCCTCCGAGGCACGGTTGTGCGGGATGCGGACGATGTAGCAGACCGAACCGCCGTTCAGGAACCAGCCGTACACCGAGTGCGGCAGCATGGCCCCCGGCACGAACCCGCCGTACAAGGACTCGTACTGGGTCCAGCTGGTGACCAGCCGCGGCTTGAGGCCGTCGGGGTCGGCGGGATCATCGTCGGGTGCCTTCTCCGTGAAGCCGACGAACGCGGCGATCGCGGTGGCACCAGCCGACAGGCTCGCCGAGCCGGACGGCACCTCCTCGATGTAGACCCCTGGGGTCAAGTAGCTTGGCATGACTTCCTCCGCGGGTGATGATCACCCGGATAATGAGACGTGGTGTCGATCGGATGTCACCGCGAGAAGCCGCAGGCGACGGGTTGGCAGTGCGTGCAGGATGATCCTCCTTGGCTCACGGGACCATCACGGTGAACTGTCCGGGCAGCACCACGGAGATGACGCCCCCGAAGGCACAGGTGGCCTTGGAGGCGTTGTTCAACGCGGGGTTGCCCCCGACCATCACGGTCGGCGACCCCGGCGCCCAGGGCGCCGGGATGTTGGGGAGACAGGGCATCGGTGTCAGTACCCCCATGGCCGCGGAAGTTGCCGAGGCGACCTGCGGGTTGGACAACGAGGTGCACATCGCGAAGGGCGGGATGTTGACCATGGGCTTGTTGTCCATGATCGACGCGGCGGGGGGACCGCCCGCGTTGGTCATCGCCATCGGCAGGACGTTGAGCGCCGAGGGGGCGGTTCCGAAGGTGCACAGCAGCTGCGCCCCGCCTGCTACGAGCTGTCCCATCTCTCACTCCTCGCCGTCATCGGGCGTCGGGGCATCGTCGGGCGTCGGCGCATCGTCGGGCCGACCACCCTGATCGTCGGCGACCTCGTCAGCGCCCGAAGCGCGCTCGGAGGCTGCGGGCGGCAGCGGCGCCCGCGCCGGAAGTTGCTTCGTGCCTGCGACGACCGAACCGGTCACCTCGTCACGGTCGGGAAAGACCAGGACGCAGACGATGTCGCGGTCGCCGTCGACGTTCCAGCCGTCGAAGCTCGGTAGGAGGTAGGAGAACAACACCCCGTCGGCGAGCGAGAGCCCGAGGCCGTCGTCCAGCTCCTGGGGGCAGGCAACATCGGCGAACTCCGCGACACCTGCAGCACCCGGGTACGCGTCCTCAGGATGGGTGACCACGGCGAACACCTCCTGGCGGTGCGGCTCATCGCACGGCACCACGGGGATGTGGTCGACCTCCCCCGAGAGGTCAGGGTCGGGGTCGAGGCAGTCACCCGCGCGCAGTTCGAACACTGAGACCTCGCCCGGGCTGATGACCAGCCCGGCCTCATCGCGGACCGGGTCCTCCGTGCAGGACATCGCGAGCAGCGCGAGTACCACCAGCGCACCGCTGGCAGCTGTCCGCCGGCTCCGGCAGCCCATCGACGTGTTCCTCAGGTTGGCCCCGAGACCTTTCCCGAGGACGATGCTTTCACTATAGCAATATGTCGGCCTCGCGTGTCAACGGTTCCCAACCCCTGCGCCGGCACGGCTCAGGTCTGGGCCCGTCCTGCAGCACCCAGCAGCACCCCGGCGCGCCGCCCCGTGGCGAAGGGGCACCGTGACGTGGCACATGCCACTCAGGGTGACAGCACATTTACGGATAGTGCCCATGCGTCTTGCACTGCGCAGCGCGTTGCCCTATAGTGACCGTATTGCGATTGGTGCAGCGATGATCTACAACGCCAGCCTTGCCTTCGTCGTAGCGGCCGTCATAGGGATCGTGGTGGCCGCGGAGATGAACGCATCCCCTCTCTTGCTGGGAGGGGGGCTGGCGGTGGCGACCATCAGCGTGCTCATCGCTGGGGTGTCGGTTCCGGCACCCCCTCCGCGACAGACAGGCTCCCGTCCTGGGGTCGCCCCCGATCCCCTGACGGGCCAACCCCCCCGCTCATCCCCTGGCGGGGGGGCTTCGCTGTCGCTCGGCGCCGGAGGCGGCGCGCGCTCGACCCGGGCGCGCCGACCCGGCGCGCCGCGCTGAGACACTCGGCGTCACCCGGCGAGGAGTGCCGCTGCGGTCGTCGGCGCCGCGAACAGATAGCCCTGGAAGATCTCAACGCCGAGGTCGACGAGCGTCTGGCGCTGCGCCTGCGTCTCGACCCCCTCGGCGATCACCTCGATGCCCTCTCCCGCGGCGAGCGCGACCGTCGCGGCGATCACGCTCCGTGCACCGCTGGTGGGCAGTTGCGCTACGAAGCCACGGTCGATCTTGAGCACATCCGGTCCGATGTCTGTGACGCGTGCCAGGGAGGAGTAGCCCGTACCGAAATCATCGACCGCGATACGCGCGCCGAGCCGACGGGCCTCAGCCAGGAGATCGTCAGCAGCACCGGGATCGATCAACCCCGTCTCGGTCAGTTCGAGTTCGAGCAGTTCAGGTGGCAGCCCGGTCGCATCGAGCACCTCCCCGAGGAGGGCTGAGAGCTGCGGATCCGACAGTTGACGTGGCGAGAGGTTGACCGCCGTACGCAGCCGGTGCCCCGCGTCGAGCCACAGCCGCGCCTGGCGCGCCGCCTCCCGCAGGACCCACTCTCCCATCGGCAGAATGAGCCCGTTCTCCTCCGCGAGCGGCAGGAACTCGGCCGGGCTGATCAGCCCCTCCGCGGGGTGCTGCCACCGGATCAGCGCCTCCACCCCGACCATCGCGCCATGACGATCGACCTGGGGCTGGTACAGCAGCTGGAACTCCTGGCGGGTGAGGGCACGCTCCATCTCCCCCTCGAGGCGCAGGCGCCGTTCGGCCTTCGCACTCAGCGTCTCGTCGTGCAGGCGGACCGATCCCGGGGCGGAGACTGCTGCCGCGCGCGCCGCACCGGCCGCTCGGAGCAGGCTCGCGGCGTGGGTGCCGTCGTCGGGCGAGGCCGCGATACCCACCGCGAGCTGGACGCGGATCAGCAGACCGCTGACCGATACCAGCCCGCTCACGAGTTCCGCGAGCCGAGCCGCGCCGTCCGCTACAGCGACCTGGTCCGCTTCACGTAGCAGCACCCCGAACTCCAGCCCACCGAGCCGTGCCATCGCGGGCGCAGCAGCCGGCCACAGTGCCTCGACCGTGTTGGTCAGGCGGCGCGTCACGATGGCGACCAGTTCCTCGAAACGCGCGGGGCCGAGCCGCAGACGCTGCGCTTCCGCGCGGAGCAGTCCGATGTGGAGCACAGCGACCGGAGGCGGTACCGCGCCCGTCAACGCGTGGGTCATCTGGCGCGCGAACTCCTCGGCATTGAGCAGTCCGGAGACCGCATCGTGGCGTGACAGGTAGGCGATGCGCTCGTCGCGTTCGTGCTCCGTGGTGATGTCCTGCGCGACGCCCCAGGTCGCCGCCTCGTCGTGCTGGACACGGACGTACAACCACCGGGCGCCAGCCGCCTGCGGGCCGAGTCGGATCACCGCTTCCAAAGGAGCCGACTCTGCGTCCGGTGCTGGGCGAAGCAGCGCCGCCAACTGCCGGCGGTCGTCGATGAAGGTCTGCTCGAGGAGGCCGTCGACGCGCATCCACCCTTCACGCTCCGGACCTCCGAGCAGACGGCTGAACTGGGCGGAGTGGCGGAGCCAGGTCCGCTCCGCATCGACCTCGAAGGAGCCGAGGCGCGCCACCCGCTGTGCCGCCTCCAGCGAGCGCCTGCTGGACTCCACTTCGCGGCGGTCGGCCGCGGCCCGTAGCGCGAACCGGATGCGGTGGATCAGCAGGTCGCCCTCGGTCGGCTTGCGCAGCAGATCCGTCGCTCCCACGTCGAAGGCCGAAGGGATCACCGCTTCGTCCTCGACACCGGTCAACACGATGACCGGGATGCTGCGGCCCCAGGGCTCGTCGCGCAGCCACCGGCACACCTCGAGCCCGTCCTCGTCCTGCAGGAGGACGTCGAGCAGGACGAGGCTGGGCGTGTCCCGCAGGAGCGCCTGGCGAGCGGACGCCAGATCTCCGGCCTCCGTCGTCTCGTAGCCGGCGGACGCGAGCCATCTCGTGAGCAGGGCCCGGATGAAGGGGTCGTCATCGACCACCAGGATGCTGGAGGGCTGATCGGCCTGACCGTCACCCGGGTGGGCGGCGCCGGGTCGTGTGACCGCGACTGACGTCGGCTCGGCACTCACCGACCACTCCCGGCGTGCTCGGCTGCCAGTGCGGTCCGCAGCGCAGCGAGGGACGGCTCGAACTCCTCGAGCACCCTGGCCCCTGGCGCCTGGAGATCCGCGTCGCCCCCGTCCATCGCGGCCAACGCCGTGGCCTCGAGGTCTGAACATGCCGTGGCGAGCCGCTGCAGGCCGAGGGTCGCAGCGTTCGACCGCAGGGTGTGGGCCGCGGCCCGCACCTGCTGCGGGTCGCCGTCCGCGATCCCGTCGAAGATCTGGCGGGCGTAGCGCGGGGCGTACTCCTCGTAGAGCTGGTGGAGCCGGTCGAGCAGGCCATCCCCGCCCCGACGAGCGCCGCTCAGCGCCGCCAGGGCCGCGGGGTCGAGGCGGGGCGTCGTCTCATCGCGTCCACCGGCCTGCCCGACAGGCGCCTGCGGTCCCAGGAACCGTTGCGGCGACAGGCTGAGCGCCTCGCTGATCGCGGCGTGCAGTTGCTGACGGCTGAACGGTTTCGCCAGCAGCAGGTCGAAACCCGCCTGTTCACAGTTGGCCCGGCGTACGGAACTCATGTCCGCGGTGACCGCCACGAGCGGGAGGTGGCGCAGGTCGTCCTGCCGGGCCCGGATCGTGCGCGCGGTCTCCATGCCGTCGCGGCCAGGCATGAGGCAGTCCAGCAGAACGAGGTCATAGGTGTCCTTCTCCAACCACCGAAGGGCCTCGTCGCCATCCTGCGCGAGGGTCATCTCACAGCCGAGCCCCGCCAGGAACCCGGCCATGACCTCCTGGTTGATGCGGTTGTCCTCGGCGACCAGCACCTGCACGCCCCACAGTTCACGCGTCACCACCGTCGAGGTCTCCGGGGCGGCTTCCGCCACCTGGAGTGGCAGATCGACGATCGCCCGGGTCCCCCCGCCGGCGGGTTGCTGCAGACGGAAGCGTCCTCCGTGCAGACGGACCAGCTCACCCACGATCGACAGGCCGAGGCCCGTTCCGTGCACGGCCTGCGACTCGGAGTCTTCGAGGCGCACGAAGGGCTCCATCACCCGCTCCCGATCCTGCTCGGGGATACCGGGCCCGGTGTCCTCCACAACCAGTTGCAGGCGTGCGTCCCCCTGCTCCTCGTAGCTGCGGGCGGAGATCGCGACCCACCCCGACGGGGTGAACTTCACGGCGTTGGAGAGCAGGTTGTTCAGCACCTGCCGCACCCGCGGCTCGTCCAGTTCGACGAACCGCGGCAGGCCGGGGTCGCGCTCGGTGCGGATCTCGAGACCCTTCTTCGACGCCTCCACCTGCGCCAACTCGGTCACCTGTGTGATCAGGGAGTGGAGATCCGTGCGCCCGGGCTGCAGCACGATGCTCCCGACCTGGATCCGGGTCACGTCGAGGACGTCATCCAGCAGCCCGAGCAGGCCACGGGCGGCATCATGTGCGCTCGAGATCCGACGGCGCTGGTGTTCGTCGAGGTCGTCCGCCAGCGCCAACTCGGTCATCCCGAGGACCCCGTTCATCGGGGTGCGCAGTTCGTGGCTGATGGCCGACAGGAAGTGGGTCTTGGCACGGTCGGACCGTTCGGCTTCACGCCGCGCCCTCACCAGTTCCAGCTCGGCACGCCGTCGCGCGAAGGCGGCTGCCACCAGATCCGCAGCCGGGCGCAGCATCGCAACGTCCGCGGGCTCCCAGACGTGCGGCTCGTCCGCATGATCGAATCCAAGGATGCCCGCGAGCTCCCCCTCGATGAACAACGGCAGCGTCACGAGACAGCGCATGCCGTTGCGCTGGTAGAACTCCCGCTCTTCGCGACGCTCGGAGGGGAGCGCCGCGGTATCCACGACCAGAACGCCCTCCCCCGCCGCCAGCGCCGCGTAGGGGACCTCCAGTCCCTCGAGGGCGAAACGCGGTTCCGCGCTCGCGATGCGCTCACCAGCCCACCACTCGTGGGCGGAGCGCACCACCTGTTCGGGCTCGAGCCAGGCGACGACCGCGTGGGTGGCGTCCATGATGGTGCCGAGCTCACCGAGCAACTCATCCATCTGCTGCTCGAACTGCCGTGGTCGCAGCAGCCGTGACGGACGGCGCGCGAGCAGACTGTTGAGCTGCTGGCCGCGACGCGCCCGCGCTTCCTCGCTCAGCAGCTGCGACCGGTCCTCAAGGGTGCCTGCCATCTGGACGAGCTCGCCACCCCGGCGTAGCTGGGCGCCGCGGATGCGGACCGAGCGCAGCTCGCCTGATCCCGCCCGGACCTGTACGTCGGTGACGAAGCGCTCAGTGTCGTCGCCGAGCACCGGCTGGATGGCCTCCAGCAGCTGTTGGTAGCTGGGTCCTGGGAGGAACTCCCCGACGGTGGAGGCGTCGACCTCCTGGGTCCGTGCGGGGTATCCGAGCAGGCCCATCAGTTCAGCGGACAGGCGTGTCCGGCCAGATCCGGCATCCCAGTCCCATACCCCACCGTTCCCGGAACGCATCGCGAGTTCCAGCCGGAGGTTGGCTGCCTCGAGTTCCAAGCCCGTGTGCGCCAGTTGGCGCTCGCGGTCCGAACGCTCGATCAGGTTGGCGATCAGTTCAGCCAGCACACGCAACAACTGCTGCTCGTGTGGCTGCCACTCGCGGACCGAGCCCACCGAGTCGAACCCGACGAACCCCACGCACTCCCCATCGACCTGCACCGGCAGTGCCAACAGGGTGCGGATCCCCTGGGCCTCGAGCGCCGCGCGTGTCGGGAGCCCCGCGGGGAGTTCGCCTACGTCGGAGATGTGCATCGCGCGGCCTGCGAGGTGCGCCTCGAGCCAGTCGGGGAACCACGCCAGGGGCTTCTGCTGGAGGTTGTCGATCTCCGGTGAGATCCCCTCTGCAACCCACTCGTTGGTGTTGGTGACCGTCTGCGCCTGCCAGTCATAGCGGAAGAGGTAGCTACGGTCGATCTCGAGGAACGTCCCCAGCGCTTCGAGTGCAGCATCGATCGTCGACGCCATGTGCTCGACGGGGACGTTGATGAACCGCGCCGCCAGATCACCGAGCAGCTGGCGGAAGCCCGACTCGAAACGCAGGTCGTCGACGAGGCGTGCCTGCTCGGTGTCATCGATACGGAGGCCAACGACGCCTACGGGACGGTCGTACTCGTCGGTGTAGGGCGTCAGTTGCAGCCGTGCCACCTCAGCGGACCCGGGTATCCGTTCCTCGACGACGCGTGCGCTGCCCGTGGCGAGGACCTCCCGGGCCAACTGCTCGATGAGTTCCGCCTCAGCGCTCGGCAGCAGCTCGCTCGGTAGCCGACCGAGGACATCCACGGCTGCGCCCGTGGACCGTTCCTCGAACGCGGCGTTCGCCTCCGTGACGAGGCCGGCTCGGTCGCTCAACCACGCCGGGAAGGGCAGTGCATCGAGCAGACCGCGCTGCCGGTCACCCAACGCCTCGACCCGACCGAGGAGTCGCTCACGTTCGGCACGCTCGATCTCGCTGCGTGCCAGCCGGGCGAGCAGCCCCGCGACCGGCTCCAACTCGACCAGCAGATCCTCCGGGAGCGGGGTGGCGCGGACCAGCGCGAGTGCCCCGACGCCATCCAGCGGCAGCAGGTGGGCGCACTCACCGGGTAGCGACAGGTCGACACGGTCCAGACCATCCGGCTGCGCCCCCCGCACCGCACTGACCACCCGCTCCCAACCCGGCAGGGACCCCACGGCGTGGGGCGCGACGCGCAGGGTCTGCACGTCATCCTCCCCGGCGACCCGCAGGATGCCTGCCGCGCGACAACCGAGCCGCCGGGCGATCAGCGGCAGGAACAGGTCATCGGGCGGACCGCCGTCGGGGCCTGGCGTCCCGAGGGTGACGGCCAGTTCCAGCAGCAGTTGCCTGCGCGCGTCGTCAAGCATCCTGGTCGGCCTCCGGCGTGAAGGCGAGGGCGACGACGGTCTTGTTGTAGAGGTCGATGAAGCCCTCCCCGACGTTGCACACCTCGCCGATGGTCGCCGCACCGACGAAGGGCCCCACGTCCGCGAACAGGCGCAACTCGTCCGCGAACCGCTCCTTGAGATGGATCGTGCGGGAGATGCAGTCGAACAGCAGGCCCGGTCGGTCCGCCCGCAACGCAGGGGCGAGGTGGTCGGCGACCTCCCCGGCGGCGGCCAGCAGGCTGTCGACGTCACCGTGCAGCAGTTGCAGCACCGCCCACCGTGAGGTCTCCGCCACCATGACGAGGTCGTCGCCATCGAGTTGGATGACGTCGCGAACCACCGGGTCATCATCGACCTGCACCAGACCGAGGGGGTAGGACAGCAGGGAGGCTTCGTCGAAGGACCCACCGCCCTGCGCCTCCACCACCAGCCCCCGGTAGACCTCACTGGCCGGGCGATGATCGAACCGCTGGATCTTGCGCCCTGCGCTTCGCGTCACCCGCGCTTCGCCGCCAGCCGGGGTCCAG
>LKMJ01006399.1_pt1 | contig 11102 bp, 18 predicted proteins | sample 643391 | NCBI WGS metagenome assembly LKMJ01 (sample SAMN04112250, study PRJNA286221) | soda lake metagenome | biome: soda lake; feature: Kulunda Steppe; material: water; isolation source: sample PL-Br10 brine of Picturesque Lake | place: Russia: Kulunda steppe | collected 2010-07
CCCCCCCCACCTGCGCCAAGGAGGCGTAGAAGTGGCCCAAGATGGTGGTGTGGTCAGCAACAAACGAGTCGGCCGCCATGCGCGCGCGCTCCGCCTCCGCGCCCTCCATTTTCTCATCACATAGACCCCACAGCGCCTCCCTCAGCTCCTCTGCGCGCAGCACCAGCTCGGCTTGCGTCTCCCGCTGCCGTCGCGCATCCACATCCACGGCGTTGAAGTCCTGCAGAGCAGCGCACGCACACACACATGCCCGTCCACACTTGCACCCTCATGCCCTCAGGCTGGGTGTGACTCGCACTAAAAAGAACGCGGCCAAACCACGGACCCTAAGACATTCCTCTGCCCACACAGCAGACCATCAGCCCACATGCGCGCTCTAGCCCTGCAAGCATCCATGGCTCAGCGTGTGCACTTGCGAGTAGGCGAGCATGCATTCATGATTGCCACTGTAAATGTAAGTGTGGGGATGTGTGCAGTTATGTGCATTGCATTGTACGCGTGTGCATGCATCTGTAGAGGCCGTCCTGCACGCGCACGCCTCCATACACCAGCCACACCTTTTGAAACTGCGTGACAAGCGCCACGCGCTTGTCGGGCCGCGCCAGCAGCGCCTTGAACTGCTGCTTGATGTTGTCAAAGTGCGCGACCGCCAGGCTGTGCTGCTCCGCAATGTTGGCAAAGCCCAGTGCGCAACCCTCCAGGTAGGTGCGCTCGATGACATGCCACTCCTGCGCTCGCAAGGGCACGCAGGTGCAGGCGCTCGCCTTCAGCCCTGCTACTCCACCCGGGGAGCACAGCACCGCCTCACTCACCATATCCCCACTGCTTGCCTGCCTCACACCATATCCCCACTGCTTGCCTGCCTCACACCATATCCCCACTGCTTGCCCGCCTCACACCATATCCCCACTGCTTGCCTGCCTCGCTCGGCACAGGTCGCTGTGCCACTTCTTCCACGTGTGTGTGTATGTGCGTGCTTGTGTGTGTGCATGCATCTGTGCGTGTATGCTTGCCTGCCTCGCTCGGCACAGGTCGCTGTGCCACTTCTTCCACATATGTGTGTGTGTTTGTGTGTGCGTGCGTGTGCATGCTTGTGTGTGTGTGCATGCATCTGTGCGTGTGTGCGCGCGCGCGCTGCCTCTCAGGAGGCTGTCTAAGCAAGCCCCGTTGCCTGGCCTGCACATCTAGCGACGCAACCCGCGTGCACAGCCAGCCACACAACTTGCTCTCACAAACTTACAACATGCACACAAATACATTTACTCATGCTCACAGCCGTTGGTCAAATACTTGAGCATCACAAGCCTGCTTACTTGCACAGCCCAAAGCATCCACACATGTGTACAAAGGCACTCTTGAGCTCACTTTGGCACCCGCATTAACAACCCACACCTTGATCATGGTACCCACATTAACACTCTTGAGCTCACTTTGGCACCCACATTATCAACCCACACCTTGATCATGGTACCCACATTAACACTCTTGAGCTCACTTTGGCACCCACATTCACACCCCACACCTTGATCATGGTACCCAGCACCTTCATCTCGACACCCATTCACTTCAACCATGGCCCCCTCCACCTTCGATTACGGCACCCTTCACAAGTGACCATGGCACCCTGCACCTTTGTCTTGGCACCCTGCACCTTGATCATGGCACCCTTCACAATGACTGTGGCACCCTTTCACGTCGACCATGGCACACTTTCGCACCTTGATCATGGCCTCGGCCACGAGCGTGGGGATGTCCACCCGCTGCACGGGCTGCAGCGGCAGGGGTCCCGAGGCTGCAGCGTCCTTGGGCGTTTCGGGAGCCCCGTCCGCTGGCGGTGCATCCGCGGGTGACGCCAGCTCCACCTGCGCATGTCGCACATGCACAATGCCTCTGGGGCTCTCACCCCAGAGCACACGATCCCCCAATGCCCACTGCGCCCCGGGGCAGAGGCTGGGGCTCCTAAGCTCTGGCTGCTGCCGTGTCGGCCCGTTGCCTGCCCCAGCATCAGCTGCGGGCTTAGCGTCAGGCAGCAATAAGCTTGCGGTGCCATGCTCCTCAGCCTCTTCCCCCTGACGCGCCCAGCCCAGAGCCAGCCACACGCGATGAATACCAGGCAGCAGCAAATCCGGCATCCCTGGCCTCTAAGCCTCAGCCCAGCGGAGGCCGCCCTGCTGTGTTGTGCCACACACCTTGGCGTCAGGCGGCAGCGAGTCTACCGTGCTGAACTTCTCAGCCTCCTTGGATGCCACCTCCGCGGCAGCCTTGGCCACCTCGGCCTTGGCGGCGGCCTCGGCCGCTGCGCTGCGTGCATCTTCGGCGGTGTCAGCTGCCGCGCGTGCTTCAACTTCGGCTCCTGAACAGGTGAGCCAAGCAGGTGGGGCAGGCAGCCCATTCTGTGAGCACAAGCGCCTTGTTTGGGGTGTGGGAGGAACGTGCGCGCCCAAGGATTGCAAAAGAAAACAGAGCCATGCGCGCGCTACAAACTCCCACTACCCTCCAGCTATCACCCGTTTGCTTGTCAGAGTGCATGCATCTGTGTGTGTGTGTGTGTGTGTGTGTGCGTGCGTGCGCGCGCGCATTTGTGTGAGCATGAGCGCCTGGGCAAATGTGCGCGTGCACACCTGCGGAGATCTCGGCATCACCCAAGGATGCACGCGCGCGCTCAACGGCAGCCTTTGCCGCCTCCGCAGCCTCCTTGGCGCGCTCGGCATAGCCAGCCGCGTCGGCTGCCGCGATGCGGCACACCTGCAAGCGCACAACAGGACAGGGGAGGAGGACTGCTGAAAAAGACGTTTGCATCACACATACATGCCAGTGAATCAGCCCTTCCCAAATTGACAAGTATATGTCCTGTGTTTATTAAACCACCATGGTGGGCTTTGTGCCTCGCGGGTGAGGGCCAAAGCTCTCGTAATTGCTTTGCACAGCGCTCCTCCCCCCCCCGGTGCCGGCATCAACAACAGACAGCCACACCACGCACGGACAGCAAGCAGCTGGAGTCCCTGCCTGCCGCCTTCCCGCACGTGTGTGTGCAGGCGGCCGCCAAGCTGCCAGCCTGGCTGCCTTGGTCTTGCATTGCCACCGTCAACATGCAGCACCCAACTCATCCAGCCCGCTGCACCACCCGCCTTTCGCGTCGCTCGTCATGCCACCTGCCGCCTGCCCCCACACCCAGGGCGTGCCTTGCACTTCCCGCCTCTGGTGGCCTCCCGCCCCCTGCTTCACCACGCATGCATCTGCCCCCCGCACTTTGAATTGCTCCGCGCACTTGGCCGCAGCCTGCGCCTTGAGCACCTCCACGGCCACAGGGTCCGGTGGCGGCGCGTTCTTGTCCTTCTTCTCGCGCTTGCGCTGCTCCGTGGCAGACAGCGCGCCTGCCGCGCCCGTCGCCTCCATGGCCCCCTGCAGCGGCGTGTACATGCGTGTGCTTGATGCGCGGCTTGGCGAGGGCGCGTCTGCCAGTTGGCCTATTCATTCACCACGGCCCCCAGCAGTGACGCACCTGCGTGCGCGCCGCCTCGCGTGCACACTTTGCAGCTTCGTCTCACTGCCCCCTCCGTGTAGCTGGTCTGCTCTTTCACCACTGCCCCGCTGCAGCGGGAGTGCGCACCTTGTGGGGCATGCAGGGCGTGCACGTGACGGGCGCGCAAGGGAGCACAGCCGACCGTGCAGCAGCCGTGTGCACAACTGTCCATGCCCCATCACGGCTTTGGACTGCTGCCTTGCTTGGATCGCTGGCAGTGCATGCACCAGCTTATGCGACGAGTCACATGCGAGCGAGCGCATGAGCGCGGCAAAAAAGCCACGCAAGCGGCTGCTTGGTGAGGTGTGGGCGAGGCCCAGCTGCAGACAAGAGCACCACACGGCCAGCCTGAGCCGCTGCTGCAGCAACTCACCGCCCAGTCTCGCGCACCTGCCACCACGCACACACGCGCACACACAGGCGCGCACACACGCACATGCACGCACGCGCGCTTCTACATGCACAGGGCACATCGCGCCCAAGGCCCTCATGGTTGACGTCCACATACTGCCTGGGCATTGCACAAACATAATCCCTTGCGCAAACACACGCGTGCACATATTAGCACACACGCACAAGAACAAACTCGCAAGCACGCGCGCACACACACTAGTGCAAATATGTGCACATGCATGCCTGCGCACCTCCAGCAGCGCTGCCGCCTGGATCTCTGCCTTCTTGGCCGTCAGCAGCTCGCGCGCTGCGCCTTCTGCGTGTTCTCGCGCCAGCTCTGCAAACTCCTGCGCCTTCTCAGCCGCGGCGCGCGCCTTCACAGCCGCCTCCACCGCCGCGCGGCATGAGGCCACAGCGGCCTTGGCCCGTAGCACGCCCTGCGGTCAGCAGTAAACACAAGTACAAGCACACAGCAGTTGCCTGACGGCCTGGCCGGCCCGGCCTAGAGCGCGTGTGCCCAGGGGGAGTTTGCGGCACACGGGGCGGGCCAGATGGCGCTCACATTCAAACACAAACGCACCAGCACGCATGCGCGTGCCATCTCTCTTCAGCCATGCCGCCCCCACCTGCGCAGCGTCAGCGGCCACCTGCAGCACCTCTGCCACCGGGCCGCTGCCATCCACGGGGCGCCGCAACCGGCTGAATCGCTTGTGCCATTCGTCCATGGGGCGTGCGGTAGCAGCATGTGCCACCAGTCTCTGCTGCACCGCAACTGCAGGACAAGGGGCGGAGGGGGCAGGATGCTTGAGTGAAAGGAAAGGGGTTGGAGGGGAGGAGGGAGCAAGGGCTTGTGGGTTAGGAACCCTCCAACATTGGGCAAGTGAGGTGTGCACATGGAGGGAGAGGGGGGGGGGGTTGGAGGGACCACCCGGGAGGAGAGGTGAGAAGCACACACGTGGAGCAGGGGTGCATATGTGTGGAGCCTGCAAGCCGCATAACTGCACACAACAGCCTGCCATCTGTGAAACATGGCATGTGCGCAGGTCTCTGCCGCATATCATGCACAGGCACATGAACAAGCACAGAGGCATGCGCACACATGCACGGGGCGTGCACCTGCGTCGTTGCTGGAGTCATCCAGCTCCTTCAGGCGCGCCACAAGGCCCGGGTCGTTGGCAGGGGGCGGGTCGAACTCCAGGTGGTACATGCGCCCCGTCACTGGATCAAGCCGCCGGCCCAGCGCGCGCTTCAGAGCGATGGTGAAGTCTGCAACTTCCAGCACAATCATCGCGTCCAAGCCGCTCACCAGCGTGCGCTGCACCTGTGAAGGGGGGGGCGGGGGAGGAGGGCAGGTGCGTCGCGTGGGTGGGGGTGGAGGCAGGGGCAGGGGCAAGGACACCGGGCGCAGCGCCCCTGCCGTGCGTGCTGTGCGGGGAACGTAGTTTGGGAGGGCCGGGGCGCATGCGGACGGTGGCGTGCCGCCATCCATAGCCAGCCCATCCTCCCAACAAGACTATGGCGCGCAAACAGCAGAGACAGTTAGTAGGCTCAATGCTTGCAGCACATGAACGAATGTGCATCATGCATCACTTAATGTCTACGTAGTTTGCGTATGTATTCTTAATCTGATCGATTTAGCCTGTATGTATTGATGATCTGATCGACCACTAACCCCCCTGCATTGATGCCTTTCCCCTAATTAGGTGCATGCCCCTCTATGCCCCCCTGCGCCCTCCCTAGCATTTCCCTGTACCTGGGGCAGGGCTTCAGGCGGAGGGGGTGCCACGCGGCTTGCCTGCTCCACCACCGCCTGCTCCGCTTGCAGGTCCAGCCCGGTCAGCGCGCGCTCAAGGGCCACCGCCTGCAGCACACATGGGCATGTGTGTGTGTGTATGTGTGTGTGTGTGCGCTTGCGCATGTGTGCAGCACGCAAGGCGTGTGCAGCGCTCTTGCATGCTGCCGCTTGCAACCTTCCCTCTCTACCCAAGCGCAGCTGGCAGCTGCAGTGCGTGCGCTAGACCTTTTGCCTTAGCGCCAGCGTTCTCAGCACGTGTGCAGGAAAGGCTGCATGCGAGGCACATGTTGAGCACTGGTGATGCCTTGAGGGTTGTGATAGGGGCCCCACCCTGCCTTCAAAAGCTCCAGGCGCAAAGTTGCTCCAGGAAGGCGCAGGCGGGCTGAGGTAGCACAGGTTGGCATGGCACGCGGCTTGACCACCGAGGCAAAACCCACAACCATGCCATCGTTGGGGCACACACCCTCCAAACCACAGGGGCGCACTGCAGCGATCGCGGCGTGCCCGCGCAAAGCATGCCCCCCTCCTAGCCACCACCGGCCGCGCGACCGCAGGGCTGCGCACGGTGCGCGTAACTTTCTAGAGGGGAGCAGCCCTCAAGTGGACGCAGTTTCCTGGAGCAGCCCCAGAAACTTCCTGGAGCAGCCAAGTGGACGCAATTTCCTGGAGCAGCTCCAGCAGTTTCCTGAAGCAGCTCGTGTGGACGCAGTTTCCTGGAGCAGCCCCAGAAGTTTCCTGGAGCAGCCAAGTGGAAGCAATTCCCTGGAGCAGCCCCAGCAGTTTCCTGGAGCAGCCCGTGTGGACGCAGTTTCCTGGAGCATATCCCCATCAGTCACCACAATGTCTCAGAGGGGACCCGCCCCAGGCACCACGATTTCCCAGGGGCGATCGGCTCCAGTCACCACAACCCTATACCCACTCTACACTGGCCCTGCCGGAGCCTTCGCCTCAACCTGTACAGACACGTGTGCTGCAACAGCACTGGCACTGGTGCTGGCGCTGGCGCTGGCGCTGGCATGCCAGGCCACCTCCTTGCTCACATGCAGCCATGGAGATGACACAGCCTGCACGCGCCTTGCCATGCAGCAGGCACGCCAAGCATCACCCGCCCATCTGCGATAACGTGCGGGCGGAGCCAGCCCCTGCGAGGCTGCCAGTCTGGCTTTGCATGTTGCTGCTGCGGCTGCCACTGCTGCTGCCGCTGCAGTGCACATGCATGTGACCCCCCAACCCCAAAACACACACACCCTCACAAATATGCACCTGCGCCTCCGTGCGGGGGAAGCCATCCACCACAAAGCCCTGGGGCACAGGTGGGTGCTCCTCAGGCGGCGGCGCGTTCTTGGCGCCCTTGGGGCTGCGCTTGGACAGCTTAGGCTTGGGGTCCACCTGCGCGCGCGCGCGTGTGCACGTGTGCGTGAGGGTGCACTCACATGCGATTTCTTGTGTGTGTGTGTGAGCATAAGTGCGCACGCCTGCATGTGTATGCGCGTGCGCAAGCTGGCTGGAGGCAAGTTTTTGGCGCTCTGGTTGCAAAGGAGGTGCAAGCCTGGCCAATGCTCCAATCGGCGCAGGGCATGCTCAGGCCAGGCACACACATGTGCTCGCGCCTAGGGCGTGCATGCCTGTGCACGCGCATGTCCTGCAGCATTCCTGCACACAGTGCTTTGGGAGACATCCCTTGTGCCAGGCACACAAGACGTACAGTCACAGCTGGGGCCACGCAGCCTGCACCGCATGTGCACACCTCCACAGGCACCGGCGCGTAGTCCTTGGCCTCAACCATGCCCAGCACCATGAGCGGCACCAGCACGTCATCGGGCACCTCCTTGCCCTCCTGCACACGCGTGCACACACATGCATGAACACAAGCATGACGAGCGGGAGGCATGCATGCTTACAAGCATGCTTCTGGGCGTCTCCTTGCCCTCCTGCACACGGGCACGCTCGCTTACACACAAACAAATGCACGAACATGCACACAGAATCAAACCACGGGCGCGCGCGTGGCAGGGGAGACGCAAGGTGCAGCAGGCAGGGACGAGCGCAAAGGCCCAGAGATAGAGCGTGACGCATGGCTGCTCATGTGCTGCCGGCTGTCATGCTTGCAAGCAAGGGTAAGGGGGGTCATGGGTGACATGCAGCCTGCAGCCTGCAGCCTCTTGTGACCTGGTAAGAGCGGGCCTGCCTGGCAGCTGCAGCCGCCCCTTGCCCATAAATGCACGCGCCCCAGCGCGCTGTACCTGCTTGCAGCCAGTGCATGCAGCGCTGCGCGCTGGCCAGCTCTGCTCGCCGGCCAGAGAGGACACCGCCTTGCCGGTAGGGACGCAGGCGGCAACAGCAGGTGCAAGTTGGTGCACATCTAGGAGCCTGGCCAGCCTGCGTACATATTGGGCAGGTGTTGGGCAGGCCCAAACACACACACAGCAAGTAAGCAAGCACAAGCACGTGCACACACACAAACAACGCGCATCCCACGCCAAAGCACGCACCTGCAGCAGCACCTTGAGCCGCTCCCCCAGCTGCACCTTCTGCGGCACCGGTTCCGGCACGTGCGCCTCAGGCGGCGTGTCACTGGGTGCACCCTTGCCCTCTGGTCCGGCCGCCGGCTCGCCGTCTGCTGCTGTGACAGCAGGGGCGGCAGCTGCGCCCTCTGCGGCAGGGGAGCCTGCACCTGCGGCCGCCAAGGGGAGCGCAGCACGGGAGGGCACAGCAGGCTTCAGCGCTTGGGGTCCCCATCCTGATACACGGCTGGGTGCACTGACATATTTAAAAATAATCCTGATGCACGCCTGGGTGCACTGATATCAAAAAAAGCATCCTGCCTTCTGCACGGCCTTGCCAAGCCATGCGCTGCTAAGGATCCTGATGCGCGGCTGGGTGCACTGACATATTAAAAAGCATCTTGCCTTCTGCACGGCCATGCCAAGCCATGCGCTGTTAAGTATCCTGATGCACGGCTGGGTGCACTGACGTATAAAATAAGCATCCTGCCTTCTGCACGGCCATGCCAAGCCATGCGCTGTAAAGTATCCTGCCTCATGCTATACGGAGTATCCTGTGTTCTGCGCGGCCATGCTAAGCCGCGCGCGAGCAGCGGCACACACCAGCATTCCTGCGGTGCATCACCTGGGCTGCAGGCATGAGTCAAAACCTGCATACACACACAACACACAATTCACACACACACACACACTCTCACTGCACTGGCAGTGCATCTTTGCAAGGTTGGCACCCACACCCACATTGATGCACAGGCATGCGCAGCCCCCCCCCTCCCCCCCAATAACATATGCACGCACCTGGCGCGTGGGCGGCGGCCCACTCCTCAGCAGCCTGGATGGCTTCTGCTACCAGCGTCTCTGGCTCCAGCAGCTTCAGCTTGAAGCGGTGCGCGAGGTCGCGGGCCATGCCTGACTTGCCTGCGTGCACGCAAGTGTGCACGGGCAGCATGTGGGCACACGCAGCAGTGTCTGGTGGTCATGGTGCGGCACTCTACTTACCTGCGCGCATGCATCCGTGCAGGCAGCAAACGTATGGGCACGCGCGAGTGGCAAGCTAGGCGCAGGCACCCTGCGCACGCACACCCACACGCACACTTACCACACACATACACACTACCTGCAGGCAGCAAGTGTGCACACGAGTGTGTGTGTGTATGTGTGTGTGTGTGTGTGTGTGTCCCGAGCATCCTGGCCGTCTTCCCTTTTTCAAGGTACCCCAGTGCATGCATGCAAGGTACCCCAGTGCATGCATGCAGGGTACCCCAGTGCATGCATGCAAGGTACCCCAGTGCATGCATGCAAGGTACCCCAGTGCATGCATGCAAGGTACCCCAGTGCATATGCATGCAGGCCTGTCTGGAGCAAGAACGCAAGCAGGCTGTGATTTAAGTGTGGTGTGGCCACCCCTGCGGCACCTGCTTCCACTTCAGCCAGGCCCCAAAGCCCTCTCCTGCCACCTGCCGAGAGGCCTCCCATTTCACAGGTGCACGGCACTTGTGGGGCGTGCAGGGCCCTCAACGACCCGCGGGGGGGAGGGAGGTGTGTGACACCTGCCCTGCGCCACATATGCCGCCCATGAAAGCCTTCACATTATGTCATACAGGAGCATATGCTCTCGTTTGCCCACTCCCCTGCACAGACACACCTCCCAAGCAGTGCACATGCCCATGTTGCGGCCGCCGCACAGATACACCGCAGGGCAACCCCAAAAGCTGCGTGCCCGTGCTTGCTGATGACGCGGGCCTGAGCTGCGCCTCCCGACGCCCAATGCGCCCGCCCGCGCGCTTCGCACTCACGCCACCCTGCACCTCCGCGCCGTGCGCACGCCCACTCCACACAGCCGCGGGCAGCCCCCCCGCGCACCTCCGAACGGCGTGCCCACGACGCAGATTTTGAGCGGGAGGTGCTGGATCTGCGGCAGGTCTCCAGGCGCGACCTGCGGCCGCGCCAGCGCGTCAAGCTCTGCCACCACGCTGCCCAGGGCCTCGTTGTGGCCTATGGGCGGCTGGCACTCGTACTCGCCCACGCAGTCCAGCCAGTCTGCGACCGCGGCCTTGGCCAGCGCCGACTCCGCCTGCTCCCTGCCGCCCTGCGCGTGCGAGTATGCATTTGCATGCCAGCACGTGGCGTGTTGCTGCAGGCGCGTGGGTACACGTGTGCAAGATGCCGTGCGCGTGTGTGTTCTGTGTGTCTTCTGTGGGTGCATCTGCTCAGCCCCATAACTGCACAGCACAGCAAGCGCGCCTGTCTTCTCCCATACCCCCCCACAGCGTGCAGTACCAAAGGGCACCATTTGCCTTGTCAAGCCAGAGGCGCGCGGCACACGGTGACATGGCGGCTCATACCTTTGCTGCCAGCACCCAGCGCTTCATGCCCTGCCTGCCTCCGCTCCACAACTCATGCCCTGGCTGCTTGCAACCAGCGCATCACGCCTACGCTGCCTGCGCCCAGCGCATCATGCCTTCGCTGCCTCCACTCCACAGCTCATGCCCTGGCTGCCGACACCCAGCACAAGCCTGCTCCCGCACTGAACCTCAGCGCAAGCCTACACTTGACCTCAGCGCAAGCCCACATTTGACCTCAGCAAGCACCCACTCTTGCCTACAGAGACACACACACATGCACGCACGCACACACCTGCCTGCCCTTTTCACACCTGTGTGACATGGGGCCCCAGACATACACACACACACGCACACATACACACACACGCACACACACACACGCACACACACACGCACACGCACACGCAGTCCATCTACTTTGGCATGCCTGATGAGCACTGTCGCGCACTTATCCTGAAGCAGTACGCACGCCAGCTCAGCGACAAGGACCTGCAGCAGCTGGCAGCAGCAGCGGGGCCCACAAGTGGCAGAGACCTCAGAGA
>LKMJ01006400.1_pt1 | contig 11102 bp, 8 predicted proteins | sample 643391 | NCBI WGS metagenome assembly LKMJ01 (sample SAMN04112250, study PRJNA286221) | soda lake metagenome | biome: soda lake; feature: Kulunda Steppe; material: water; isolation source: sample PL-Br10 brine of Picturesque Lake | place: Russia: Kulunda steppe | collected 2010-07
CCCCCCCCCCTACCGCCACCCATCCCTAAGGCCCGGACAGTTGGAACTCAGTCGGACTACAGGGAGTCAGAGGCACAGACCACTCCCTGGCAGCCAGATGTTGTGATACCGGAGGTGCTCACGGCCAAGCAGCGGCACCTGCTGGAGAAGCACCACTGCACAGAGCGTGCGGAGCTGATGTACCTGAAAGACATGAAATTTGGGGATGGCCTGCCCCCGGGGATGCATGAGGTGGGTGGGGGCACCTCCTGCGCTTGTGAGAGTGCCAGGGGTTTATATCATGGGTAAGGTGCAGGCGGTCGGTCGCCTGCAGTTGCACAGCAGGTGTGCTCCTGCTCACTGGTGTGCGTACCAGTTGTCAGGTCAGGGGCTGGACATCAGCCACGGCTTGCCGCTTTGCTACCTGCATTATGGAATTGCCGATATGCCAGCCCGCGCCTGGATGCACCGTGTCACACATGGTCCATGTGCGCAGCAGCCATGCGCCTGCATCTGCTGGGCAGGTGCAGGCAGCAGCTTCTATCAGCTTGCCTCACTGGCCGCAGTGCGGTTGTGAACGTTGTCCAGGTGTGGCGCAAAGAGAAGATACCCTACTGGCCGCAGTGTGGTTGTGTACGTTGTCCAGGTGTGGCGCATAGAGAAGATGCGCGCCAAGCGCGCGTTTGAGGCCACGTTACCGCCCTTGGATGACCTCGAGCAGCTGCCGCGACGGCAGCGCATGATTGAGGAGTGGGAGGCTGAGGAGTGGAAGGAGCGGGAGGGGGAGATCCATGGTGTGCAGGACGAGCGGCTCAACCTGCTTGAGCAGGCGCTGCTGGTGGGTGGGCTTGCGCTTGGGCGGCAGCCGCTTATGTCCCTGTTTGGGGTGTGTGAGCGGATGCTGCCTGTGTCCTGGCCTGCGCAGAACTTCATCAGCACCTATTATTGGATCATCTGCATTGCCTGCAACTGTTGCGCCCTTTTCTTTAGGCACAACAAAGGAAACCCCAATCAGTGCGCGCCAGGGGACTCTGCTTGTTCTTGACTTAGTTAAGCCCGGGTGCAGATACTCACGCTCTCGGTTGAGTCTGCATTGTTAGTTAACCCTATGAGCCCTGCTTGGGGCATCTAGGACTGCGCCCCCTCCCCTTATGCGAGGGCTGCTAGGCACAAGGGTCGCAAGCTGCAGGAGCTTGCACGTAGTCCAACCAGCATTGCACTCTGTATGTCGATTGTGGTACATCCCCAGACCCGGCTCACGCAGGTGCAACCTCCAGGCCAGATCACACATGGCATGGGCCTGGCCACCATAGGTGCTGTGCGTAGATGCAGTGAAAGTGGTTGCGTGTGTTGTGGCAGGCATCAGGGCCGTGCCACGCATGCCATGCCATGCACGCACAGGTTCGCGAGGAGGAGCTGGATGAGGAAACTATGCAGAAGGTGGAGGCGCGCAAGACGATGATGCTGCAACAGAAGTCCAGCAAGTTTGCCAGCATCCAGGCCAACCGCATTAAGACCATGCGCCAGCTGGTGGAGGCGCGCAAATACGTGGAGAAGCCCCGCAAGCTGCACAAGCAGACGATTGTGGAGCGTTACGCGAACTTTGGGTCTACGGCATACGCGCCTGTGCAGCGTGAAGGCCGCTTCCCAGAGGCCAAGCCGCAGGTGACGGTACAGTCAAGCACTGGGGGGCTGGCAGAAGGTTGGCCATGCTGGTAGAGGGGTGATGGGCAGGGTTCGCAGGCTGGTGAGAGGCGGGCGATGGGCATGGAAGGAGAGTCATGCCGGTGTGCATGTGTGAGCCGTGGTATCAATTTTTCCCGTTACGTGGCCTCAAGATTTTTGAGCTCAGAAGGATCACCTGTGATCCGGTGGCCACTCGGTACTTTAGGCAAGCTTGTTCAATGCTCGCCGCTTTGTCAGACATACAGAGGTTAAATGCTGTGCACTGCAGCAGCCTTGAATTGCTGTGCAGGGGCTCTGTCTGTCCGACATGATCTGCTCTGACACAATCCATGCTAAATAACTCGCATGACCGACTTCTGCCTTGGTTCACCTGAGCTGCAGCTCTGAGCATCCAGCTCATGGCTTGCCTTATTGCAAAGCGCTGCACTAAAAAAGTCCCGACCTGTGAGAAGGTCGGGTAGCCAGACCTCATGTGCACCTGGCGCAAAGCTGTGTGTTCTGCCCATCCGTTCTCTTAGCCTCTTAAACCTGCTTGTCCGTACTTGCCACAGGGCCTTGCAATTGAGACAGAGGGCTACCAGCCAGTGTCGTTGCCAGGCGTGATGGAGCTTGAGAATTACCTGCCAGCACGCTTGTTGAACCCTAAGGCAAGCGACACAAAGTTCAGATTCATCTATTACCGAGCAAGCGTGACAGGCAGCATTTGGCTGAACGCGCTTTGTTAAAGGAGGCCCCACCCAGGCTTTGCAGGGCCATCAGCGCACCACCCTCCCCGGCTTGCAAGCTGCGCGGCTAACACCCTACACAGCTTGCACGCTGCGTCCGCTTGCACCCTGCGTAGCTTGCACCCTACCTGGCTTGCTTGCACCCAGTGTGACTTGTGATTACCAATGCACCACGTGCCTGACAGCCACTGAAGGCGCATGTATGCGGCAGGGGTTGCAAAGCACTGCCCAGGTCCCCAGAGGGCTGCTGGCCTCCATTGTCCCAACTGCGTCCGCTGTGTGCTGAAGGAGTTGTCAAGGGCTTGCCAAGGGCTTGTAAATGACTCCTGACGGGCCTGATGATGGCAAGGCCATCAGAAAGAATGCTGCGAGCGCCCAGCCCTCAGTGCATTTATTGTGGGTGGTGCAGATTGCTGACCTATCAAAGCCCGTGAAGATGGACTACAAGCAGCGGCAGGAGGCAGCAATCCAGAGGGATCTCAAGGCCATCAACGACCTGCTCGACACGGCCAAGTCCACCAAGGGGCGCGGCATTGGTGACTGCTGGCCAGCGCCCCTCAAACACTCCGACCTCGGGCTGACTATGCTGCCAGGCGGGCGCGCGGCAGCTGCTGCAGCGACGCTGCGTGCAGGTGTGCACGCATGTTTGTGAACCTTTGTTTGCAAAATGCGTGCACAGGCAGTCAGGCTGCTGTGGCGGCTGCACATGTGTGTGTGTGTGAGCTTGCCTTAAAGGGAGGGGGGGGGCTTGCTCAAAGGGAGACGCTCAGCCTGAAGGAGGAGCGATGGCTCTGCCGGCAGGTGCCGTCTGCAGGTGCGTATGTGCAGCAAGGGGAGGCCTTGCTGTATGGGAGTGCACCAGGAATGATGCGCTCTAGAGCCGACATGCTTATCAATGGAGGGCGAGCGCTCTCTGAGCAGCACGCTCTTTCTCTGTTGTGCACAAGCGGTGCGCTGGAGCTAGCTAACCTCAAGCAGCTGTCTGTCGCTCTCCGTGTTTGTACCAAGCGCAGCATCCATGCACGACGGCCAGTCCAGCAGCTTCCAAGCCAGCATCCCTGCCTGCCGCCACGCCAGTGACACCACACACCTTCACTGCACAAGCTGGATGACATGGGCCGCTTGCACTCCGCTATTTTTTTCGCGCAGCACATCAGACCAACGCAAAGCTGGGCACAACGCGGCCCAAGGCGGGCGTGCGGGGCACCGCCGACCGGCCAGAGGCCACAGAGCTGCCGCCTCCCTTGCAGCTCAACGCCGACGGCGAGCGTAATGCCGCCGCGATCCTGCTGCAGCGGCTGCTGCGGGGACGGGCTGTGCAGAATGTGCTGTTTGAGGGCAAGACGCGGCGGCTGGAGCTCATCCAGGAGCTGCGGCTGGAGGGCTCCACCCAAGGTGTGTGTGTGTGTGTGTGCGTGTGTGTGTGTGTGCAGCGGGGGTGCTCTGCAGCCTCAATGTAACGATTCAGGCGTTACCTATTCAACCACTTCGGTGGTTGGGCTGAGAGTGGGATTTCCCCTGGGCAGCATGCAGGCTAGGGACTTCTCTATAATGTTATAATAGTGTGCACAAGCGACTTCTACTGAGTGCTGCCCTATGCCGCTTGGGAAGTCAAGTGAGATAGCTGGGCACAGCAAGGAGCAGAGGTGTGGGAGGAGGGAGAGGCGAGAGAGGTGGGAGCAGTGAATTACAAGAGGGGGGCGCAATGAGATGAGCTGTGCCCCTCCACCCCACAGAACGGGTGCGCATGCATGCACACACACATTTGTACACACAAACATGCATGTATGTAGAAGACTGCGTACTCACACATGCACACACATGCAAACATGGTCATGCAGCTGCGACCACGCGCCCAGAGGATGCCCCAGGCGTGGCAGTTGAGCTGGACGCCATGCTGGGTGCAGTGATCTCGGGCCTAGCGGCTGCCATGGCCCTGGAGGACCCAGACAGCCGGGCGGCGGCTCTGGCCGCCGCGCTAGACCCCAAGACCCAGCCTGTGCTGCCCGACTTCAATGCCAATGCTGCCGCGGCAGCGGCGGAGCAGCACCTGCAGGCAAGCGTGGGGGCCAACGGCGCAGCAGGCTCTGGGGATGGTGCGGCCGCTGAAGGCGGCCAGGAGGATGGGCAGATGTGGCTGCAGCAGATGGAGGCGGCAGTGCGGAACGAGGGGCCTTCGGCGGCGCAGGTGGTGGAGGAGGAGACGGCAGGCGCTGCAAGCGAGCTGGCCAGCAGGGGGCGGCCGCAAGATGAAGACGAGGTGCCGCACAAGTACGAGCTGCTCATGCAAGCAATGGCTGGGCTCACAGGCATTGGGAACCGCGGGGCCGCGCCCGACGCGGCTGCCCCAAGCCTGCCTGCAGCGGCGGACAGGGAAGAGGTGGTGGGGCGAGAGGAGCGGGCGGCTGCAGCGGCTGCGGCTGCGGAAGCGCGGCTTGCTGCTGTGCTTGGGCTTCCCATGGCAGAGCACGGGGTGGAGGGGCAGCATGGCGCGTCCTCGAGCACAGAGGAGGGGCCTTCAGGTGCAGCCGGTGCTGGAGCGCCTGGTGCTGCTTTGCTACCTGAGGATGGTGTTGATGTGGGCGGCAGGGAGGACGTTGTGCAGGGTGGGCAGCTGGCAGCAGAGCCAGAAGGAGGAGAGCAGGGGCTCGGGCAAGGTGTGAGCGGTGAGGATGCACCGCAGCAGCTAGAGCAGGAGCACCAGCAGGTGCAGGAGCAGCAGCAGGTGCAAGAGCAGCAGCAGGTGCAAGAGCAGCTGCTGCAGGTAGAGCAGCAGGAGCAGCCTGGGGAGGAGGGTGCTGCAGCAGGAGCACATACTAGCGGTGATGCAGAGGATGAGGCGGAGGGGCAGGAGGAGCTCTGTGGACATGGGGAGCAGGCTGTGCCAGAGGCGGCAAGGCCGGGCCCCAGTGAGGAAGCACATGCAATAGAGATGCAGGCAGCTGCAGCAGAGCAGCAAGAGGCTGTGCCTGAGGAGCAGCAGCCTGCGGAAGGGGGCTGGCAAAGTGATGCAGGGTGCGCGGCAGGGGCTGGGGCCGTAGAGGGGGCCCCAGGAGATGATGTTGGGGACCCTGGGGCTGCTCGCGTAGAAGCAGAAGGGGCAGCAGAGCCAGAGCCGGGGGCCCACCTTGCTGAGGGGGAAGAGGGTGAGAGTGAGGAGGCCTACCCTCAGGCGGCGGTGGCGTCAGCAGAGGGTAGCATTGCGCAGGAGCCAGGTGCAGGTGCAGGGGGGCAGGCGGTGGCGACACCTGCGGCTGAGGAGGAGGGGGAGGGTGTTGCTGGGGGCGAAGGGGATGGCCAGGGCCTGCCTGCTGTGCAGCCCAGTGAGGAATTGCAGGGGGAGCCGAGCTTCGGGGCCCAGGCTGGTGATGGTGGGCAGGGGGGAGAGGATGGCACGCAGTCGGAGGGCCGGGCAGGGAGCGATGGCGACGTCACGCTGCACCCGCACCAGCGGCCTGAGCAGCTGGAGGAGCTGGGGGCAGAACCGAGCCTCGGGCACACGCTGGCTGAGCAGGAGGAAGGTGACAAGGGGCTGGAAGGTGACGGGCCAGCATCTGAGGATGACGAGGGGGGTGAAGTGACCCTGCACCCCCACCAGCAACAGCTGCCGCTAGAGGGGCAGCAAGGGGAGGAGCTAGAAGAGCTGGAACATGAAGACAGAAAAGAGGGAGAGGCGGTGACTTTGCAAGAGGAGCCAGAGGAGGGGCTGCAGGAGCCTCCTGAGGAGGGGCAGGAAGCAGCAGGCAGGGAGGAAGCTGGGGATGAGTAATTTGTTTAGGCCGTTCATTTTTGCCATGTTGTTGCTTAGGTGTAGATCTATGACTCGTGTCAAAATGTGCTACTGTGCCTGACGGACCGCCTTGGTATGAAGCACCCCTTGCTGCTGTGTACACTAGTATGACTCTACCTCGTTCTGAGATTGCCAACTTGAAGACTGCATGTTTGCCTCACTATGGGCAGGGGGGACTTATCATGATGTGACTGGAGAAGGTATTACCGCATCATGATGATCAGCTTTGCAATTTGAGTTCATAAGTTTGGCTTGATGTCAGCCTGGTCGTTAGGCTGATTGCTTAGGATTTACACTTCTATGTTGTACAAATTTGGTTGCATGAGAGAGCTCATCAATCAATCACAACTTGTAGTTTAATGATCGTTTGTCGTTGACTCAACAACGGAACAACTGCCAGGGGAAACAGGGTTGCACAGCTGTACCTGCCGAGCGAGGGCAGCATAGCCAGAGCGTACTTTCTTTTGCTAGTAGGTAGTACCAAGAAAGATGTGGTAAGGGTACTTACTACCTGGTAACCCACTGAGGAAAAAAAGAAGAAGTCCACCTGCGGTTGAACACCCCCTGCCGTTATTGCCTGGTAACCACCTCAGTACCCACTGAGGTGGTTACCAGGAGTTTGGGTGGAAAACGGGGGTTTACAGTACACAGGCACTAAAAACACTCTACATCAATTAAGGAAAAGTTGCTCTCAAGGTCTTGGTCTGGAGCATGGGGCTGCTTGTCACCCTCCAGATCCTCACTAGTTTGTCACGCCGAGAGTATGCTGCAGACAAAGTAGCGTCATGGCAGCAGGACAACTTCCTTTTTCCTGTTGGCGGAGACTCACGGCTCTTTGGGCCTCCTTGTCACAAGGAGACACGGTGTCTCCTTTTCCTTAATTGATGTGGGGAGTTTTTTCACTGCCTACGTAGTTTTTCTTTTCTAAAGGGCCTAGGCACCACTGGTATTATACCATGATGGCATATGAGCCTGTCAGGTGAAATCAACGTCACATAGAAACAAGCGTTATGGCATGCCATAAAACTGTTCCCATTTGCCAAAACTGAGTACCTCAGTTGTTGCTCAGCCAGAAAAATAAGCAACTGACTAACCAACTTCAGTTTGACTACAGTTCATCACTGACTATGAATCGTCGTGACAAGCCCTTCACCGTGGTGACCAGCAAAGTGAAACAAAATACGCCAGCGGGGATCATCCCCACCTGCCATCAGTGATGATCAGGAGGGTGACTCAGACGGACTAGCAGTACCCCACTCCTGGTCTTGATGACAATTTGTAGCGAAAGTCTTCTCAAGAGCACGTTTGGTCCTAACATGTCTATGAGTATTGAACCGAATGAGCATAAAGTTTGACAGCAAGCTTGGTGGCTTTCTGAGGATCTAGACAGAGATTCTTTAGAGGCTAATCTACAAGGGCTGTAGATGCCCCACACTCCAAGGAGGACAGAGTGGAAGCAAACATTGGCAGCAGCTAGGCAAAGGTGTTGACGGAGCTCGCTGTGCTGATAGTGAGCGGCATTGAGCTGGCTCCTAGGCCTGGTATCTTTGCAACACTCGCCGTCCACTAGATACTATCTGCATCTAGATGTGCCCGGCACCTAGCGGGCTGCTGATTGGGTGTGAGCTGACTGGAGTTCCGGAATCTGGCCAAACTTTGCCTTGAAGGCTGGTAGGCTGTTGCTGTTGCTGAAAGTCTCCCAACCCCTCTGCACCGAGCCCTACTTCTAAATACATATCCAATGTGGGCATCTGGTTCGTTTCTTCTTTTGTAGTTGTAGGCATTTGTCACTAGTATAGCATCTGGACGGCTACACGGGAAGAAACTTCCTCTATGTAGAAATATTCCCACCAAGCCACAGGAAAGGCTAGATCCACTGGCAGGGATGCAAGGGAAGTATCAGAAGAGAGTTAACCCCTTCCAACTAACACTCTGGCTAATGTGATCACCGGCTACAAGATATGCCACCAGTGGTGACAGCCTTACTTGCTTGAGGCAAGTACACAAATGTCCCCCTACCTGCCACCTCAAGGTAAAACAAGAACCAAGAGACATGTCAAGCTGAAAGTATGCCGCAGACAAAGTAGCATCATAGCAGCGGGACATATGCGCCCCCTAATTGGTGTGCAGAAATTGCGCAATGATGCCCCCTGCACAGCAATTGAGCAAATCCTGCTGGTGAGCAACAGTTCCAACCAATTGCATGACATACTGCCAGTGGTTCATTTTTAACATCAGAAACCTGTCAAGTCCATCCAACAAAGAGGCAACTCACAGTAACAGATCCACAAGCTAACAACTTGCATTTGAAATGCACAGATGATAGCAGGCAACACTGCGAGCGACAAGCCTCTCAGATATGCAATCACAGAGAAATTGTTCACGCCACTACAAGCATCGTGCACACAGTGCTTTAAGGCGCATCTGATTTAGGCAACAAGGAGCAGGCACAATCAGCAACTCCCAAACTTGTTACAACTTCCACACACACACAGCCTTTCTCTACACAGGTTCATCATACAGGCTCAAGCTCAAGTGTGCGGTAGCCCATAGCCATGCCGTTCCCCAAGTCAGGTCTGCTGTCTGGGAACAGCATGAACATGAGCGTCAGGCTCCACTCATCTTGGGACGCTCTGTAAATTTGTGGGTTGGGGGACCAGCATCGCCCAGTGCGATGTGAAGCTGGTCACCTCTGCACATCCACCTGACACCCACTACTAGATAGGCTCGGCTTTCAGGCGCATGCACCAGCGTGTGGCTACCCCGCCTGCTCCTGAAGCTACCCTCCTCCTGCTGTAATCAGCACTGGCTGCAACCTTTCCCTCCCCTTAGGCTGAGCATCTGCTGGCTGCAGCTGCTTACGAGGTTGCACAGTTTGTCCACTCCATAGCTGCCCCCCCCTCACTCAACCAGTAAGTGTTACAAGGTAGAAGGGAGACAAGCTACTCTGGTGGTGCAAAGCGACAAAATAGTACCGGCAAAACAAGCCGTTTCCAGTAGTACAACCAAAACAGCCAATACCCAGTCAACTACCACAACCGACTGTGCATGCAAATGCAGCATAAATATGGTGTTGCACTAATCTGGCGTGACAGACAGGGGAGACTTCTTGCTTTGCATAAACCAGGGTAGCTCAGCTAATTTGGTTAAACATCTGCTCAAAACTAGATGAAAAGGCTGATAGCTCTATGGCAGATATTCAATAATGCCAAGTTGGCAAAGGAGCATGCATCTAATGACAGCGTACATAGACATCAGCAAAATGTGATTTTGACCATGGACAGGAAGAAGTCCATTGCTGCCACAAAAAGCAGGCTAAGTGCAACTCTGCAACGAGTAGGGATTAATGAAGAATGAGTCAACAGGATTGGTGAATAAATGAGATTGAGGCAAACACTGAACATGAGGTCTTTTGCCATGTCTTTGCCATGCCTATGTGCACATCACGTACACCCCAGTATCAGCATCCTTTGGATCTATGATCCAGCCCTGACATTCCAATGTTCATGCTACATGTCAATTGTATTTGCACTCGAGTTTTTCACAGCCCATGGCTTTCCTGCTCACCTATGCCATGCTCAGGTTCAGGACCTTGGCATCCAGACAAACTTCATCTTCTTTATAAGGAAGGGTGCAGAGCTTGTATCAATGACATAGGTAGCCAGGCACTCAGCCACACCATTGTCAGGCAGTCCATAGATTACTTCCCTGCGATTCCAGCCACCAAGTTTGTTTGCATTGGAATACAGAGCTACTTGGAAAGGACTGCCATGGGAAAGCCCTGGGCAGTGCCGGACAGGGCGCAATGTTGTAACATGTGCCAATGCATGTCCACCTCAGTGACGAACAACATGAGCAGCGCAAAGACGCAGCACGCCTTGCTCATGATTCAAAAGCTAATTTCACGACTCAACGCGAACATCAAGGTTCTTTCCATAGCGTACAGCACATTCGCATGTCTGCCAAAACAGCCCTGGAAGAGTGTTGATGCAACTCATGCCACCACAGCATGAGACACGCAAGCACAATGCCATGCTGCCCGTCGGCGCTGCCACTGCCTGCCATGCACCACAGCAAGAGGCAGGCAAACAAGCACAAAGCCACCTTGCTCGCTGATGCTGCACCTACCTGTCATGCACCACAGGTCCCAAGACAAGTCTTCCCAACAGCTCGGCCCGCACTGGTGTGCTAAACCTTTTCTCGTAGCGCGCCCTCACTTCGGCTTTGTTTGAGGCTGCACATGTGCAAATGTGGGGGCAATGCTTGCTGCAAAGTACCCATGTCAAGGCCCTTTGATGCAAGAGCCTGGCAAGCCTTGATTTTCTGCCCCAGAAGGTGTTGATGCCGCAAGCCCCAGGAAGTCCTTTAATTGCCACATTGCGGCTGAATGCCTGGGGACATGGGAACTTAGACCCTAAACTGAAAAAGAGAAGCAAGGGCTGAACAAAATCATCCATTCATAACAGGGATTGGCAAGCATTGGCCGGTTATTGACGCTTTTGCGTCACTGGCAATCAGCTAGGAGTGCGCATGCCAATAAGTTGCCAAAAGTGTGAACATGATTCTTGACTTGATTTCTAGCAGTAAACATGAATGTATGGTTCCCACATATGCATGTGTTTGTGCGTATGCATACATGCGCGTGCAGGTGCATGCGCTTGTGCGCGCTCATTCGTCCACATGCGTAACCCTCAGTACAGACATGCAACAAGCCACAAAAACCGCAATTGAACACTTACCCATAACCTCATCTGTCACCATGTCAGTGACAGTGATGTCATCAGAGAACAAGGTCATGAATCCTTCTAAGTCCCGCGCATTGTACAGTTCAAACTGCAGGCACAGAGGGTGGCGCTGCGCATGCTTGAAAAGCCAGACAACCTTCCTACGTACGGACATGCACACACACGCACACACACACA
>LKMJ01006404.1_pt1 | contig 11100 bp, 7 predicted proteins | sample 643391 | NCBI WGS metagenome assembly LKMJ01 (sample SAMN04112250, study PRJNA286221) | soda lake metagenome | biome: soda lake; feature: Kulunda Steppe; material: water; isolation source: sample PL-Br10 brine of Picturesque Lake | place: Russia: Kulunda steppe | collected 2010-07
CCTGGATCTCCACCCGCACTATTTGTCTCCGTGGTGTTCGCCGAGACGATATCGATTGCAGGCAATCCAAAGAGACCGATCACGAGGAGACAACTCAACGCGACAACGAGAATCCAACGCGGAGAGAAATTGATCCCTTGTTTCGCGTGTCCGACACTCCATTTCCTCACACTCATACTAGTTTATAACTGACTTTACAGTAACACAGGATTAAGGCTTTCGACCGCCGAGCTCCCGGAAATCGCCGGAATAAACGATGTTAAACTGTTACTCTCAAAGTACCACCGGTGGGACCAGCCACCGACGTTCCCGTCAACGGAGGTGTTTGAGCTTTGCCAGATCGGGTCCCTGCATGCGGTCTTTTCGAGGCTGATTCCACACGGCTCCGCTAATCAGCGATACTCGAGCCAAGCCCGTGGTCTCCAGCCGGAATCCACCGTCGGATAAACGGAATCGTCACCCCGAGGGTGTCCTCGAGCAGATCGATGACGACGATATCACTGGGTTCGAAGCCGCCGACGAGGGCCACGACCCCGAGTGAGAGTACCCCCAGTCCAACAAGAACAGGGAGCGCTGTGAGAAGCGTGACCGACACGAACGGGCCAGCCAGGATCACCCAGGGGAGGACGATCAGCGGGAGGCCGACGTAGGTCCGGACGGCTTCACTCGAGAGCGGGGTGATACCGTACTCGAGCCAGAGGACGCCACAGATGATGAGGTGGACGGTGAGCAGGGAACTGACGGAGGCCGCCGCCGCCCCGAGGATGCCAAACCGGGGGATCAGTGCAACGTTCACCACGATATTCAACGCGAGTCCAGCAGCGTTCCCGATGGCGATCCAGGTGGTCGACCCGAGCGCCGAGAGGGTTTCCCGATCCCGCCCGGCGGCGGCACTCAGGAAAAAGCCGACGGCGAGGATGGGGAGAATAGTCGCAGCTCCGGTGTAGTCGGTCCCGAAGACGAGCGTCAGGACGTCGGCGGGGAAGACGACGAACAGGACGAACGCGGGAAAGGTCACGAGATATACCCACTTGGTGGTGGTCGCGTAGATGTCATTGACTGCGTCGCGATCACCGTCGGCGTCGAGTCGGGAGGCAATGGGGAGATACAGAAACCCAAAGGCCGTGAGGACGACCAGTAAGCCGCTCGCGAGCGGGTAGGCTGCGCTGTAGAGGCCGACTTCCTGTGAGGTTCGGAAGAACCCGAGCATGAGGGTATCAGTCTGGGTGAGGAGGACGCCGACGACGGTCGAAACGACGAGGGGGGCAGAGAAGCGGACGAGCTCGCGGGTGTGGGTCCGGTAGGCACCGAACAGCGGCATGAGTCGGTTGAGGAAGTAGTGGGCGAGGACGAAGGTGGCGACGGCGGCGAGGAGGTAGGCGATGCCTGCGGCGACGATTCCCATCCCGGCGAGTAAGAGGACAACGATCAGCCCGATTCTGACGAACGGATCGACGAAGTCGTGTGCGAGGGTGTAGTAGACCGTGTTTTCGTAGCCCCGAACGCCCGAAATCGCGATCCGAAAGCCGACGATGAAGGGGACCGAGAGGCCCAGAATGCGGATGAACGTCACGGCGACGTCAGTTTCGAAAAACAGCGAGGCGATCCACTCCGCTCCGACGACCATCCCCAGCGCGAACAGGCCGGCGAGGCCCATCGTCACGGCCATCCCGCTCACCCAGACGCCACGACGATCCTCGACATCGTCGTATCGGGGGATAAACCGCGAGACACCCTGTGAACAGCCAGCCATCGCGAGCGTCGTCGTGAACAACAACAAGGCGATCCCGAGACTCACCTCGCCGTACGCATCGGGTGAGAGCAGTCGGCCAATGACGACGCGTTCACCGAGTTTGGCGACCGATCCAAGCATCCCCCCGACCATGACGAGCGCGGCACTCGAGAGCAGTGCTGTGAGTTCGCGCTGGCGGTCTGCCATCAGAGATAGCCCAGATCCTCGAGGCGATTAGTTACGCTGTCGGTATCGGTGGCGGTGATGGCAGTCGTTCCGTACTCGAGTTCGTCGTAGGTCTCCCGTTCGTGTGGTATCCGCAACAGCGAGGCAGGAACGTCTCCAGTCATCGTCTCCGGCACCGGCTGTCGGAGTAGGGCCATCGTAACCGGGGCGACGTCGGTGAGTGAGAGTGGTTTCGTCCCAGGCCATTCGCTGTCGATGTCCGGGCCTGCAGCGAGGAAGACGCCCGTGCGTTTGTGATCGTAGGCCTCGAGCGGAACGGTCGTCCGTCCGTAGAGGTCCGTCTTGACGTTGTGATTCATCGCTGTCGGCCGGAGGAGAACGTCCGGGGCCCGCTCGAGGTGGGGGCCGTCGTAGACCTCCTCCCGTCGACACACCATCTCGAACGCAGGCTCACCGTCCGGTGTCTCGAACGCCGAGAGGATCGAGATGAGGTCCGTACGCACGTCCTCGTACGCCGATTGGGGAACGACGCCCGAGGGTTCGCGCCCCTCGAGGTTGATGCGGACGCCGAGGCGGGTCCCGTCGGCACAGTAAGCTTTCGATCGCCGCCAGTCGACGGTATCACTGGCTGCGGCGACCACGGAATCGGGCGTCAGTCGACGCAAGGTGCCCTCGAGGCCGATGCGCTCGGCAGCGCGATAGACGGCGGCTGGCTGTACCCCGAGGCGGTCGACGGCCCACGTGAGCGCCCGTACTGACCGCGCCTCTCGGTCCCCACTCGTGCTCGCACTCGAGGCCGAGGGTCCATCTGGGGCTCTCTTGGCACCGTCTCCATCCATCAGCGACGACTTGACGCTCGAGAGCTGTGTGGCGTGTTGGGCGTCCTCCCCTTCCGCGGCCGTGACGTATCCGTGCTCGCGGAGGATCTCGTTTACATAGATCGAATAGCCCGACACGGGCCCGATTCCATGATCCGAGCAAACGAGGACGTTGACGTCTTCACCGACGGTCTCGAGGACATCGGCGACGAGGCGGTCTGCGGCCTCGTAGATCGCCCGAAAGGCCTCGTCGTCGTCGAAGTTGTGAAAGACGGCGTCGGTCTTTTGGACCTGGATGAACGCGAAGTCCCAGGGCTCGTCCTCGAGGAGGGCACAGGCGGCCCGCCGACGCAGGTCGATCAACTCGAGGTAGCCCGCCAGTTTGGCCGGTTTGTCGTCACTGGTCTCGTGACTCGAGTAAATCCGATAGGGTTCACCGAGCGTCGACTCGAGTCGGTCGCGGACTGCCGGTGGGTGGCTCGGCTCGTCCTCGGGAGCGAGATAGCCGGGGAGCAATACGCCCTCGATGTCGTCGGCTGGGTGGGTGACGGGGACGTTGAGGACGATCGATGGCCGTCCCGCACTCGAGAGATAGTCCCAGAGTGCCGGCCGGTCGACGTCCGCTCGAGAGACGAGCGCCCCCTCATCGGGATAGCCATCGTAGCGGAAAAAGCCGTACACGCCGTGGTGGCTGGGCTCACAGCCGGTGTACATCGATGGCCAGGCGCTGCCCGTCCAGGGGGGGTGTGTCGCCTCGAGCGGGGCCACAACCCCACGGTCGCGCAGGGAGGTCAGTGCCGGCAGCGATTCGGCGTAGCGCTCGAGGTATCGGCTGTCGAGGGCATCGAGGCCGATGACGACCGTTTTTCTGGGATCGGCAGTCATGGCTCACCCGACGAAGGCAAAGACGAGCGACGATCGGATTCGAACACGACGCAGATCGATGAAAAGACGAAGGCGCTCACACGGTGCATCGATTCCAGGGTTGGTCTACGGCGGTCTTTGTTAGCGATGTGGTACAGCACGGTGTGGAAAGACAGGGAGATCGTACACCGTGTACGGCCGCCGTACTGTTGGATGGCCGCCAGAAGATCAGAGGTATGCTGCGTCCCACCTGGTCGCCTTCCGGCGGTTTCCACAGTTGTTACAGACGATGCGTCCCATCGAATCCATCGCGTTGTCGAGGGAGTCACAGTTTCCACAGTACCAGCCGTATCTGTCCGTGGCGTCTTCGTCGGCATAGGCCGCGTAGAACGGGGATGTCGACCCTCTGGCGGGTTCCCCGTAGCTGACGTAACACGTGGTCTCGCCATCGCTGACGGCTTCCTGTGCACGCCACTCATCGTCGACGTCACGCTCGGTTTCGACGTAGACGTGTTCGGTGTAGGTCTCCTCGCCGATCTCGAGGTCGCGGGCATCGACCTGTTCGAAGCCATGTCCCCGATAGAACTCGTTCCCGAACTCGTTGTCCGCGAGGACCACGCTCTGTAACTGGTCGGCTCCGGCGTCGAAGAGCGCCTCACGCGTCCGGACCAGGAGTCTGGGGCCGAGGCCCTGCCCACGGTGGTCGGGATCGACGTGGATCCACTGGATGCGGCCCGTCGAATGGGCTTCGCCGATCAACTGGCTCTGGGAGAACGCGACTACGGTCCCGCCGTCGACGATGACGCGGAAGACGCTGTGTTCGTCCTCGAGTTCATCCTCGAGGCCACTGTCGTCGCCGTACCACTGCTCGACCGCCGTCTCGATCGTCTCCGAATCGAGGAACGCACTGTAGGATTCCTCGAGTGATCGCGTTGCAATCGATCGGATTGTCTCGATATCGTCGATAGTGGCTTCACGAACGTCCATATCTGTTCGTTGGACGCCCCCATAGAAAATTGCTTCCTCGCTTCCCATGGCCCGAGTGTCGGGTTCTTGGGATAATGGCGACTCGAGAAGGGGCTCTCGACCTCGATGAGTCATCTGATTTATGAGTATTCAGCGGTGATGGAACAGACGATTGGGTGGCATTCGTCCTCGGCCGTCTCATCCAGGCAGAACGGCCAGCTGAGGGGCTCACTGGCGAGGTTTGCTACCAGATGAGTCACCCGAACTCGGATCAGTCGGGTTCACTTCGGCACCGACGAGGGTGCCATACGCGCGTCGAAGTCGTTCGGAGAGCGCCTGATGGGAAATCCCGAGTTCGGACGCCAGTTCCTCCATCGAAATCTGGCGGGGGATGTTGAAGTAGCCCCGTTCGAACGCGGCATCGAGGGCTTCGTACTGTTCGGGTGTCAACCGCGTGGGTCCACTCGAGACCCTCGAGACGTCGGTCACGCGTGTCAGATCGACGGTGAGGCCCGCCTCGTCCAGTCGCCCGTGGGTCTCGACGAGGTCCTCCCGGTCCCGAAACCGCATCTTGAACTGCCACCAGCCGTCGACGCCAACGCCTTCGAGCAACGATCCATCCGAAGCGAGTAAGCAATCATAGATCTCCTGTGCAGCCGGTGAGTCAACGTCGTACAGCAGTCCATCGTCCGATCGGACCAGGAGATCGAACGAGTCGATCGTGGGATCCGCTCGAAAGGCTGCTTCGATCTCCTCTCGGGTGACGTCCGTGACCCAAATAGAGGGTAGGGTCTTCGATACCGCCGACTCGAGTTCGATGACTACCCCGGATGCGACGTCGAACGTCGTCGCCATGGTCGTCTCTCCGGCGGGAAGCCTGAACTCCGCAATAGTCGACATCACTACCTGTACATCACTGAGGGGTAAAACTGCTCCTTCGAGCAATCTGACTGTCTGCTCGGTCACACAGTCACGATCACTGGCTGATGTGTCGGTCGTGATCGATCTCCTCGAGTGCTCGCTCGAGGGCTGCCACCCCAGGTTTCGACGCCCGTTCCGACTGTGCCAGCACACGAACCGGTTGCGTGCCAAGCGAGACGAACCCGAGATCGAGGCGATTTGCGGTCTCGGCCAGCCCGAGTGCGACGTCTGCCTCGCCAGTTGCGACTTTTCGTGGCGGACTCTCGTACGCGCGCAACCCGACATCGAACCCGTCGATTGCACTCGTCACCTCGTGACGGGGAACGTCTCGCTCGGTGGCCAGGTCAGCAACCGCCACACCGAGACTCGTCCGTAGCCCTGAGTCCGTCGTCCGATTCACGAACTGCAGGTCGCGTTCGACAAGATCGGCCACCCCCTCGATGGCTGCCGGATTTCCGGCCGGAACGACGAGGCCCCACTCACGATCCCACCGGCCGAGTTCCACCGCCTCGATAGCCGCTGCCCGACCCTCGAGCGGGCCTGCAACGACCACTGCGTCCGGTACTCCCTGCCGGAGCCGACGTAACCCCGGCCGGGAGCCGATGGGGAGATACCGTGGGTTCTCGAGGCCGTCGACGAGCCGGTTCATCGTCGGGTCGTCCTCCCCGACGACGAACACCGACGGGGGTCTGGTCTCCGGTGAAAACAGCGTCACGTCGACGGCTGCACCCGCCTCGAGATAGTCCGTATCGGCATCGACCTCGATGAGCCCGTCCGCATGGGCGAGACTGGTCGTCGCGCCGCTGCCTTTGTCGACGGGATACACCAGTGTCTCGCCCGTCTCATCACGGACGAGCCCGACGGGGACGAGCCGATGGCGACCCTGGTCCGAGCGTTCCTCTCGAGCCAGCGTGCCAGGCATGGTTGCGCGCTCGGGTTCGGGGATGCCAGCAGCCGTACGCAGTGCTGGCGCGACGAAGGTCCGAAACACCATCATCGCCGAGACGGGATAGCCGGGGAGGCCAACGTACGCCGACCCCTCGAGACGGCCGACGAGCATGGGTTTGCCCGGCTTGATACTCACCCCGTGGAGGAGCAGGTCGCCCTGTTCGTCGATCACCCGGTAGATGACGTCGACCGCACTGGCACTCGTCGACCCTGAGGAGAGCACCAGATCGCACTCGGCTGCGGCTTCCCGAAGGACCCGCTCCATCTCGTCCTGGTCGTCGCCTGCATGTGGGTACAGGACGGCTTCTCCCCCAGCGTCCTCGACACCGGCGGCGATGGTGTAGCTGTTGACGTCGAAAATCTCTCCTCGTTGGTGGTCGACGTCGCCTCCCGGCCGGACGAGTTCGTCACCGGTCGAGATGATGCCCACTCGAGGCCGCGAACGGACCGGCACTTCCTCCACTCCCAGCGCCGAAAGCAACCCGATCTCACGAGGTGTAATGCGCGTTCCCGGTCCGAGGGCACGCTCGCCGGCGGCGACGTCAGCCCCGGCAAACATGACGTTGTCTCCCGGGGCAACGCCGGTACGGATGAGCACCGTCTCGCCCTCACGGTCCGTCCGCTCCACAGGCACCATGGCGTCCGCGCCGTCGGGCATGACCGCACCCGTCGAAATCTCGACGGCCTCGCCCTCGCCGACCGTCACGGCGGTTTTCTCTCCCGCGTGCACGGCCCCGACCAACTCGAGCGTCGCCGGATCCGCCTCGTCAGCGCCGAAGGTGTCGGCCGCCCGAAGGGCGTAGCCATCCATACTCGAGCGGTCGAACCCCGGGACGTCGAGTTCGGCGTCCAGTCGTGTCACCAGCACCCGACCACGGGCCTCCTCGAGGGGGACCCGTTCGATGCCACCCTCGAGTGAGAGCGAGGCAATCGCCTCGTGGGCCGCCGCAGGCGTCGCCAGTTCCCGAAACTCCTTGCGTTCCATACCACTGGGTTCGGCTCGATACCCTAAAAACCTCGAGCGTTTGTCGCCTCGTGTTTATATACGATTGGGCGACCAGGGCCGGTATGACGTGAACACGTGCCCGGGTCGCCCTGTGGAGCGTGACGAATCGATCCGGCCCGACCAGCCCGTCACCAGTTCGCCAGCCAACCCAGCCGAGCCCTGTGGTGCTCGAGTTGCCGCTCACTGCTCCCACAGTTCGACAGCTACAGCCTCGCCCGCTGGAATTCCTTCCCGAGCCTCGGGGACGACGACCCACCCATCCGCGAGCGCCACGCTCGAGAGTACACCCGAACCGCTTGCTCGGGTCGGGACGGCTGTCAGATCGTCACCTGCTCCCTCGAGAGCGACCCGTGCGAAGGTCCGCGTCCCTGGTTCGGAGGGAATCTTTCGCTCGAGCGTTGCCTGCACGCTCGGGTGGGGTGCGGGTTCGGTTCCCTGGAGCCACGCCAGTACGGGTCTCAGAAACTGTACGGCGTTCACGATACAGGCCACGGGATAGCCGGGCAGTGCCAGCACGGGCGTCTTCTCGACGATCCCTATACAGACCGGATGCCCGGGTTTGAGTGCCACACCGTGGACGAGCACGTCCCCGAGATTGTCGATCACCTCCGGCAGCAAATCGCGTTCCCCGACGGAGGAGCCACCCGTCGTCACGATGACGTCTTTGGTCAGATCCCGTTGGATCGCGACGCGGAGACTTTCGGGGTCGTCCGTCACGATATCGCGGTGTGTCGACCGTCCGCCCCAGCGCTCGACCAGCCGTGAAACGGTGAGGCCGTTCGTTTCGATCACCTCTCCGGGCCCGGGATTCTCGTGGACAACCTCCTCGCCTGTGGGGATAACACCGACCGTCGGTTGGTCGGCAACGAGTGGTCGAGTGACGCCAACCGATCGGACCAATCCGAGGTCGGAAGGCCGGAGTCGATGGCCAGGTTCGTACAGTTTCTGCCCTGATTCGACGTCCTCACCAACCGGTGCGACGTTCTCGCCTTCGGCGACACTCTCGAGTACCTCGAGTTCTCCCGTGGCTTCGTACGATTCGACGTGCTCGATCATCACGACCGCGTCGGCGTCCGGCGGGAGTGCACTCCCGGTATGTACCCGGCGGGCGACCTGCGGCGCCACGGGCGTCTCGTAATCTGGTGTCGACTGTTCCTCGAGCACCGCGGGCGAACGGTCCGTCGCGCCGAATGTGTCACTGGCACGAACGGCGTACCCGTCCATCGCTGCGCGTTCGTAGTGGGGGACGTCCACGGCGGCGGTGATCGATTCGGCCAGCACCCGCCCGTCGGCGCGCTCGAGCGGAATCCGGTTTCGCTCACACGCCACGTCGTGTTCGTCGATCGCTGTCTCGAGTACAGATCTGGCCGTTTCGACCCGGGTCCTGACTTTGAACCCCGATTCGGTTCGATCGCTGTCGACACCGTCCATATCCCGAGAGGGGCGACCAATCGTCAAAAACGTGCGGGTCGCCCCCAGCCGTTGCTCGTCTTCTCTCTCGGTATGCCCAGGGAGTGACACGTACGCTAAGACGAGTGAGTGACCTGTCCAAGGATACGGCACCGTTGGTGGTATAAATTCTCATTGCTCTACCTATCTCTATTGTAACCAGTTTCGTCCGTGGGTCGGTGAGGCCACGGCCATCACGACTTGCCACCGTCGTATCAACCGCGACCGCGGCCTTTTTCGTATCGGCGTTCGAACCTGTAGCTATGTCAGCGCTCCGTGACGCCCTGCGGGACCTCTCAGATGCCGTGTTTTTCGATCTCCTGGAGAGCGATGACGCCTACCTCCTGGTTATCGACGTCCCAGGTGTCTCCGCCGAGACGATCGATGTCGCCGTCGAGGACGACCGGATCTTGATCGAGGCCCGGCGAGAGAAGACCCTCCCCGGCGACTATCAGTACCTCGAGGAAAACCGCTCGCTGTTCGTCGATGCCGACTTACCCCTCCCGTCCGACGCGAGCGAGGACGACGCCGCGGCCGTCGTCGACCGTGGCGTCCTCGAGCTCACGATCCCGAAGCGGGCCGGGATCGATGAGACGACGATCGACGTCATCGACGAAGAATCGACAACGGAGCGTGCCGATGAGTAACGCGAGGTGAGGACTCTGGCATTGCTCCGTGCGTACCGGCGTTTTTTCGTCGTTGCCTGGCACTTTCTGCCGCTGCTGGTCGCCTATGCTCGTGACCGGCGGCGGTGGCTGCTGTTCGGTCGGCCACGACGGGTCGGCCCGACGACACAACGGCGACGGGCAGAGGTCTTACTCGAGTCGTTGTTGACGCTCGGGCCGACGTTCATCAAACTCGGACAGCTCCTCTCGACACGACCCGACATCCTGCCGCCCGCCTACATCGAGGTTCTCTCGGCGTTGCAGGACGAGGTGCCGCCAGCCGACTGGGAGGACGCTCGCGTCGTCATCGAAGAGGACATCGGACCGGTCGAGACGGTGTTCGACGAGTTCGACACCGACTCGATCAGCGGTGCGAGCCTCGGCCAGGTGTACGTGGCGTCCGTCGATGGCGAGGCGGTGGCGGTGAAGATCCGTCGGCCCGATATCGAAGCGCTGGTCGAGTCCGATCTGCGGGTCATCCGGTGGTCCCTGCCGATCCTGATGCGTTTTGTCGGCGAGTCACGGTCGTTCTCCCTCGAGAATCTCGCCGATGAGTTCGCCAAGACGATCAGAGAGGAGATGGATTACAGCCGAGAGGCCGCGATGCTCAAAGAAATCAAGTCGAACTTCGCGGATGACGATCGGTTCGTCATCCCGACGGTGTTCGATGAGTACTCGAGCAAGCGTGTCCTGACGATGGAGTACGTCGGTGGGACCAAGATCAATCGGGTGGACGAACTCGATGAGCGAGGGATCGACCGGGGACAGGTCGCCGAGAACCTCCAGCGATCGTACTTACAGATGATCATCGACGACGGTGTGTTCCATGCCGATCCCCATCCAGGGAACCTGGCGGTGACCGATGCGGGCCAGATCATCTTCTACGATTTCGGGATGAGTGGGCGGGTCGACTCGTTCGTTCAGGGGAAAATCGTCGAGTTCTACATCGCCGTTGCGAACCAGGATACCGATGCGATCCTGGATACACTCATCGAAATCGGTACACTGAGCCCTGAGACGGACAGGGCCGTGATGGCGGATGCGGTGGAACTGGCCATTGCGGACGCCCGAGGGGAGGATATCGAGGACTACCGCGTCCAGCAGATCATCGGCCAGATCGAGGACTCGATCTACGAATTCCCGTTCAGACTGCCAAAGAATTTGGCGCTCGTCCTGCGCGTCGCAACCGTCGTCGAAGGGGTGTGTGTCACCTTAGATCAGGACTTCGACTTCATCGAGACAGCCACAGAGTACCTCACCGAGCAGGGCTACCGGGAGGAATCGATCCAGCGAGTCATCGAGGAATCTGCCGGACAGTTCCGAGATGCCGGACGCTCGATGGTTCGCGTCCCCCCGAAACTCGAGCGAACGCTCGACCGGCTCGAGCGGGACGACCAGTTCGTCAGAATCGGCGTCGAGGACTCGGATCGGGTATTTGCGAAACTGGCCAAACGACTGATCTATGGAATGTTGCTCACGATGTCGACGTTCGCGACGGGTGTGCTCTACGCGCTCAATGCACCCGAGGCATCGATCATCGCGGCC
>LKMJ01006405.1_pt1 | contig 11100 bp, 11 predicted proteins | sample 643391 | NCBI WGS metagenome assembly LKMJ01 (sample SAMN04112250, study PRJNA286221) | soda lake metagenome | biome: soda lake; feature: Kulunda Steppe; material: water; isolation source: sample PL-Br10 brine of Picturesque Lake | place: Russia: Kulunda steppe | collected 2010-07
GTGTGTGTACATGCGCGTGCCTGTGTGCGTGCATGTGGCTGTGTCACACGCACATTCAGTATTGCATTCGTGAGCTTGACAGTCTTATGGCGCAGCATGGAATACAGTCAACACGACAGTGAGGAGGGCAAATGTCACACCTGATACCATTAACATCCAATAATGAAAGCATCTTGATGGTATTCGAGAAGTACTGGTCGGTGTGTAGAGGATCAGCGGCCGGATTTCTAAGCAAGAGACAGCCGTTGTTCTTTTCCTTTAAGCGTTTGGATAGGTTAAAAATATGTATTCAGGATAGACTTTCACAAATTTCTGTCCACATCAGGCTGAATCTCATGCATCTTTTGCATGCTGTGAGCCATTTGTTTATACTTATAACCTCTGTTTTTCAAAACATGTTCCTAGAATATATCATACTCTGATGGGAAGGAAATATCTCATGGCTGTCTTCGTTCAAGTATGCCCTTGATCCATAGTAGGTACAAGACCCAGGATAAGTGGGTCTTTGATCTAACTCAAGTTGCTGAGGAGGAGGAAGAAGAAGAGGAGGCTCGTGGAGGTGTGTCTGGCGCAACCATATTTGGCTGAATGGAGCAGAGGAGGAGTGAAAACTGAGGCCATTCTTTATGTTGGATATAGATGTACAAAATGTTGAAAGGTTCCTGAGATGCTTGTATTCTGTAGCTGTCATCTGTCACTGGCTGTTTTTTGTGTACTATTGTTAGTGTGGTCTAGGTCCAGATACTCATGCCCAACATGTCATGCTTTTTAATTGAGTGAGTTTATATTTGTCATCAATCATTTTTCTGCTCAGGCAACTTCACAGGGCAAGGAGGTGTAAGCACCTCCCATGGCCTGGGTTACCCTCAGCAGCACCTTCCTGCTGCAGCAGGGTCCAAGAGCTTCGCGCAGCGGCAGTATGAAAAATATGTGGCCCGTCTGCTGGAGGGCCACGTTTTCAGCATGGACCACAACTTAAGCCGCATATTAGCCCTGCAAGAAGCCAAGGGCGTAAAGTGGGTGGTGTCTCCTGGTTCTTACCCCTGTGTCATTGTTGGAATTTTGTCATTGTCCCCATATATTCTGCAATCTGGTACTGCCTTTTGATTGAGGGCAGCTGCTGTGAGGTATGGTTGCACAGGGGAGGAAGGAGCTTTCAGGCGTCACTGCAGCTGCTCTGGGCTGCCTGCCTCATATAGGTCGTATGTACAGTGAGCTTTCACTGATGTCTAATGCTTTATACAACCAAGATTGCCAACAATGCGGTCCACTCTGCTGCTGGAAACTCTGCTCACTCAGATCCCAGGATGCTTTTGAAGGACAGGGTCAGGATGATTTTCAAGTTCCTGTTGGAGCATGGGCGTAGTGCATCAAGGCATGTACATCTGGGGCTGGACATAGCATGCTCAAAATACTGGATATACACCCTGCACTGCTGCTCATAGAGAGACGTACACCATTCAGCACCTGAAGGCCGCATGCGCCTACCTCGCCCGCCACAAGCCACAGAACCCAGAGCGCAGTCGCACGTGCGGCCAGCTGGGGCACGAGGGTGGCAAGGACTGCCCCTACTGCACCTCCTGTCACTTCTGCAGGTGCGCAGGGTGCATGGCTCGCACGAGCAGGCGCGCCAAAAATGTGGCCAGCATGTCAGAGGGCACGTGCCTTTGGGTGCCTGTCTGAACATGTGTCTGCAAGCATCTGTGAGTAGCATCAATCAAGTACGTAGCATCTGTCTGGTATGCAGATTTTTCTCTGTGCGTTGGCCTGGTGGGAATCTGAGTCGGCCCTGTGGCTCTCTTCAAGCTGGCTTTCCTGTATCAGGATCTGATTTGTGCTGGTCATATCAGTCTCCGGTTTGTGCAGGTGTCTGCACCTGCGGGCGACTGTCTTCATGCATCTGTTTCACACAGATGGTTCTTTTTGTACATTGTCTGGCAGGGATTGGAGGAGGCCCTGTGGCTCACGCACCTCACCTGAAAGGGCACGTGGTTTGTGCTGCAACTTGTGGAGGATGCATTTACTGCCGGCATTTTGTGTTGTAGTCCATGTTCCTCCTCTTGCCGCCCTGCAGGCAGAAGTCCCCGTCCCCAAAGGTGACCTGCTGCCAATGCGGGGATCGCTGGTGTGGCGCAGATCTGGCGAACCGCATGGGTGAGAACATCGACGAGGTGAGCGCTTGAGGCAGGAGAGAGGGGCAGGCCCCCAATGCCCCGACGCCGCACTGCTGCAAGGGGAGCTGCTGCTGCTGCTGCTGCTGCTGCTGCGCGAGCACACGCTGCAAAGAAAAGACACACTGGCAGCGCGAGCACACTTGACATGCTGCAACACAAGCACATGCGCACGAGAGGACACGCACGTGCACTCACACACACACACACACACACACGCACATGCATGCGTACACACATGCACACACCCATGCACGCTAAAGGACACACTTGCTAATGCAAGATCATGCTGCTGGAGCATTTGCAAGGCTTCCGTGGTGGCCACACTGCAATTCCTCGCAGCACAGCGCCCGGGGACTTTGCGGCCGCAAAGGGGGTGCCCTCTGCCCTCACAGGACCCACTTTCCAAGGCATTTGCACAATTGGCACCTGCCTGTGTAAGGACAGCACCTGCCCTCGCACAACCAACACTTGCACCCGCACAACTGGCACCTGCACATTGGCCATCAGCACCTCCACCTGCACAATCGGCACCTGCATGAGAGCACCTCAAGATGAGCGCCTCTGCTTCCTTCCCGCGACTGGCATTTGCATTTGCTGTGTACTGATGCCTTGTCAGACCCACTTGTGCATGACTGGCACCTGCACGTGCACGACTGGCCTGCTTGTTGGGTGCAAGCATGCAATCGCCGTGCGGCTGCAGGTGAAGCTGCTGCCATGGATCTGCCCAGTCTGCCGAGGCATCTGCAACTGCAGCGTGCGCAGCTGCCAGCGCTTCCAGAATAGCCTGGAGATGACGGGCCAGCTGCATTCTGAGGCTTACCACCTCGGCTACGATTCGGTGCGCGCGCATGTGTGCAAGAAGGGCAGGGGAGAGTGCTACATGGCATGCTCGTAGAGGGGACTGGGGTTGGGAGCATGCGCAGGGGGGTGCAGTTTGCTATGGGCGCGGGGGGCCATGACCCTGGTAATGCCTTGGAAGCTGCCTTGCCCTTGCGGTTGCTGTGTCCTCATGGTCAACTGTGCTGTGAGCCACATGCTCTGCTTGCTTCTTTTTGGGATGGAAGCTGAGTTATGTGCTTTGAATGACTAAAGGACGCGACACAAAATGATTGCAGGTTGCCCTGTACCTCATCCTCAATTGCATCAAGCGGAAGCAATGGACCCCAGAAGAGCTGCAATTTGACTTCAACTATGCTGCCCCAGGTATAGCATTGGCTGCTCGCTCCTGTGGTCAAAATCACCTTGTCGGCTTATTGCTACCCTGCACATGGTGGTTGTGCTGGCCATACTGTCCAGCAGCAGGCGGCTGACACGCTGAAAAATCATAAGGTTCACAATTTTTTATTCCTATCTACAGCATTAACCCCAACAGATCTGGGAGGTTCTGTGTATGCTGTACATGCTTGTGTGTGGAGGAGGGGGCAAGTGGGGCAATACCTGTAAAGTGGGGGTGCTAGGAAGGAGGCGATGCGCCTGTTGTTGGCTTCCCTTCCCCCTCATCTGCCTCACCTTATAATTACATAATGTAATTTACATTGATATGTACTCCCCTTCAATACATACACAGATACATACCCTCCTCAACACATACAAAGGCACAATCATACACAGACTGCCTGTGCAGCTTCATCGGCTTCACCTACAAAAACAATTCCACGCGTGCATGCACATGAATTCACCTGCACGCACACACACCAAAACACACGTGTACACCAACAAAATGGCACGCACGAAGGCTCTGCGTACGCTGGTGCAATCTCAAGTGGAGCCCGCCTGCCTTTGCCGCCGCCGCCGCCCGTCCATCCCCAGAGCGCCCTCCCAGATCTTCTCACAAGACGGTAGGCATATGCTCAGGCATTCATGGGCAGGCATGCATAGGAGGGAGCTTGTGGGCACTGTGTGAGCGGCATCCTGCGTTGCAAATTTGTGGACAGCTTGCCGCCTGGTAACTAGGTGATCTGGTAACTAGGTGAATTGGTTGCTGCATGGTGGTGTGGACACCGTGAGCAGCTCGCCACTTGGTATCTGGGTGAGCGGGTTATTGCTTGATGGCATTGTGGGCATGTGCTGCTGAGATGCAACCTGTTGATTGTGATGCACGTGTTTACTGTGATGCAACATGTTTACTGTGATGCAGCCTGTTTACTGTGATGCACCTGTTTACTGTGATGCAGCCTGTATACTGTGATACACCTGTTTACTGTGATGCACCTGTTTACTGTGATGCACCTGTTTACTGTGATGCAACCTGTTTACTGTGATGCAGCCTGTTTACTGTGATGCACCTTTTTACTGTGATGCACCTGTTTACTGTGATGCACGTGTTTACTGTGATGCAATCTGTTTACTGTGATGCAACCTGTTTACTGTGATGCACCTGTTTACTGTCATGCAACCTGTATACTGTGATGCGCCTGTTAAGTGTGATGCACCTGTTTACTGTGATGCACGTGTTCACTGTAATGCAACCTGTATACTGTGATGCACCTGTTTACTGTGATGCGCCTGTTTACTGTCATGCACCTGTTAACTGTGATGTACCTGTTAACTGTAATGCAACCTATTTACTGTGATGGTACTGTGGTGGTGGTTATCTCATAATGCAGCCAGTGCAATATGTCACATACTGTATGTGCACATACACGTGTATGGCTGGTGCGAGTGCTGCAGCAACAGAAGAAACAAACAGTGCAGGATAAGGTGCCTGCTCTCTAGATGGAAAGACGGCATCCATGCCGCACCTGTTTACTGTGATGCACCTGTACCCCATTTCCTGTACCTCATTTCCTGTACGCCATGCCCTGCACTCCATAACCTGAACCCCATTTCCTGCACTTGATTCCCTGAACCCCATTTCCTGCACTCGATTCCCTGTGCTTGTGTGCCCCTTTTGCGCGGTTTAGTCCTGCTGGGTAGCGCGGTTCAGTACTGCGCGGTACAGTAACGCTGGGTTCAGTACTGCGGTTCAGTGCTGCTGAGTTCAGTACTGCGATCCAGTGCTGCTGGGTTCAGTACTGCGGTTTAGTGCTGCTGGGTTCATTACTGCACAGTTCAGTACTGCTGGGTAGCGCGGTTCAGTTCTGTACGGTTCAGTACTGCGCAATTTAGTGCTGCTGGGTTCATCACTGCGGTTCAGTACTGCACGGTTCAGTACTGCTGGGTAGCGCTCAGCCTCAGCGGCGCCTGGCCGGAGTGGCGTTGGCTTGAGTATAACGTGTGGCCTGAAGCTGACCTATGGCCTGAGCTTGGCCTGTGGCCTGAGCTTGCCCTGTGGCACTGGGCGGGCATGAGTTGCCCTGTGGCACTGGGCGGACATGAGCTGCCCTGTGGCACTGGGCGGACATGAGTTGCCCTGTGGCAGTGGGCGGACATGAGTTGCCCTGTGGCACTGGGCGGACATGAGTTGAAGCCCTGCTTGCACAGGGGAAGGGTTGTTTTGTGATGGTGAATCGGCTCCAGGGTACATGGTTTTGAGGCTGTGCACTTGAGAGATCCTCAAGTCCTTAGCCACCCTGCCATCTATCAATTCTGCCAGGCGCAATGGCCGCATGCACTCAGGGAGAGGGAGCGCGCCAAGCGTGTGCGGCAATCCATGCAGTGACTCAAGGCTTTTGAGCTTAGATCTTCTGTGCGCTCTTCACCTAAGGAGCCCTTATTACCTTATCCCCAAAACTATGCAGGGAGAGGGAGCGCGCCAAGCGTGTGCGGCGCGCCATGCAGAGCCTGCTGCACACGGTGGAGGCGCAGCTGCCCCTGCCTGACCTGCACAAGCTCCAGGAGGAGATGCATGAGGTGCGCCTGTAAGGGGCAGGGGGGGGGGAGCGAAACATGACATGCTGGAAGCCACAGTGCACTGCTCGGAAGGCAAGTGCATAGGCAGGCTGGTGCTGCTGCCATGGCGCTGCACGCCCTAGAGGCAAGCGTGCATGGTCTCACTGCGTATGCTTCCACCCGCAGCTTGGGCTTGGGAAGAATTTACCGGCAATGATTCCTACTTGCCTGTGTGCACGGGCCTGTTTTGCTGCCCCCTTTACCTTCGTAGGCTCACCAGTTCAGGGCTAACTGCCGGCCAGGCTGTCAGGCGGATTCAACGGGGGTGCTGTCGCCCCCTTGCCCATAGTTGGAATTGCAAGTGTAGGGTTGAATGCAGGCCAGGCTGTCAGGCTGGTTGGCTTGACAGGTGCATCCACCCCCATGCTCACCAACTCAGCTGGTTTGGATGTGCCCTGTCCTTGCTGTGCGTGGGGAAGCTCTCCAAGCCAGCGGCTTGGACTCGTCTGCGGTCTTTTGTCTGTGGCTCATGTGCGTGCTCATTTTCAACCCCTTCCGCAGCTCATGCTTCTGAGGCTCATTCTTCCACAGCTTCCGCAGCTCATGCTTCCGCGGCTCAGTGCCCTATCTCTTATCTCCAGTTTGCAGGGCCTGGGCACCAGGGCATCCTTCCACCTTGTGCGCCATTTGTTGCGCAGTTTGCTGCTCAAGCACTCGGTCGTCCTCCGCCCCCCTTCCTCCCACCTGGCCTACTACACACACTGCAGGGCATTGCTGCCAGGTCGGCTGCCCACCTTGTGCGCCACTTTGTTGCGCACTTTGCTGCTCACGCACTCAGTTGTCCTCCGCACCCCTCCTTGCCACCTGGCCTACTACAAAAACTGCAGGGCATATGCTGCCAGGGCATCCGCCCACCCTGTGCGCCCTGTTGCGCTGCCTGCTGCTCTTTGCATCCTTCCCCACTCAGCCGCAGGGCCTTGACACCAGCATGCTCAACAGCACTGCAGGGGGACGAGGAGGAGGACGACGTGCCGCACGCCATGGTCACACTGTGCGTGCACCATCTTGCCTGGAACGCAGGGCCTCAACATTGGTGTGCTCAGCGGCACCGCGGATGATGATGAGGAGGACGATGTGTCGCACTTCATGGTCAGGGGTGGCGGCGCCGCGGCAGGCCCGGCACCCTCGGCAGCACCCCCCGCAGCCGGAGGCGCAGCTGTGGGTACGGCGGCATGGGCTGGCCTTAGTGTGAGCGGCAGCGCGGCGCACAGCACTCTGGCTGGGATGGGCTCTGGGGTGGTGAGTGGCGGCCTCGGTGATGCAGATGCTGGTGCGGGTGCGGGCGGCAGCGGTGCTGGCGGCTTGGGTAGGAATGGCGGCGGCTACAGTAGGGACAGATCGCACCGTGGCGGCTCAGGCGAGGGGCTGGGCAGTGGCGGCGGCAGCGGCATCGGAGCCTTCCTCAGGAGCCGGCGCGCTGCACCCGCGCGCCGCCAAACCTTGCCGGTGCTACAGCAGCAGCAGCAGCAGCAGCAGCAGCAGGGGCTGGAGCACGGGTGTGCAGAAATCCCAGTGGGTGGCGGCGCGAGCGCAGAGGACATGCTAGTTGGCTCCTGTGCAGGGGGGGTAGCTCGTGCAGCCCACAGCCTTGGGCCTGCGCCTGGCCAACACAGCATGGGTGTGGGCTCTGGTACTCCTGTTGCCAGCAGCACGTGGAGAAGCAGCGTGGCATCAGCAGGTGGGTCTGGTGACCCACATGCTGCTGCTGCTGCTGCTGCTGCTGGAGGGGCTGGGGAGGTGGTCCACAATCAAATCGAGAGGATCGGCGGTGGCAATGGCGCAGGCAGTGGGGTGCACAGGGGCGGGGCATCCTGGGGGGGTTCACACAGTGGCGTCCAAGGCACACACAGCAGCAGCATGCAAGGCGAGGCGGTGGCGCAGCGCTCGCCGCAGGTCAACGAAGCCCAGCAGCAGCAGCAGCAGCAGCAGAGGCGGCCAGCGCCCTTGGGCGTGCAGTTGTCTGAATGGGACCCCAATGCTCCTGCAGCAGCTGCTGCTGCTGCTGAAACGTCAGCGGGGAGCGGGAGCGGGGTGGGGGGCCCACTAGGCGTGCACGCCGGCCTACTGCAGCCTGTGCTGGATGCCGGAATCGGTGCGGAGGGGGGGCTGCGCGGCAGTGGTGGCAGGGCTCTGCCGCAGGGAGGGACCAAGAGGCCGGGTTTGGAGGCCAGAGCTGCAAGGCTGGGCTTGATGGGCGCGCTCCCGCCGCGCGCATGGATGGGGGGCTGCCTCTTTGGGGAACAGCAGAAAGGGCTGCAGCGGCGGCGGCAGGCGCAGGCGGGCGGCGGCGGCGGCGGGGCAGGCGCAGGTGGGTGCATGCGTCTCTTTCGTCAGTTGGCACACACACACACACACACATGCGTGCGCGCACCCACATTCTCTGCATCGGGAATTTCGTGGTCTTTGTAATGATTTGCATTGGCCAAGGGGGGCGCGGATGGGGTAGTGGCCTGCATCTTGGCGGCTTGCAGAAGGGTGTGTGAGCAGCAGAAAGATGGAGGAAGACGGTGCGCGTCTGCTTTACTCTCCAAGGCCTCTCAGTGGGATACGTGCGTACTCAGTGGGATATGTGCGTTATTCTGCAAGGCCTCTCAGTGGGATATGTGCGTACTCAGTGGGACATGTGCGTTATTCTGCAAGGCCTCTCAGTGAGATATGTGCGTACTCAGTGGGATATGTGCGTTATTCTGCAAGGCCTCTCAGTGGGATATGTGCGTACTCAGTGGGATATGTGCGTTATTCTGCAAGGCCTGTCAGTGGGATATGTGCGTGCTGGGCCTGTGGCTTGAAGTGGCTTCGTCTGCTACTCTAATTGGCTTGTTCTTGCCAATGTGCGCGTGCCTGCTATTCCTGACTTGTGTGTGCTTTGCACGCCATGTGTGTGTGATAATATGCGTGCTGTGCCTGCCATGTGCGCTTGTGTGTGCGTGTGTGATAGTGTGCGCGCCAAGCCTGCGGTGTGTGAGTGCCATGCTTGCAAATGATGTGCTATGCTTGCAACTTACGTATCACGCTGACAAATCCCTCTCCTGCGTCTGCAGGTCTGTTTGGCTTGGGGCGCAAGCGAGGCTGGCAGGCTGGAGAATGCTCACCCAGGGACGCCTCTGCAGGCATGCATGGTACGTGAAGTGCGCTGCTCAGGAGCTGTAGGGCCTTGAGTCCTAGAAAACCAAACGCTGCTTACGGCGTGCGCAGCGCAAGCTATGCATGTGTGACAGGCACTGGATTTGGAGGTCAACTATGCAAGTCACGATGCAGGATGGGGGAAGGAAGGGAGTGATAAGGAAACACTTGCGCAGCAAAATAGCAACAGCTTGCGAGCACAGATGAAGGCTGCACAGGCACATGCCCATTTTGAGAAGCATGCATACGCGCACACGCAACACCTACACACGCGCATGCAAGCATGCTCGCACACATGTGTGCCAGAAGTCAAGACCACAACTATCTAGCATTTCAGAGCCCCCGCCCCAGTCAAGCGCACGCGTGCGCGGTTTACAGGCGGTGGGCGTGATGTGCGGCCGCGCCTGGAGGAGGAGCCTGGCCTGGGCCCGCCAGCCGCAGCCGTACGGGCATCTGCGGCTTCAGGGCCAATGCATCTCATCAACGTTGTAGCCTCTGCAGAAGGGCTGCAGAAGGGCATGCAGGGTCCAGGGGCCAGGCCGGGCGCAGCCGAAGGCATCGCGGTAGCTGCGGTACCGGCCGCGGCGGCGGCTGGCGGTGGGGGTGTGGACGTGGCAGAATGCGCGCATGCGGCGGCTGGGCATGGAGGAGATGAGGGGGGGGGGCACGGGCTAGTCTGCAACATGAGCACAAGTGTGGGCACGGCAGGAGGTGCTGCGGCAGCAGGTGTTGCCTCAGCTGAGCAGGCGCAGGGCCTGCAGGCACTTGCTGGCACTGGTGGGCTGCCCGGAATGGGAGGGCTGGGCGCCGGCGAAAGCGCAGGCAGGGGCGCCGCTGTTGGGCTTACAGGCCAACACAGCCGTGGTAGCTCAGGTGCAGTGGCAGCGGGGGCCGCAGCGAGGGGGCAGGAGTTGCGGCAGCCGGGGCAGCCCCCACTGCAGGAGCGGGAGCTGCGTCTGTTTGAGCGCGCGGCGCAGCTGGGGCGTGGGCAGTGGCTGCACGCCGGCCAGTATGGCCGGTTCCCGGATGTGCTGCGCAGGGTGCTCAAGGTAGGTGGGGCGCTCAAGGTAGGTGGGGTGCTCAAGGTAGGTGGGGCGCTCAAGGTAGGCATCAAGTGGAGCCAAGATGCGCCAAGGGCCCGTGCGTTTGAGGTGGTCGAGGCTGAACGTTGGGTGCGGGTATGGCACAGAGGGTGTGCATGGCACGCGCAGCAGCTCTCTGTTTAGGCCCGCCTGCGGCCAGCGCGGAGGGTGTGCATGGCGCGCGCAGCAGCGCTCTGTTAAGGCCCGCCTGCGGCTAGCGTGGAGGGTGTGCATGGCGCGCGCAGCAGCGCTCTGTTAAGGCCTGCCTGCGGCCAGCGCAGGAGGCCGTCTGTGCAATTGTCTACTTGCCGCTCCCAGCCGCGCACCTGTGTTGGCCCACAACACAACACAGCACAGCACAGCCACGCCACTGTGGTGGCCCACCTGCGGCCTGCAAGACCTGTGCACTGCGGCCCATGGGCCCGACGATCGGCTTTGATGGCTGGCTGGCTGAGAGAGGGAGAGGAGGGAGAAGAGGGAGAGGGAGAGGGAGAGGGAATGGGAGAGGGAGTGGGAGAGGAGGGAGAGAGACAGGGAGAGAGCCCTGGCAGCCCTGCTCACCAGATCAGGGCAGGCTCACGTGATTGTGGCACGCCGTGGGTAAGGGTCCAGGATCATGGTGTGCCGTGAAGGGCGCCTGGGCACATGGCATGCCTTGGATCTCAGCCAATCAGGCCAATAGGGTTCAGGACCATGGCGTGCCATGAAGGACGCCTGGGCGCTAGGTCTGGGTGCGGTTAACCTCAGATAGCATTGCCATTAAGCTTTGGCACCCTGGCACCCTGGCATCCTATGAAAGGCAGCCTGGCATCCTATGAAAGGCACCCTGGTATCCTATGAAAGGCAGCCTGGCATCCTATGAAAGGCACCCTGGTATCCAATGAAAGGCA
>LKMJ01006406.1_pt1 | contig 11100 bp, 8 predicted proteins | sample 643391 | NCBI WGS metagenome assembly LKMJ01 (sample SAMN04112250, study PRJNA286221) | soda lake metagenome | biome: soda lake; feature: Kulunda Steppe; material: water; isolation source: sample PL-Br10 brine of Picturesque Lake | place: Russia: Kulunda steppe | collected 2010-07
AGCTGTACCCACCGAAAACAGTCGCTGTCTCCTGTAACAGTTTCTCTGGGACACCCGCCCCACGACCGCCGTGGGCGTACCCCTCCGAGCCGCCCTCGACGGCGGTAGTCATCGTTGCGACATACTGTGTGAGATCCTGCTGGCCGGTGAGTTCGTCGTGCCACCGAGGCGGGAACGCACTAAGGCTGCCGCCGAGCTGATAGACAGTCAGCTCGTCTCGCCAGTCGTCAGTTTCGGCGAGCTGTCTGTCGAGTCCATCTCGGAGTGCTGATTCGTTGAACCGACTGCTGCCAAGGGCGTCAATATAAGCATCAACCGTCTCGACTGGAACGCCGGGGCCGGTGTCGTACCGCTCGATCAATCGGAGCAGATCGTGGATCGTCAGCGTCTCACCGCGAGAGGCTGCCTCGTCGAGGGCCACGTCTGAGATGTCAGTAGCCATTGTCTACTATCGGTGATTCGACAGTAAAAGTCGCGTGGCCGTGTTCGTATCTGGTAAGTAGCTGCGTTCTATCAGACACAATTTGCGGAACGATAACCGTCAGGCGACAAGTGTGACGAGCGAGGGGTTGTCGTCACTTACGGCGACAGGCGGTGTCGGTCTCGCGCTGTCGCTTACGGCGATAGACGTTGTCGGTCTCGCGGGAACAACACCGCCTCTCGAATGTTGTCGAGACCGAGCAGCGTCATCACGAGTCGTTCGCCACCCAGTCCGAAACCAGCGTGTGGCGGCATGCCGTATTTGAACATCTTCGTGTAGTACTCGAACTCATCAGGGTTGAGTCCCTGCTGTTCGAAGCCCTCAATGAGGTGCTCATAGCGGTGTTCGCGCTGGCCGCCCGAGACGAGTTCCATCCGTGGATGCATCAGATCGAAGCCCGTCGAGAGCTGTTCGTCGTCTTCTTGATCCATGATGTAGAACGGCTTGATCTCGCTGGGCCAATCGGTAATAAAGTAGTGTTCGCCAACGTCTTCGCCGAGTGCGATCTCGCCTTCGGTCGGCAGATCGTCACCCCACAACAGCTGCTCGTCGAGCTTGCCGGTGGCGTTGATGCGCTCGATAGCCTCCTCATAACTAAGTCGAGGGAACGCACCGGACGGCACCTCGAACTCCTCGACGAGGCCAAGCGCGTCGAGTTCGTCTTGGCAGTTCTCCTCGACGGCTTCGTAGACGGCTTTGACGACGGCTTCAGCAACGTCCATCGCCTCGTGGTGGTCACAGAACGCGCCCTCGAAGTCGATCGAGGTCGCCTCGTTGAGGTGTCGGGGGGTGTTGTGTTCTTCGGCGCGGAAAATCGGGCCGATCTCGAAGACACGTTCGAGGCTTGAGCCGGCCATCAGCTGTTTGAACAGCTGTGGGCTCTGGTTCATAAAGGCCTCCTCGCCGAAGTAGGTGATCGGGAACAGCTCAGTGCCGCCCTCGGTGCCGGTGGCGACGATTTTTGGCGTGGTGATCTCCGTACACAGCAGCTCGCGGAACGTCTCGCGGGCAGCGTTCTGGATCTCGGCGCGAATCGTAAAGATCGCCTGGACCTCCTCCTTTCGAAGGTCGAGCGTCCGGTTGTCGAGTCGCGTCGAGATCTCGGCGTCGACTTTACCGGAGGGATCAAGCGGCAGTTCGGTGTCGGCTTCGGCGACGACCTCGACGGTTTCGGGCGTGACCTCGACGCCCGTTGGGGCGCGGGGTTCTTCATCGACCGCACCAGTGACACTGATCACGCTTTCGCGGGCGACACCAAGGCCGGTCTCGACGAGCTCGTCGTCCATCTCGTCTTTCTCGAATTTGACTTGGATTTTGCCGGTTGTATCTCGAAGAATGAGAAATGCGATGCCACCGAGATCACGAACTTCGTGAACCCAGCCAGCGACCGTGACGGTCTCGCCAGGCTCGGCGTCCGCAGTGTAGGTTCGGTTCTGCATACACTGGGGTTTCGCCCACAGGGTTTAAACTCGGCCGGTTTCGACCGCAAGCCGAGTGCGTCACTGACCGCGGGCTTGTGGGTGTGGTTCGTCGACGAACACGAAGATAGGCTCGAACTCATCAGGGAGTTGGTTGCGAATCTTCTCGATGTTGCCCGGCGGGACGACATCGGCCACCAGCCCCAAGATCGTCTGGCTGTAGTAGTTCGCCGTCGAGCGGCTGAGGTCTGCGCGCTCGCAGACTCGGCTTAGAAACTCATTGAAGCTGAACTTCTCGCCGCCCTGCTCGGCAGCCTCGATCAGATAGCGATCGATCTCCATCGGCAGCGGCGAGGCTAAGTCGGTGGCTTCGCCGGGATCGACGCGCTCGCCAAGCGTCGTCAGCACCGCCCGAATCACCCGGACGGCAGGACCCAACTCGTCGAGTTCGAGTCGGTGTTGGGCCTGACCGACGAACTCGCGGTAGTTCATTCGTAGGGAGGCCGCTGGGCCCGGATCACGTCGGCCAGTTCGTTGTGTTCGTCAGCCAGCAGCTCTTCGAGGTCGTCGGTCGTCAGAATGCCGACAAGCGTGTTGTCGTCGTCTGTGACCGGCAGCCGGCGGATGCCGTTCTCACTCATCCGACCGACAGCATCGTAGAAGCCGGCGTCCTGCTCGACGGTGTGTACATCCTCGGTCATCACGTTCTCGGCGGTCAGCTCAGTCGGGTCGGCCTCTTCGGCAACACACCGCAGGGCGAGATCACGGTCGGTGACGATCCCGACCGGTTTTTTGTCTTCGGCAATGACGACGCTGCCAACACGTTCGTCGGCCATCTGTTCGGCGAGTGCTGCAACGGCTGTCTCTTTGCTTGCAGTGACAACGTCACTCCGTGCTAAATCTTGGATTGGCATGGGTTTCCACCACAACCCGGTTTGCTGGCTGACGGCTTGTACTTTTATCCAAAAATTTTACTGGTAAGAATAAAGTTTCGGTATAAATGAATCAACAATTTGCCAGTCAGAGACCTACTAATAGATAGCCACCAGAAACGGGACGATAGCTGCCAAAAAGAGAGCCATAATAACGCTACGAGACCTCCTCGACGGCCAAAAGCCGACCAGGGTTGGCTCGAAACGATTCGGGAGGCTCTGGACCACAGTTGCCTACCGACGGCGCGCCGAGTTCGACTATCATCACAAACATAGAGAACCAAAACGTCGAGAGAAGAACTCTGCGGCAGGAACCGAGTGGTCACACGAACGGTCAGTTGGGTTTCGGAATGTCCTTGTGGGCGTCTTTGACGCCGTCGACCGTCTCGCTGACCGCCTCACAGCCCTCGTCGTGGAGCAGGTCGCCGACGACAACCACGTCGGCGTACTGGCCCATCTCGTAGGCGTCGTCGTAGTTGTGGACGCCGCCGCCGTAAAACAGCGTAGACTCGTCGAGCGCGTCGCCTGCGGCCTCGACGATCTCGGGGTCGCCAAACGTCCCAGAGTATTCGAGATAGATGATCTCTTGGCCGAACATCTTCTCGGCGACGCGGGCAAACGAGGCCACGTCATCAGCCGACTGATCACAGTCGGCCTCGGTGTACTCGGCGACAGAGGCCTCGGGATTCATGACGATGTAGGCCTCTGTCGTGGTGCGATCCCAGTCGAGACCGTTCTCGATTCGGACCCACTCTTTGTGTGCGCCAACAATCCAAAAGGGATCACTGGCGTTGAACACCGTCGGGATGAGATACCCCTCTAGGGCGGGCGAGTCAATAACAACCGAGGGGTTCGAGGGCTCCTGATACAGTGGAACGTCGTAGGCCGCACAGGCCTCGACAACGCGCTGCATTTTCTCTTCGGTCATGCCGAGTGTCCCACCGATCTCAATGGCGTCGGTGCCGGTTTCGCAGACGTCTGCGAACGTCTCGCCAGCGACCAGCGATTTGTCGGGGTCGATTTTGAGAATATGGTCCCACTCGGTCCACGGACGTGTGCTCATGATGAATTGAGTTGTTTTGTGTGAGAATAAAAAGGGTGCGGTGGCCAGTTCTGTCGGCTCAGGTGGATGTCACCGGCCACAGGACGGATTTGGTGAGTGGTCGTACACTAACAAATGTGGTATATCAAAAGGGATAACCCCGAGCCATCCCTAGGTCAGTAAACTGAATGGCTCCAATACAGGTCTGTTATCTTCGCGCCGACGGCAACACGACAGCAGGAGTAGCTAAGGCGCTCGACTCATTAACACCAGATCTGGTTATCACTCCCGTCGGCTCTCGGAGCACAGCGCTCGACGTGTTGGACACCGAGTCGGTCGACTGTCTGCTCACAGACTGGATCGACTCAGACCCCAAGCGCGAGCCGGTAGTCGATGCATGTCGGCAACATGGTGTGGCGGTGGTGTGGATCACCGACCAACCGACAGCAGTCGTCGAGACGCTCGGCGGCGGCCAAACGGAGTACATTTCGAGAGCCGACGCAGCAAGCAGCCCGCTGTTGGCCCACCGGATTCGGTCAGCCGTTGCGGTCACCCGACAGCGTCTCGCCGAGCTGTCGAGTACCGAATCAGCCGAGCACAGCCAGACAGCCCCAAACGCAGCCAACGGCGAACAGCCAGCCGCAGAACCAGCACCCGACCATCAACAGACAGCCGAACCGACCAGCGCCGAACCAGCAACAGCCCACGATGTACCACTAGCCAACGGCGATCACTCGACGCCAGCCGCAGCCACAGAGATCGTCGACCGAAGCCAGGCCGGGATTCTTGTTTTCGATTCCGAGGGGAAGATCACGAGACACAACCCAGCCGCCGAGGAGCTGTTGGGGCTGCCGGCAGCTGATGCAATCGGGACCGACTGCGAACGTCTCGATATGCGAACACCCGCCGGCACGCCGCTTCCGCAGGCCGACCGCCCAGTCGCTCGCGTACTGGAGTCTGGCGAGCCAATCGAGGAGTCGGTTGTCAGTATTCCCGATGAGGCAGGTGGTCGCCGGTGGCTTTCGATTAGTGTCTCACCACTCGCAAACGGCGAGACGACCGATGGCGTCGTCGTCACGCTCGAAGATATCTCGACGGCAGTCGAACTGGAGACAACGCTACAGACGGTGCTCGACCGAATGACTGACGGCTTTATCGCCTTCGATACCGACCTCCGGCTGACGTATGCAAGCAAGCGAGCAATCAACACCGATCGGTATCCAGCAAGCGAGTATCTCGGTGCGCGGCTCGTCGATCTTGGAGACCACCTCGCACAGTACGAAGCCGACCTGCAGGAGGTACTCGACACACAACAGTCGAAAACCGTCGAGACATACGTTCCAGAGCCGACCAGCGAATGGGTCCGCGCCCGGCTGTATCCCTCCGAGACCGGCGTCTCAGTGTTTTTCCGCGAGGTGACCGCCGAAAAACAGCGGGAACGAGAGCTCAAACAGTACCAAACCATCGTCGAGTCTGTCCAAGACGGCGTCTGCATTCTCGACAGCGACTTCGAGTTCGTCTTTGTTAATGAGGCTTTTACTAAGTTGGTTGGCTACAACGACGAGGAACTGCTGGGCCAACACGCCACACTCGTCACCGATCCCGACTATATGGAGACCGTCCACGACCGCCGCGAGCGACTGTTTGCCGGCGACAGCGAAGCAGCGATTCTTTCTGGTGAGATTACGGTGAAATCAGGCCAGCGCGTGCCCAGCGAGACTTGGATGACACCGATTGAACTCGACGGCGAGACGGGAACTGTCGGTGTCGTCCGTGATCTCAGCTACCGCAAACGGACCGAAGCGATGTTTACCGCGCTGTATGATGCGGCCCACGCGTTGTTGTCGGCCCGCTCGAACAGGGCGATCGCCGAAATCGCCGTCGAGGCCGCCGCATCGGTGCTCGGCTTCGAGGACGCCATCGTCTTGCAGTACGACGACGAAACCAACGTCTTCCAGCCGCTGGCCCACACTCCCTCAGCCGAACAGAACTTTCCGGAGGTTCCAACAATCGCCGCCGATACAACCAGCATTGCCGGGCGGGCCTACTTCGAATCCGAACTTATCGCCACCGAAGATATGAGCGAACTCCCGGAGGTCTACGATCCCGAAACGCCCTACCGGCGAGCAATGTTCATCCCGCTCAGCGACCACGGGGTGCTGTTCGTCGGCGACACCGAGACCGGCTCGACAACCGATCAGACGCTGACGGTCGCCGAACTGCTGGGCGCAACGGTGGCCGCCGCCTTCGACCGGCTTGCTGCGGACCAACAGTCCCAACAACACCGCCAGACACTGGCCGAACAGACCGCAGAGCTCGCGGCACTGAGCCATACGAACGAACTCGTTGAGGCGTTCTGCGAGGAGCTGTTTTCAGCCCAGAGCCGCGAGGAAGTCGAGACGACCGTCTGTTCGATTCTCACCGAGTTCGACCAGTATCCCTTTGCGTGGATCGGGGCCGCCGATACTCGCGCCGAACCCCTCAGTCCACGTGACTCAGCGGGCCACAAGGGAGGCTATCTCGACTGGCTCGAAAGCCACATCGAAGCATCGACCGACTCAATCGATGAGCCAGCCATCCGTGCACTGGAATCGAACACCAGCGTCTCGGTCGAGCAGATCTCCCGAGACTGGCAGACCGAACCGTGGCGAAAGGAGGCGTTATCCAGAGGCTACCAGTCGGCTGTCAGTGTTCCACTCACGCACAACGAGATTAGCTACGGCGTACTGACGGTGTACGGCAACACACCGGGGGCGTTCGACGAACACACACGAACCGTGTTGGCAACCATCGGTCGGATTGTTGCCTACGTGATCGCAGCAACGGAGACCAAACAGGGACTGTTGGCTAACCGGGTCACCGAACTCGAAATCGAGCTGACCGACAGCCATGATGTCCTCCACCGGCTGGCAGGTCGACTCGACACTCCGCTCAGCTTCGAGGGGAGTGTCTCACAGCAAACAGGCAGCTCACTGCTGTTCTTTTCAGTGGAGACAGCCTCGACAGATGCCGTCGAGGCCGCCGCAGCCGAGCTGTGTTCGATAGATGCGCTTCGGATCGTTACTGAGCAAAATGGCCGAACGCTGTACGAGGCGTCAGTCTCAGGAGCCACGCTGGCGACAACGCTCGTCGACTGTGGAGCGGTTCCAACCGGAATCGAAACTGACGGCGACCACCAGCAGGCAACCGTGACACTGCCGCAGTCGGCGAGCGTCCGGACGTTCATGGAGCGACTCAAAACCACCTACCCCTCGGCAAGAGTCGCCTCTCGACAAACGCGCGACAGCGGCCCCCAGACACGAGAGACGTTCCTGACGCACCTCATGGAATCGCTTACCCAGCGGCAAGAAGAGACGTTACGTACTGCCTACTTTGCGCGCTATTTCGACTCGCCGCGGGGCAGCACCGGAACTGAAGTTGGGGCCGCACTCGGCATCTCACAGCCAACGTTTAACTATCACCTACGGGCCGCGCTTAGAACGCTGTTGGCCGTTTTGTTCGAACAGGAACCAGAGACTCTAGATAGATAGACACCGATTGTAGCCGACCCAGTACAGATAGTAGTGATAGCTTTACTGGCAGCAACCATACGCAGTATCGTGGCAGCAGGCAGCCAGTTGGCTGTCGCCGACACGGCATACTGTCGGAAAGCCCGTTCGGGGGAGCGGGTCTCGTCATGTCGTCATTGGGGGATGAGACATGATCCGACTCCGACAACCGCTGCCATACTGTTCGAACCGTATCCACTGGTGGCGTCTCACAGTCCCAATGTGGGGGCATCGGGACCACGGTCGCCGCTGTGGCGTCGAGCCGCACAGATGGCACCCACGCGGGGCGGCACACCGGGCAGTAGCCGCCATGTGTTTTCGAACCAAATAGCTAAACGCAGTTCAGTAAATAGTAACCCATGACGACCGACGAGCTGAACGTTCTCGGCGAACCGCTTGAACCCTGTAGTACGGCCCCTGAAACCGGCTTTTTGCGGGACGGTAACTGCCGACACCTCCAGCGCGATCCGGGCCGACACGAGATCTGTGCGGTGATGACCCAGGAGTTTCTGGAGTACAGCCGCGAGCAAGGCAACGACTTGGTTACCCCACGCCCAGAGTACGCGTTTCCGGGTCTCCATCCCGGCGATCGGTGGTGTGTCTGTCTGCCGCGGTGGGTCGAGGCCCGCGAAGCTGGCTGTGCGCCGCCGGTCGTGCTTGCGGCGACCACTGAGGGCGTGCTCGACGAACTCGCTGTCGAGGAGTTGCGAACCTATGCCGCAGAACAGTAAGAACAACCGTGGTTAGTCGGCGTTGGCCTGCCAGTTTCTGACCGTATCGGGGCCAACGCCATCGACCTCGCCGGCGAGAGCTTCCGGATCGGCGTCTTTCAGCCCCTTGACATCCTCGACGCCAGCGGTTTTCAGTTTCTCGGCGGTTTTTTCGCCGATGCCGCTGATGGTTTCGAGCTCCGAGCTGTTCTGTTCGGCCTGATACTCTCGGTAGTTGCAGATCGGACAGCCCAGCTCCCAGGGCTCGTCGCTGTCGGGGTCGATGACGATCTCCGGAAGATCGTGTTCCTCACACCGCTCGTCAGTGACTTCGAGTTCGCCACGGCGTGGCAGCGGCAGCGAGTACTCACAGTCCGGATACCGCGTACAGCCGACCAGCCGCGAGCCACTGCGGAGGCGTTTGATCGCCAACTCGCCGCCGTGGTCTGCGCCACAGTCAGGACAGTCGCCGATCACGAGATCCTCCTCCTCGTCGGCCTCGTCGGCTTTGCACTGCGGACAGCCGTGGGTGAACGTTTTGCGGCCCGCCAGCATTTTGACCTCGCGAAGGCCGTGTTCGTCGCACGTGTCTTCGAGAATCAGCGGTTTGCCACTCGACGGCAGCGGCAGGGTGTAGGTACAGTCAGGATAGCCGTTACAGCCCACGAAGTACGAGCCATGCCGACTCTTACGGACGAGCAGATCATCGCCACACGCCGGACACGGACCAAGCGTTTTGTCAGCTTTGAGCGATTTTTGAATGTGGTCGCCGACCGCCTCACGAGAGTCAATGAGCTCGTCGAACACCGTCTGGAGCATCTGTTTTGATTCGGCGGTGACCTCGCTGTAGTTCTTTTCGCCCGCTGCAATCGCCTGCATGTCGGCTTCGAGCTGGGCGGTCATCTCCTCGGAGACGATCTGGTCGGCGAAATCCTCGGCAGCCTCGACAACCGCGCGAGCCAGCATCGTCGGTCGAGGCGGATCGCTCTCGATGTAGCCCCGATCATACAGCTTTTCGATGGTGTGGTGGCGGGTCGATTTCGTTCCGATCCCCATCTTCTCCATCGTCTCGATCAACCGCGATTGGCCGTAGCGACGGGGTGGCTGGGTCTGTTTGTCCTCGATTCGGGTGTCGGTGATCGACAGCGACTCGCCCTCCTCGACATCCGGAACGTGCGTTTCCTGTTGGTTGAAGTACGGATACACGTCGTGGTAGCCGGCCTCGATGAGGCGTTTGCCGTTGGCTTTGAGTGTGATGTCGTCGAGTGTGTCGGCTTCGATCGCAGAGACGACTTTTAAGTGCTCCCAGGTGGCGTTGTCAGCAACCGTGGCAAAGAATCGGCGGACGACGAGTTCGTAAATCTCCCATTCGTCCTCACTCAGATCTCCACGGTCGGGTCGCTCGACGCTCGGATGGATTGGTGGGTGGTCGGTGGTCTCTTTGTCGCCGGCGGTGGGTTCGATCTCGTCGGCTGCAAGCAACTCTCTGGCATCGTCGCCGAACGTTCGGTCGTCGAGGAAGGCTTCGAGCAGTTCCGCTGGGTCGAGGTCTTCGGGGTAGACTGTGTTGTCGGTTCGGGGGTAGGTGATGTAGCCCGCCGTATAGAGGTCCTCGGCAATACTCATCGCCCGTTGGGCCGAGTAGTTCAGCGAGCCAGCCGCCCGGATGAACTGGGTGGTGTTGAACGGTGCGGGTGGCCGGTCGGTGCGGGTTCGGCGATTGACCGACTCGACACTGGCGGCCTCAGTCGAGGCGAGCACCTCATACACCGCCTCTGCGCGCTCGCCGTCCCAGACGCGTTCGGCTTCGTTGCCATCCTCGTCGAGATAGAAATATTGAGCCTCGAAGCCGCCCTCGTCGGCCTTTTCGAGATCGGCAAACAGCTCCCAGTAGTCTTCGGGATCGAAGGCGTCGATCTCGCGTTCACGGTCGACGATTAGTTTGAGGGTGGGACCTTGGACCCGCCCGACAGAGATGAAATCATCACCAAGCTGGCGGGCCGAAAGCGAGAGGAATCGGGTGAGGGCGGCACCCCAAATAAGATCGATCACTTGGCGGGCTTCCCCGGCGGCAGCAAGATCGAAGTCGAGATCCTCGGGCTGCTCGAACGCCGAGTTAACTTCGCGGTCGGTGATCGAGGAGAATCGTACTCGGTCGATCTCGACATCCTCGTTGACCTCTCGGACCAGCTCGTAGGCTTCTTTCCCAATGAGCTCGCCCTCGCGGTCGTAGTCGGTCGCAATCGTGACCTGCGAGGCGTGCCGCGCCAGCGAGCGGACCGCCGCAACGATGTTTTCTTGGGTGGGATACTTCTCAATGGGCGCATCGATCAGCTCGACGGGCTCGACATCCCGCCAGTCGTTGTACTCGCTGGGGAAATCAACGCCGACGACGTGCCCCGAAAGCCCGATACAGCGTTTGCCGCCCCATTTGTAGACGTTGACGCCACGCTCGCGGGTCGAGTCGGCGGTGCCGCCGCTGAGGATCTCGGCGATCCGGCGGGCGGCGTTGTCCTTTTCAGTGATAATCAGTGCGGGCCCACGACTCATTGGCCGGAGCTATGCCGCTTTGTGGCCTAAACCTTTCGCGCGATGGCCATCTACCGTGATAGCTGTTGGCAACGTACACACGAGCGACAGGGGGTTTTTGATAGTAGCTGGCTAACAAAGTAGTATGCTCAAACTACTGCTCGGCATTGTTGGCCTTCTTGAAGTGCTGTATCCCGAACGAGTCATTCGCGTATTCACGAAGTACGCCTACGACTACGAGGGCGAAGCGCCCACGCCGAAAGAGTGGCTCGTCAGTGCGGCCCGCATCGAGGGAGTTGTTGTTCTCGGTGCAGTCGTCTACGCGGCGCTGAAAGCCGACTGCAGCTGTAGTGTGCTCTGTGGTACCACGACCGACGACGCTGTCGAGAGCGACGAGGACGGAATCGAAGCGGTCGACCGCGTCGACTGAGCCGAATTCC
>LKMJ01006407.1_pt1 | contig 11099 bp, 6 predicted proteins | sample 643391 | NCBI WGS metagenome assembly LKMJ01 (sample SAMN04112250, study PRJNA286221) | soda lake metagenome | biome: soda lake; feature: Kulunda Steppe; material: water; isolation source: sample PL-Br10 brine of Picturesque Lake | place: Russia: Kulunda steppe | collected 2010-07
CCCACCGACCTTGGATGTAGTAGCGGCCAACGTTCCACAGTTTTGATACTGCAAACCCACAGGCGTCGAGATCGTCACGAACCTGCTGCTGGTTCGTGATTTTCGCAACATAAGTTCGGGTCGTTTCCAGCATCGTGCTGTGTTCATAATTAGTTATGATACAACGTATATTAAAAGAACCGATCGCTGGTGGAATATCCAGCCGTGTTGTAGCCAGTGGATTGTTGCTCACCGTGTCGGCTTCATCACCCGCCTGTTCGTCGCTTGGTTCCGACGACAAGCGTCGGAACACTCTCTCCTCACGGGAAGGCGGGTGTATTCGCCTCGAATCTATATAACGTGACCGACACAGTCAGTTGCAGCTAGCGACACTCGCTGTCCGGCAGTATAAATACCAGTGCTGCAAACGGTCCGCTGTGATCGTCGTCGCGACCGAGGATTTCGAACTGTACCACGACGTGGTTGCAGAGCTTCGCGACCGCGGGGTTACCTTCACCACAGTCCAACCAGGTGAACAGCTTCCCTCAGAATCGGACGTACTCCTGACAGGAGCGACAGACGAGATCGAGCCACCGGGCGGTGTGACAGTTGTCGAAGGATCGACTGATGCACCACGTAATGCAGTCGAGGAGGCAATCGCCACACTTCGGGGTGCAGGTGGGCGAACGATTGTCGGGATCGATCCCGGCGACCAGCCAGGGATTGCAGTGCTGTCCGGCGATATGATCGTCGCAGTTCACCACGTTCCACCCGATGCAGTCGCCGATGTGGTTCGCGAGGAGACGGCCGATGCGCTGAATCCACTCGTCCGCATCGGCGACGGTGCGCGTCTGATCGGTGCGAAGATTGTCGACGAACTCGAGAACGTGCCGGTTGAACTGGTCGACGAAACCGGGACGACGCCCTACCTCGGAACAGGTGTCCGCGGCTTTGCCGACATTCTCGCCGCGGTCAACATCGCCCGTATGGAGGGTGAGCCGATCGAATCCCGTGACATCGAACCGACTGAAGGAGAAATCAAACGGATTCAGGAGCGATCACGCGAACACGGTGCTGAAAACCGAACCATCGACAGCGAACTCGCCCGACGGGTTGCACTCGGTGAGTTGACGATCAGCGAGGCGCTCGACGAGCACCGAAATTAGCTAGTCGAGGACTCGATCTGTTCTCGTATCTGTTGTTCTGCCCGTCGCATCAGCTCACGAACGGGGTGGTCACTCTCCTGGCTTGCAGCCTGCGCGTCGTCGAACTCGGCGCTCAGGTCGAACACCTCCTCGCCGATGCTGGCCACTTTCACATCGATTTCGACGGTGCTATCTTCGAGTTCGACTGTTGCGGTGTGGATCTCACGATCGGCGATCAGCCGGTGACCGCGGCCGTGTTCTCGCACGCCGAGTGTCCCCGTCTCCACTGCGAGCGCCCGCGCAACGCGGTCTGCATCGTCTGGTTTGACGATAACTTTCACCAGATGACCCGGCCGTGATTTTTTCATCGTTGCCGGAAGAATCGACACGTCGAGTGCGCCGACTGCAGTCAGTGACTCCTGGAGGCCGCCGAGGGTTTCGGCTGTCGCGTCATCGAGGTTTGTCTCAAGCACCGTGACTGGATCGCGTGAAAGCCCTGTTGTCGAATTACCGACGATTGCACGGAGGACGTTCGGATAGCTCTCGAATGATTTCGTTCCCGCGCCGTAGCCTGACTGTCCTACGGTGAGCGTTGGGAGCCGATCGACACCCTTGGCGATGTGAGCGAGAATTGCTGCTCCGGTCGGAGTCAGGAGTTCTGTCTCGATTGGACCACCCCGGAGCTCCCAATCAGCCTGCTCGGCGAGTTCGACGACGGCGGGTGTCGGTATCGGATAGATTCCATGGCTCATCTCGACCTCGCCGCCGCCGGTCGCAAGCGGTGTCGTCACCACCCGATCTGGATCGAGATCGTCGAGCAACAGCACGGCTCCGACGATGTCTGCGATCGCGTCGTCAGCGCCTACCTCGTGAAAATGTATCGAGTCCAGGTCTGACCCATGCACGTTCGCTTCTGCGATGCCGAGCAGTTCGAAGATCGCTTTTGCATCCGCTTCGATTGACGACGGGAGAGTCATCGACTCTACGATCTCGATTACGTCCAGATAGGATCTGTGCGGGCCTGCACCCTCTGCATGCTCGTGGCTGTGATCGGATTCGTGAGAATGGTCGTGGCTGTGGTCTGAATTGTGAGAATGGTCGTGGCTGTGATCGGATTCGTGAGAACGCCCACTGTCGGTGTCGTGATGTTCGTCAGTCTCCGAATGCGTAGACAGCACCGCGACGTTTGTTGCGGCGATGCCGGAACGATCACGTTCTCCGATCTGGAAGGTCACCGCAAGCGCTGACTCGATTACGTCGAGGACGGCTGGATCTGCCCCTGCATCGATCAGTGCGCCAAGAATCATATCTCCACTTGCGCCCATCCGCCCGTCGAAAGCGAGTGTCTTCATACTCTTCTTTGCGATTTGACCACCCAATAGCGTAACGAAGGGTATCGATAGATCAAGTCTGCGTTTTCGCTAACCGAATAGTTTTTTCCCCGCCCACGGATACTGTGCGCTGTGAAACGGGACGATACGGATCGGGAAGCGACCGAATCCTCGACATCGGATGGCAGTGATGCGTTTTTTGATTCGATTCCAGATCCAGTGTGTGAGCTAGACGCAGCGAACCGGTTTCAGCGTGTCAACGACGCCCTGACCGAATTTTTGGGGTACGACCGTGCCGACCTGCTCGGTCGTCGCGTTACCGACATCGTCCCTTCGCAAACACGTGACAGGCTCGATCGGATCCTTTCAGACACTGCGACAGCAACCTCCCAACAGACCGAGACATTCGAGCTGTCCTTTATTACCGATGATGGGTGCCTGGTGTTGGCCGAGGTCAGTGTCAGGACCCACACTGACAGCGGCGAGTACGATGGTGCTGTCTGTGTCGTCCGTGATATCAGTGACAGGAAACGACGTGAGCGAAATCTCGAACTTCTCAAGCAGGTCTTTTCGCGCGTATTCCGGCACAACATCCGCAACGAACTGATGGTCACAGAGACACACGCAGAGTACCTGAAAGATCGTATCGATCCGGAACTTCAGAGCCATGCGGAACATATACTGACTGCTGCTGATCGGTTACTCAACCACAGTGAAAAAGTACAGCTCATGGAAGATGTTACTGAGACGTCGACACAGTGTGATGTCGAACTGGGCCGGGCGGTCCAGGGGGTGGCTCAGGAACTCAAAGCACACTATCCAGAAGCGACGGTGAGACTCGATATTCCTGCAGCGTGGACCGTGACAGCCCATCCACGCATCGCGAAGGCAGTCGAGGAACTCCTCGAAAATGCGCTTCGACATGCGCCGCCGGACGATGGTGGCACTGTCGATATCTGGCTTGATCAGGGGGATGAGAGCCAGACATTGTTTATCGAAGACGAATCTGGCGGTCTCGCGGAAGCAGAAGTCCGTATTCTCCGGAAGGAAACAGAGCAGAAACTGGAACATGGAAGCGGTGTCGGTCTGTGGCTCGTCCGGTGGCTGGTCGAGTACTCGGGCGCTGAACTCATCGTCCACAGAACGGACAACGGCACTGTCGTTGGTATTCGGTTTCACGATCGTGACGATCCCTCCACCGAGATAGACTTCGCGAAGTCGCCAATGACTCACGCACCGGAACAGATCCGCGACAGCTCACCAGTACTGTTCCACGACGATGTGGTCATCGGCCGGAAAGAGGCGCTCGAAACACTCACATCGATCTATGATGGACTGGAGCAGACGGGTGGACACACTGTTTTGATCACTGGCGAATCCGGCGTTGGAAAAACGACACTCGTCGAGCAGTTCATTGATCACCTCTCGAAGGCACCTGGCACCACTCCTGTCGTGGTCGGTGGTGTCTGTAAACCTGGGGAACAGGAGTCCTATCATGCATTTCGAGAGGTACTCAGCTCGCTGCCAACGGAGGACAGAGTCACAGATCTCTTGTCCAACCCTGATTCACATCCCGCCACCAGTAGCGACGAATTCGAACAGCGCAGAGAGTCGTTGTTCAGTGATATCGCGGATCAGTTTCGGTCTGTTGCGTCGAATCAGCCCGTTGTCGTCGTAATCGAAGATTTGCACTATGCAGACAGGGGAACTGCCGAACTGTTCGAGTATCTGATCGACGAAGTTGGACGATGGGGGTATCCGACACTGTTCGTCGGCACCGACAGCGATGTCGAAGAAAACCCTCGGGTGCTCGAAATAACAGCAGACACTGCTGATGCAGGGCGTGGCACTGTCATCGAACTGGAGCCGCTTACACAAACGGAGGTTCGGTCGTTGCTTACGTGCTTGCTCGGTATCGATGCAGTGCCGGATTCGTTTGCTCAGCAGTTCTACGATCACACGGGTGGTGTTCCACTGTTCGTCACCGAACTCGTTCACCATCTTGCCGAGGAAGTCGGTCCGATTCACTGCCGTGCGGATCTCCCTGATACGCTCCGGACGGTTCCGATTCCCGGGACAGTCGAACAGACCGTCGCTGATCGAATCATCTCACTCCCGGACCATGTCCGATCGATACTACACACTGGCGCGATAATCGGCATCGAATTCAGCTTCGACGTACTTCGAGAGGCGAGTACGCAGCCGACAGACACCGTTATTGAGGCTGTGAATACGCTGGTCGACCGGAAGATATGGTCACGCGATGCCGAGCAGATTGCGTTTCGACACGGTGTTGTCCGCGAGCAAACACTCGCCATCATCGACCAATCTGAGCGAGCACAGATTCACGGTCGGGTCGCCGATGCGATCGAAACTGTGCATGCCGAGTGTCTGTCGGCACACGCTGCTGAACTCGGCGATCACTACGAACAGACTGGTTCAGATGCAACTGCAATGGCGTACTATCGCCAGGCAGCAGCGCGTGCAAGGAACTCCTACGCCAACGAAGAGGCTATCGATTGGTACAAACGAGCGCTGGAGCTTGCGGTGGGGTGTGACGTCTCTCAGGAGACAACAATCGACCTGTATACGTCGATTGGCGACATCTACGAACTGATCGGTGAGTACGACGATGCGCGTCAGTACTATCACTCTGCGCTCGAAACCGCTCGCCGTACGGGACTGACTGAGGACGAAGCAGCGGTGTTAAACAAGATTGGCCATACCTACTTTTATCAGGGGTTGTTCGACGATGCCCACGAGTATTACCAGAACAGCCTCGAACTATCTGCATACCTCGGTGACGAACAGGGGGCCATCGAGCGGCGAAATAATCTCGCAGTCATCGCAAACAGGAGAGGTGCCTACGACAGGGCTCGTGAACACTACGAGGAAACGCTTCAGACCGTCCAGCAGATGGACGACGCCAGAGCAGAGGCAGTAGCCCATACAAACCTTGGAGCTATCGCGTACAAACAGGCTGCATACGACGAGGCACGAAAGCACTTCGCCAAGGCGGTCGAGATCTATCGCTCGATCGATCGCAAACAGGAGGAGGCTATCAGCTTACACAACTATGGGATGGTCGAAATCGAACGCGGCGAGCTTGACCGGGCAGAAGAACTCCTCACAGAAAGCCTCGAAATCAAACAAGAGATCGGTGATACACACGAGAAAGCAAAGAGTCTGAACGGTTTCGGCAAACTCTCATTGCAACGAGGGGAGTACAGCACGGCCACCGAACAACTCGAGCGTGCGCTCGATCTATTTCGAACGGTGGATGGTCGTCTTGGTGAAGCAGAAACGTTGTCTCTTCTCGGCCAGTGTTCGTTCGAATGCGACGAGTACGAGCAGGCAAAGCGCCATTTTGACCAGGCGCTTGCTCTGTTCACTGAGATCGACGATCACGCCCAACAGCTAGAAACGATCGAATGGCTCCACAAAACCAGTCGTCGTCAGGACGACCAGGATGGTGTGTCACGGTACTATGAACGGGCAAACGCAGTGTTTGCGGATGCACCACAGCCTGTGCAAAAACAGTACGAAGCGTGTCTGAATGGTCTATCCGAAACACTGGATTAATACGACCGAACGAGATGGACGTCATACGCGCCGTCGGGTGAAATCGTCCCGAACGGTGTCATCAGCTCTTCTTCGTCACTCTCGCTCGTTCCCACATACAGCACGGAGGCATCGACATCGTCGGCGACCTGCTTGATCTGGTCTGCAACACCGTCTGTCGGTGCGGAAGCAACTGTCTCCGAGAAGAGTCGCTCTGCGTCGTCAGTGCTTTCTTCTATCTTTCGTTCGAGTGTCGACTGGGCAGACTCGGCAGCGAAATTCTCGCTTGGATCGATCCACTTGCGCCGTTCGGCATACTCCGCACCCGTCGGGACGAAACTCACGGCAACGACATCCGTCTCGAGCGCCTCACCGTGTGAAACGGCTCGGTCGAGTGCGATCCTGGCGACACGCGATCCATCGTACGGGACCAGAAACACCATGCCATGCAATACCAAGAGGACATATAAGAATCTACGGCCATCTATCAGGTTAGACACCTTTCGGTTCCCACGAACAGCCGCCGGGAGCAAAAAACATATCTCCGGGGATGACTGAAACAAAGCAAGGCTACAGTCTACTATGAACGAAGTGCAACTCGAGGTTGCGAAGGCGTACCCGAACGATTCAGGGCGGGGAATTGCCCGCTTGGATCCGGATACGTTGTTACACCTCAAACTTTCGCCGGGAGATATCATCGAAATCGAGGGGGCAGACACCACCGCGGCCAAAGTCTGGCGCGCGGACCGTCAGGACTGGAACACTGACACTGTCCGGATCGATGGATTCACACGACAGAACGCAGATGTCGGCATCGGCGAGCGCGTCGAAATCCGGAAAGCCGAAGCAGAGAAGGCGGAGACACTCGTCCTCGCACCGCCAGAAGAGGCGAGTGTCCAGTTTGGCAGCGACGCAGCCGGGATGGTCAAACGCCAGATTCTCAAACGGCCGGTCGTCGAACGCGACATCGTCCCGGTGATGTCCTCGACGAACCACCCGTTCATGCGCTCGCCGGGGCAGGCGATCCCGTTGATCGCCGTCGAGACAGAGCCCGAGGGAGTCGTTCTGATTACGGAGGATACGGAGGTCGAACTCAGAGAAGAGCCAATCTCCGGCTTCGAAAAAACTGGTGGGGGGATCACCTACGAGGACATCGGGGGCCTCCAGAAGGAGATCCAGCGGGTTCGCGAGATGGTCGAGCTGCCGATGAAACACCCGCAGATCTTCAAAAAGCTCGGTATCGAGCCCCCACAGGGTGTGTTGCTTCACGGTCCGCCCGGGACCGGAAAGACGTTGCTCGCAAAGGCTGTTGCAAACGAGACATCTGCCAGTTTCTTCTCGATTGCCGGCCCAGAGATCATCTCGAAGTACTACGGTGAGTCAGAACAACAGCTCCGGGAGATCTTCGAGGATGCGAGCGAGGAGTCACCGAGCATCATCTTCATTGATGAGCTGGATTCGATTGCACCAAAGCGTGAGGACGTGACCGGTGAGGTCGAGCGACGAGTTGTCGCCCAGCTGCTGACGATGATGGACGGACTCGAATCCCGCGGCCAGGTAATCGTCATCGCGGCAACGAACCGTGTCGACAGCGTCGATCCTGCACTTCGTCGGCCCGGCCGGTTCGACCGTGAGATCGAAATCGGTGTGCCCGACGAGACCGGACGCCAGGAAGTCCTCCAGATTCACACCCGCGGAATGCCCCTCTCTGACGATGTGAATCTCGGTCGCCTCGCCGAAGAGACACACGGCTTTGTCGGTGCGGACATCGAGAGCCTTACGAAGGAAGCAGCGATGAAGGCACTCCGGCGGTATCTTCCGGAGATCGATCTCGACGAGGAGGATATTCCGCCAAGCTTGATCGACCGGATGATCATCAAACGCGAGGATTTCCGCGGCGCGCTGAACGAGGTCTCACCGAGTGCGATGCGGGAAGTGCTGGTGGAGTTGCCGAAGATCACGTGGGACGATGTCGGTGGTCTCCCCGATCCGAAAAAGGAGGTTCGAGAAAGCGTCGAGTGGCCGATGAACCAGCCGGAAAAATTCGAGCGGATGGGAATCAATCCTCCGTCGGGTGTGCTCCTCTATGGACCCCCGGGAACGGGGAAGACGCTGATGGCCAAGGCCGTTGCAAACGAAACTGACGCAAACTTCATCAGCGTCCGTGGGCCACAGCTCCTCTCGAAATGGGTCGGAGAAAGCGAAAAGGCGATCCGCCAGACGTTCCGCAAGGCACGCCAGGTCGCCCCGACGATCATCTTCTTCGACGAACTCGACTCACTCGCACCGGGCCGGGGTGGTGATGTCGGCTCGAACGTCTCCGAGCGTGTCGTCAACCAGCTGCTGACCGAACTCGACGGGCTCGAAGAGATGGAAGAAGTGATGGTCATCGGCGCGACAAACCGTCCGGATATGATCGACCCCGCACTCATCCGTTCGGGTCGGTTCGACCGCCTGGTGATGGTCGGTGAGCCAAACACCGAAGGTCGCGAGCAGATCCTCAAGATTCACACTGACGATATGCCGATCGGCGCAGATGTGAGTCTTCGTGAACTCGCAGAGATCAGTGGTGGCTACGTCGGCTCCGATCTGGAGTCGATCTCCCGCGAGGCCGCGATCGAAGCACTCCGACAGGACGAAGATGCCGACACTGTCGAAATGCGTCACTTCCGGCAGGCGATGGAGAACGTCAGACCGACGATCAGCGACGACATCCGGGAGTACTACGAGAAGATGGAAGAGGAGTTCCGCGGTGGCGGTCGCGATCCAGATCAGCGGACGGGCGGCCGGATCGGCTTCCAGTAACTGCTCTTTCTGTTCAGTAGGTTTTTTAATAGGCGGTTGCGTATCGATCTCTGTCTACTGATTGGCTATGGCCGTCCCAATCATTGGTGCGATTGGTAACGTGTTACGCCTCCTTGCAGCATTCGGTATTTTAATTGGGGTTTTTGCTGCTGTGTTGGCAGTGGGATTCCATCCGGTGTATCAACACAACGTCGCAGTTCAGGAACACAAACCAGCCAATGCGACTGTAATCGACACCGATCTGGAGCGTGTAGACGGTGACTACAGGCCAAACGTCACCTACGAGTACACGGTCGACGGTGACAGCTACCAGTCGTCGAACCTCTGGCCGGGACAGTGGGATCGCTCGTCGGAGAGCAGATCGAGCGCCGAAGCGATCCTCGAGGAGTATCAGATCGGTGACTCAACCAACGCTGATGGCGAGCAGGTAACGGCATTTTATAATCCGGAGTCGCCCGGCGAGGCCTATCTTCGAAACGATGACGGCTGGCCGACCACCTGGTGGGCATACAGTATTTTTGCTGGCCTCGTTGGCCTCGTCGGATTGTACGCTATTCGTACTGGCTTCGTCCGCTGGCGAGAGCGGAAACTCATCGAAGATACGCCGACTGAGACGATTGGGTCGATCTCAGTTGGTCCATCCGAGATCAACGGCACTGTCGTCACCGGTGATCAGACACCGTTGTCTGCCCCCTTTTCTGACGATGAATGCGTGGTTGCATGGTACGAGGTCGAAGAGTATCGAGACAGAACAGACGTGTTTAGCTGGCAGACTATCGACTCGGGGCTTCGCCATACACCATTTTATGTTACCGATGGCACCGGAACAATACTCATAGAGCCACACGACAGCACTGTCTACGATCTGGATATGGACGACGAATCGGTGGTCTATGTCGACAGTTCGGACCGCGGGTCCAAAGTGATACAGGAGTTCGTTGAGTCACACGACAGCCTCTCGTTTCCTTCTCGCCGGCTTGGAAAGAAAAACGACCGCAAATACAAACAGAATCTGATACGACCGGGTGATGAAGTATACGTGTTTGGTACAGTTCACCCAGCAGAGGGCCATGAGCAGACGGCTCGCAACCCCGAACGACTGACAATCGCAAAAACCGATTCGGATAGCTCACTTCGTGAACCATTGTTTTTGATCTCGGATACCAGCGAACGGACAGTTATCGACAGTCGAGGTTCTGCACTGGGGATTCATCTCCCTGTTGGGATCTTCTGTCTCGCGTTCTCGTTCATGACGACACTGTTGATCTACGGGCCGCTGCTTGGTCTGCAGATACCTGTCCTGTACTGATACTGGCACCTGTCAGCAAGGGATACTTTGTATCACTCGTATCGCAACGGTTTTGCGCCCGCCGCACGCGAACTCGCATATGAAACTCGCCGGGATGGCAAGTAACCGCGGCCGGAACCTGATGCAGATTGCAGACCGGGCTCCAGGCGGCGTCACGTTCGATGTTGTGCTGACAAATAGTGCAGACGCACCAGTTATAGAGAAGGCAGCAAGTCGTGAGATTGCGACCGAGACAGTCGTCCGCAAGGACGGTGAGTCACGGAAGGAACACGAAAAGCGCGTTCTTGATGCACTCGAGGGCTACGAGTTCGATCTCGTCTGTCTGGATGGCTATATGCGAATTCTCTCTGATACGTTTCTCGACGAGATGCCGACGACGCTGAACGTCCATCCATCGCTTTTACCCTCGTTCCCCGGCATGGACGCCTGGGGTGATGCACTCGATGCGGGCGTCTCCGTCACCGGCTGTACGGTCCACGTCGTCACCGATGCGACCGACGAGGACGGATCCGTCATCGAGTCGAAAGTCGACGCTGGCCCGGTCGTCACACAGGAGCCAGTCCCAGTCTACGAGGGTGACACTGCAGACGATCTCAAAGACCGCGTTCTCTACGAGGGAGAGTTCGCTGCTTACCCACGTGCAGTGAAGTGGTTCGCAACGGATCAGGTGACTGTCGATTACGACGCTGGCACTGTTTCTGTCACGGCTGATACTGACCAGACGTTCCCACAGCGACGACTCGCTACCGCTGACCGCGCAGCTGACCTTCGCTACGGGGAGAACCCCCACCAGGACGCTGCGCTGTATGCCGATTACACGACTGACGAAGCGAGTGTCGTTCATGCAGACCAGCGCAACGAGGGCGCAAAAGCGTTGTCGTACAACAACTACAACGACGCTGACGGCGCGTTGAACCTGATCAAGGAGTTCGACGAGCCAGCAGCCGCCGTGATCAAACACACGAATCC
>LKMJ01006409.1_pt1 | contig 11098 bp, 14 predicted proteins | sample 643391 | NCBI WGS metagenome assembly LKMJ01 (sample SAMN04112250, study PRJNA286221) | soda lake metagenome | biome: soda lake; feature: Kulunda Steppe; material: water; isolation source: sample PL-Br10 brine of Picturesque Lake | place: Russia: Kulunda steppe | collected 2010-07
ACGTGGTGGTGGTGGCAAAGGTTTGTGGGAGCCTTGCATGTGGTGGTGGTGGTAAAGGTTTATGGGAGCCTTGCACGTGGTGGTGGTGGTAAAGGTTTGTGGGAGCCTTGCACGTGGTGGTCCGAGGACCCGGGCCAGGGCCTGAGGACCCCAGCAACTCACCCACCGAGCACGGGCATGCATGCAGGGCCGTACCCAGCATCATCGCAAGACAGGCGCGTGGCCGGCAAGAGCTCAGTCAGCACAAGCCAGCCGCCGGGCATGGCTGGCACGCAAGCACGTGATGGTGCACCCGGCGTGCTGCTGTCGACCAACAGCCAGCGCCAAGGCAGCCTATGCTCGCAGACCCAAGGGGCGGGCAAGGGTGAAGCCGAGGACGTGGGCGTGCCACAGCGCGCAGGTGCCACGAGCCTACGGCCGCGGCGCAGAGCCAGTGCTGCAAGCGACGCGCAGTGTGCTGATGAAGGGAGTGGAGGAGGGGAAGGGGTCCAAGGGCCCCCATCGGCTGGGACTGCCCCTGCAGCAGCAAGCATGCAGCACGTCGCTGGCACGACAGTCTACACGCAGCAGCACCAGGCGGCCGCGGTTTGTGTGCAGGCAGCAGTGCGGGGCTGGCTGTGCAGGTGGGTGTGGGCGGAGGGCTCGTGGCCTTGTGCGTATGTTTGTGTGTGCGCGCTTCTGCAGGCCAAACCCCTTGCTGGCGCGGGCTAGGCAATTGGGTTAAGGGCTGTCGGGCTGTTGTGGGATTTTTGCTGTGAGTTTTAGGTTCTCGCAAGAGAAGAGGGAAGCAGAAGCAGAACATACTACCTCCAAGGCACCATATGAAAGGTTGCCTGCTGCAGAATCCAGAAGGCCACCTTAGAAATTGTCCCAGGCCACCCTTCACTCCAATAGATTGCCCCTGAACTTGTGGGCCACACCATTGGACTGAGGAGAGGGAAAACTTGCATGTGTGCGCGAGCGCGTGTGCATGTGTGCATGTGTGCATGTGTGTGTGTGTGCATACGTGCATGCACCCAGATGGGGAAAGTTAATTGCTTCTTGTGCCAGCCACTGGCACCAGCCGCTATGGGTCTTGTGCCAGCCGCTGGCACCAGCCACCAGCTTGCTGTGGGCCTTGCGTTTCCAGTCCGCTGCACACTTGCGTTTGATGCCTTTGCGGCCTGGAAGCATGCTTTGTGGGGATAATTGCAAGCAAGAGGTTCACGCAGGGCAGCATGCGGCAAACATGGCAAGTACTCTTAAGACTCACCCAGGCGCGCTCAGGACCGCACGCTCTAAGACATAGGTAGGGGCAGCAAATGCAAGGCCCCTGGAGGCAGAGGGCTGTCAGCCCATGGACTGTCATTCAGCAGAGCTCTGGCTTCATTCCAAGCGCTGAGTGAGGTCCTGGAAAGAAGGGCCCTGATCCACGAGGCCTGAAGGCAGAGCTCCTGATGTTCAGGACTAACAAGTCCACTTTGCGAGCCCAGCAATGGGACCTTTGTTTTGTCAACTGTGCTGCTGCTGAATGTCTGTTTCCTTGCAGGCGCAGCAAAGAGCTTTGGTGGAAGTACTGCAGCAGGGATATACGAGGGCGGCGCAGCATGGCGCGCATTTGGAAGTCGCACCACCAGTTCATGCGAGATACTTACGGGCAGCAAGCGCAGGTGAGAGTGTGTGCCTGCCAGTGGATTGTTTGGACAGCATGGGGCATACCTGTAGCAGCGGTAGCACTTCAGGCTAGCTTGAATCGTAGCAATTACGGCCAGCTGCTTTAATTGTAGCAATTGCGGCCAGCTGCTTTAATTGTAGCAATTGCGGCTAGCTGCTTTAATTGTAGTAATTGCGGCTAGCTGCTTTAATCCTAGCAATGATGGCCAGCTGCTTAAATCGTAGCAATTGTGGCTAGCTGCTGGAAGCTGGTACTAGAATTTCTGGGCAGGGCGAGCATTGCGTTTTGGGCCAGGGTCCCCCGACTTGTCGGCAAGGCAGCAGAGGCCAGCAAAGATCACGTGCGGGTGTGAGTCGATGGAACGAGTGAGTGTGTGCTTTGGCCCATGACCTGTTGCACAAAACGACACGTTTTGCAGCTTTTGGTTTCACCAGACAAGCATCCACCTCTTTGATTGATGTTTAAAAGAGCTTTCTAGTATAGAGCAGCAGGTGGTCTTGACCACATCAGCAAAGGCATCTTTGGTAGAGGGTGGGTATTTTGTGGGCAGAGTCGACAGAGTATAGAAGCATTACTCGCCCAGGATGAGGCGTGGGCCGAGCTCCTCAGCACGCTGCCGCCTCGCCCTTTGCCTCACAGATCCTGCACGTGGTGCATCAAGAAGCGCGGGCATCGCAGGTGGTGCTTGTGCAGTGTGCCAAGGACCGCGCCGCCTTTGAGGATGCCTGGCACCAGTGGATGGACAGGCAGTGCAGGGTAGCCATGGCACAGCCTTTGCCCAAGGTGTGCTCACGGTGCCGGTTTGCTGCACATGCACGTGCGTGCCTGCGCGTGTGCGTGCGTGCTCGTGCGTTGCAAGGTGTGGGCAGTTGAGGCGCAGCCTTACCCAAGAAGGGCTTCAGTGAACCGCGTTGCTGACCAGCTGCACGTATGTGTGCAAGTGTGTGTGTGTGCTGTGATGTGGGCGCGTGTGCGCTGTGCGTATACCAAGTGTGTGTGTGTGTATGTGTGTGTGTGCCTGCATCTCCAAGGAGGCGCAGCCAGCCAAGGAGGTGGCAGCAGCCACCTCAGGTTAAATGGGCACCTCCTGGAAGCCCATGCACCCTTGCTATTATGGGCGCCATTGCCACCATTGGTGGTTCATAAGAAAGCGAGCTGGCATAAGCCATTGCCCCAATGGTGCCTTCTGTGGTTGATGGGTCAGACGTATGGCCACACTTTTACAGCATCAAGTGGCATATCATTGTCAGATAGCCAATCATCTGACATGATGGGTCGGACGTATGGCCACACTTTTACAGCATCAAGTGGCATATCATTGTCAGATAGCCAATCATCTGACATATGATGGGTCGGACATATGGCGCACGCCCGCAGTGATCCCTCTTGCTGCCAGGGATCACTGCATGCCAGGGATCACTGCATGCTCTCACAGCAAGATGCTGCAGGTTTGGGCATGCTGCAATCAATGAAGCATGCCCTCACGAAATGGCAGCAGCTGTTACCTGGCGTCTGGCACCTTGAGGCCAAAGGCAGAGGGAGTCACAGCACCTGGCATGCTTTCACTTGACATGCTTTCAGCTGTGCACCCAAGGATGGTTTGGCTGTTGAGACACATGCATGCCATGCAATTTGTGTGCTCGACGTACGCTTCATCTTCCTGGTGATGCTTGTGCTTTGAGTGTCTCTAACGGTGAGCAGTGTGCACCACATGGCGTAAAATGCTACGCACGCCACTCACAGGGTTGGGTGCCATTCACCAAGCCTCAGTCTGAGGAAGCTTGCTTCCTGGACACACGAACAGGTAAGAGTTTGTGGAGGTGTCTCCAGGATGAGGAGGGAGACTGGTGTTTGTTCTGGTCTCAAAATTAAAAAATTCTGGCTTGCATACTTGCATAACTTTGATTGCAAGACCGAGGGCAGAGTACAAGTCATTTTTTCCAAGACCAGCCTTCTGAATGCTTTTTTATGTGATTATTGTTTGAATGCCCAGCGCTCTTTGTTGCAAAATAGGAATGATACTCTGAGCGTGCTGTAAAGGCCCTGCATGCACACAAGGGAGCCCTGATTTGCGTCAGGAATCTGCAGCGCAATCCCATCATGCCCTTGGTGCATGATTGCAGAGGCTCACAGCACGTCAGAGGTCTTGATATGTTGGACTAAAATATCTATGACTCAGTACGCACTATATAGCCCCTGCAGTCATAAAAGTGCTGGCTGTGAGTATCACAAGGAGTCCACCACTTGCCATTCGCAGGAGCTATGCACGCTCACCACCCTGGGATGTTGCAGCTGCAGCCGTTTGCTTTGCAGGAGCGAAGCAGAGCGGAGCAACGGATTCGTTCGCAAGAGGTGTGCATAATCGTTTTCATGTACAAGCCAGCTGCCTTGTCCGCGTTGACAAGTACTTGCCAGCATCCCTCATTTATGTTGTGGCAGAGATGCTCTTTGGTCATAAATTAGCCAGGCAAAATGAAAGGATCATGCCTAATGAAGGTATAACAAATACAAACATGCTGATTTCTTTGTACCTCAAAACAAACATTTGCACTGATGTGTCCCATGTATTGGAGATAAAGGATAGGTTTCAAAGTGTCAGCGCTCATGTGGATCGTGGATTGTGGATTAAGGGATCCCAATAAACACTTGATCGACACGCATCCTTTGCAATGCCTATCATAATTTGCCCGCTGAAAATTACAATGCTAAAGAAGTTTTGCATCTTAGAGTCTGGGGTCTCAAACCAACTCCCTGGTTTCCTTGATCTGCATATACTGTGAAAGTGTGTCCTTCCCGCCTGCTTTAAACATCATGTAGCATTCATCAGCTGTTTGATGCAGAAGCTTGGCGAGGCAAGAGCCCAAACTTGTCCACATCTGTAGCATGTCCATACCATCACTTAAGTTGGCCGGTCCTCATACAATGCTCGTCAGCCTTTAATCTTGCATCATTTTGCTTGAGTGTGCTTTGATTCCAAATCTCCAATCTTGGCAGCTGCTCTTAACTTCCAAGCAAAGTCTTGCCAACCAGAACTAGCTCAGGGTTGTCAATCACAGCTTGCTGCATGTTTGAGACGCTCCAACGCTACACCAATAGCAACTGGCCAAGGAACTTGTTGGGGCCACCACCAAATGCATTTGTAGGAAAAAACAAAGCAGCTGGTAGGGGATTTGGGCTGAGGGTACTAGGAGAAGAGATAACAGGGCTGAGGCCCGATGGTCGGCACTCTTCAGCTTGGAGGCAGCGGCTGCAAATATCCAGCAAAGCCCTTGTGGGGATGAAAAGGGGGCGAGCAGTTTCTGGGGCGTATCATGCCACTGATGTTCTCCCATCTCAGCTTGTACCTCGCGTAGTGACAGACTTCAACTATTTTTAATAGATGGTGCTCGATACTTGTCCTCAGATTCAGATTAAGTGTGAACTTTTAATGCACCATATGCGTTTGTATTGGAATTGTCCAGTGGAAGCCCAGTAGAATTTCCTTGTACCCATTTTGCTGATTGCTGACATGTTGCCCTTTGTGGATTCCTGACATGCAGCCCTTTGCAGATTGCTGACTTCCTGGCTGACAGTCAATTTGCGTAGGCCTTGCACAGCGTATAGCTCTGATGCAATTATGCATTTTCTGTATGCCCACTCGCAGGCTGCCATGGCACAACGCCTGCAAGCAATGCATCTCCAGAGTGCACAGCTTCAGCATACTTTGCTACAGGACCTTGAAGTCATGCGGCAAAAGTCTACTGATGCTGCTCTTGCAAATAAATTATGATGCGTTTTTCCCATAGGAGATGCAGCTTAATAAGTTATTTGCACCCCAAGCCTTCAAATGCAGGATATTATTTCACCATGAAACTCAGTGATTGCATCGAGCTGGTGTATAAAAGTGTGCAGAAGCAATACCTCACCCATTATGCGCCCATTATCATAGGAAGGTGGGCACTCCCTATTTCAAAAAGGCAGGCCACCTGAAAACACCCATCTAATAACTCAATCTGTCATTGAGTGCGCATGCTGTGAGGTTCGCTTCCTCTTCTACGGACTTAAACCTGGGCAGACCGAGCCACCTTTTGACGATATGTATATCTATGACTTCCGAAGAGTCTGCAATCAAACTTATCGCTGGGTTTGCTTTAAGAACACCGCCTACTGTACAGAAAGACAGAGAGGAAGTTGACAAAAATGATAATTGGGCCTGCCCAGCTTGTGCCGACATATCTGTGCAAGAAAAACAAAGAAGAAGCTCCGAATCCTTTGACAAAGGGCTTAATAAAGTAACGTGGAGGCCCACCTGGGAACCTGTGCAAGAAGAAACAGAAAACAAACACCCTGCATTCCTGAAACACATTCTGAATTTTGGGGCACGTAAGGATGCCATACTTCAGTGAACCCGACCTCACTATCATGATGCCTTTACCTGATAACACTAAGAGCAATCTAAAGCGACAAGGCTTTGCTTGAGAAGTCACAGATAAGACCTGGAATTATAAACTTGACTCTAACTCAGAAACAACTTGAAGGTGAACTTCGACATCAATCCCACAAACCCACAAGCAGACATCAAAGCTACTGGCCGACGTGAATTCTGGGTCCGACCATGAGCCATGCCAGTGGACATCAACCTGGTAAAACCAACACCTAAGAACATGTTTTTAGGTCAACAATCCCCTCCGCCCCCCTAACCAAACAGACCCACCATCCCCAACAACTGCTCGTCCACCTCTGATACTCCCTATGATATCATATTATTGATATGCACCTCAAAGGTGGCATGCATCTGTGATGTGACGGGAAAATGTAAAAGCATGCTCACTCAGTAAAGGCTCCAGACCACTTCAAAATCCTCTTCAGAACATTTCACAACACCAAACTTCTGGAATCCATGATATCATCATGAATTCCCCTAAGGGCTTTGCCACTGAGCTTTTAGGCCTCCTTTCCTGCTCTACCTTACAGGACAATAAGACACACGTGAATACAAAGGTTAAACACTCATATATGCGTGCTCTCTCCTTCTGTTTTTACTCTGCCCTCCGGGAAAATGGCCTCTCCTCTTGATCACAACTCTAAACACGATAATCGTATCAGTAATGATTACTGGAGCAAGGATCCTCGCGACCGGGTCTTTGGAGCCATTCTCATCGCTTTTCCATCCAAATTTTCTGGCTTCTGTTTACTATCCTGTGCATGATGATCAACTTATACATTGTGCCCTAAGACATGCTTTTTAGAAAGAAAAGAAAAACGCAAGCAGCAAAAAGCTCCTCTGATCAATTAAGGAGAAGGGGCCACCTGGGAAGAAAATCCCCTTCACCAGAAAAGAAGAAAGCAGTCAGTGAGGATCAGAAGGGGTTGCGGGCAGACAAGCCAGCAGACCTTTCCATATTGGTTTGAAGGTGAGGAGAATGCTCAAGAGAACGTCTGGTCTGAACAAGCTTATGAGCATAGTGCACAGAATGAGCATGGAGCTTGAGAGCAAGTTTCTTGACTCTTTGAGACTCTCCAGAGGAACCAAAGTGTGAGGAATGTAAATAACACCCCCTACACCTAAGAAAATGACATGAAGAACATGGTCCCCTGCAATACTGCATCTAAGGTGACCATGCTGAGCATGGGCAGCTTGGAGCTGCTGCTCAGGGCGAGTGTCTTCACAGCACTTGATCATCAAGATGAACTCAATGAGATGGGCGGTACGACGCTGCCAAGGGAGGTTCTCGGGGCGAGTCTATATAGGCTATTAAGCTGTGGCTGGTGATGGGGGTCTGCCTCCAACTGCGGTGACTGCCGTTTAAGAAGCCTGCCCCCTTCCCAAAACCACCCTCCTTCCACTCCTTAAAGTAATGCCTTGATCATTTGGATGGTTCTGTTGGTTTTGGGAATTGATCTTGCTTTGTTTCTTTGGAGTCACTAAATTGGCGTCAGGGCGAGGAGTGAGTTTGTCTCTTTGATTGTGCTTTATAGCAAAAATCCAAGCTGGAGGAACTCTGGATTCTGCTGTCACAGGTACTTGAAGATTTTGCATACGATGCTTGTCAGCACTGCCCTCATCTGTGGATACAAGACAGGATCCTAGGGAACCTTTACTTGTGGATTTTGTTATAAGTCTGCCTGCAATATTGTGGCGTTTGGTCACCGTATTTCTAATGATGGGATTATTTTCCTTAATCGATGTAGGGAGTGGTTTCACTGCCTACATAGTTTTTCTTTTCTTTTCTTTTCTAATGATGGGATGCTGGCACCCTGAGCGGATGTAAAATGCACTGTTTTGGCAGGAGCAGATGGGGCAACTAAGGCTGTTGGACTGCTTGAAACGGACAGCGTGTTTTTGGTTGTAGATCGTGCCAGACCGGTAATTAATCAGTCTCTTTTTCCTTGTGAGAGATGCCAGGTGTAGACCGGAAAGCATTACTGATTTTGCTGTGGGCACTCTTATTCTTGATTAAATTCTGGTAGGTGTAGTAGCTGGTATCAGTTTGTGCGTTGCCTAGTTTGTGGACCTTATGCGTGTGTGCTTGTAGCGCATCACGCTTGTTGGGGAGGTAGCGCATATGGGGTTGGTAAGGTTGAAATTGTCAATAGTAGGACAATGTGTGTTTGGATCATCCATGGAGGTTGCAAGCCAAATGATGTTGTGATAAGGGTTACCATCATGCCCTGCCATTTTATACCAGTGTCAGCAGCTTCAGGATGTTTGGCCACATGCTTTGCTATCTGATCAGCGCTCTCATTACCAATAATGCCGGTATGGACTTTAACTTTCAGGAATTTGATGGAGAGTGTCGCAGTGTTGCGGATTGCTTTGATGATAGTCTCTAAGAGGTTGTGGTGGATATGGTAGGTGTGTAATTCTGGGAACCTGATCTGTTTTCTAATTTGTCTCATTGTGTTTTCACTGTCGGCAGCTATCAGAAAGTAGTCATGAGTAACGGCTGCAGAAAAGCTGTCTCCACCCAGAAACGAACTGGGAACCTTCTGTGTGTTAGACAGATGTCATAACCGCTAGACATAAGCTTTTTACTTTATGTACTCAAGTAGCTCTGCCAGAGCAAACAACACTAAAACAGCCACATTCATGTTTTTATCATCTTCAACCCCGGTTGGGGAGGACGGCTGAGCAAAAACCCCTATTCCAAACTTCTCAAAGCCTACCCTCATTCTATGTTGCACTTTAGGGACTATTTCCTCATCCAACCTTGACTATGTCACCACATCCTTTTGGATCAACAAAGAAAATTTGCTCCCTTGACACAAATGAAGTATGCAAATGATTGCTATTTGGAATGCAGCAGCAATTGTGTCTAAATAATCACAATCACAGCTGGGTTAGGGACCTGGCCCGTGTTAATTCAGAAGCAAACTAGAAGCACAAAAAATCAATAATGACCCAGTTCTTAATGCCCGCCACCCAAGAACTGAAACTGGTCTCAAGAAGTTTGGAAAACTTCCTACTTATCAAACCGACTCATACATACTCTTAACCAAAATCAAGAATCACTCTTCTCAACAGAATCCAGCCCACACTTGGCCAGAAAAGCACCTGACTGGAAGGAGTGGGTATAGACAGACGACAGCTGCCAGATTCCCCAAGGAAAACAAGCGACATATGCAGGCACATACCATACTGCTACCTCCACTCCCAGCTTTATTAAACCAAATGGTATGGGCATGACAAACACCATCAGCAGAGCTGAACTGGCTGAACAGCTATCACAGCCGCCATTCTTCACAGCCATTCACATATTGCCACTGACAGCCTCTCGTCTCTCCACCAAATACTGAAGCACTTGGTGTACCCTGAGCTTTAAGGCAAATTTGCCGCTACCGTGTACAATATTTTGAAGATGCTCACGCAAATTATCTGCTACTCGCCAAACCCTGTGCACCTATTTAAAGTCAAATCTCATGCTGGTATTGCCGGTAATGAATGCTGATGCTGTAGCCAAGTATCAAGCAACCCAAGTTGACGCAAATCTTGCAGACACAGGGATGCCGTGCGCTGGCATTTGTAGATACCCATGCTCATGACATATCCTGACTTGCCTCTGAAACGGAAATCCCCTCTGATGCAACATCTTCAAGACCCTCCAACCCACCTGCCCAAAAGCCAATTTATTTCTCAAATCTCAATGACGCTCCAAAGGCACATATGAATATATGAACTCCAAACATAAACTTGGCCATGCAAACCCTACAACCGGTTACTACTCATATTACAAAGGTTTACTTCCTTTAGCACACAAAAACATCTGCAACGCTTTCTGGACAATGTTCATTCTGTCCTTCAAGATGAAGATTTCCACTACCGTACAGGTACCCTTTCCAATCAGAAGCATGCTGTTCGATTTAAGACCTCGACCAGTCTTCAATGCCTCTTTAGTCACTCAGACAGTGCCCTACACATTCTATCAGATCGTCAACACCAGATTATCTCTGGTATGATTAGTGAACGCCACAACATTGCATGTCGACTTATCATGAAAGCTATAGAAGCAGGCTCCTTAGAGAGGTGTTTTGTTTAAATGGATGCTGGCAGCGAAGACCGCTTAGCCTTACAAAACCTACAAATCCCCGCAGGATCTACCAGCAGAACTACCGCCCCAGAATGGCTCTTCCCTTGCCAGTTTCCTGCTAAGCAAAGACTTATTACTAGCCGCCCAGATGTTATACTAGTAACTGAAACGCCTACAAAAAAGCACAAAAATGACCAAATGTCCACCCTAGATATGCATTAAGAAGTAGGACAGGGTGCAGAGGGGATCATCTTACGATAGGGGGCTCTCAGCAACAGCACTACCAGCCTTTGTCCAGAGTCCGGAACTCCAGTCAGCTCTCACCCAATCAGCGGCACATCCATCTTGTGTAGGTCAAGTACTGCGAAGATACCTGGCCTAGGAGCCAGCTTGAAGCCGCTCACCACCAGCACGGCGTACTCTGTCAACACCTTCGCCGAGCTGCGGCCAATGTTAGCCTCCACACTATCCTTATGGGAGTGGGAGGTACCATCTACAGCCCTTGTAGTTTAGATCCTCTGAGACATCTTGTTCTAGATCCTCAGAAAGTCACTGAGCTTGCTGTGAAGGTTCCTGCTCGTTCTGTTCAATATGCTTATAAACTTGTTAGTACCACTGGTACTGGCAGACGCGCTCTTGAGGAAACTTATGCTGCAAATCATCATCTAGACCAGGAATGGGGTACTGCTAGTCATCATGGACGATCCCCCTGACCCCAACTGACTTATTTTGTTTTCTTTAGTGGTGGAGGAGTCGGGGTTAGGGTTAGGGTCAGGGTTTAGGGTTAGTCTTAATCCCTGCTTAGGCGCTATGTAACGATTCAGGCGTTACCTATCCAACCACTTAGGTGGTTGGGCTGAGAGAGGGATTTCCCTTGGGCAGCGTGCAGGCTAGGGAGTTCTTTATTATATTGAATAATAGAGGCAGACCCTAGCGG
>LKMJ01006410.1_pt1 | contig 11098 bp, 12 predicted proteins | sample 643391 | NCBI WGS metagenome assembly LKMJ01 (sample SAMN04112250, study PRJNA286221) | soda lake metagenome | biome: soda lake; feature: Kulunda Steppe; material: water; isolation source: sample PL-Br10 brine of Picturesque Lake | place: Russia: Kulunda steppe | collected 2010-07
CAATAGACTCTGCCATTTCATTTCGGACATTATGGACTATTTTTTGGCTGGCGAAGACCAGCAACAAACCAATCAGCCTAACGACCTGGCTGGCGGTGAAGCCATTAAACTTAAACTTTACTTAAACGCCAAGACTTTGTGGTGGACTTGCGTGAGCACTTGCGTGCGGTATGGAGGGAGCTGGTCGTTGCAGATCCTCAGGTCCTCAGGACACACTTGTGGTGGACTTGCGTGAGCACTTGCGTGCGGTATGGAGGGAGCTGGTCGTCCGGGACACGCTAAAAAACTGGCTACTTATCATGCATGGATGGCCTTGCCTCTCAAAACAAGCAATGTACGGGGCCCTCCCCATGTGTTGCCTAGGTACCTAGAGCTGGAACTAAGTAGGCATGTGAGTTCGGAACATTGCTCGTTTTTGTTTGAGAGCTCATACCCTAAGAGTTGAAACCGGTTGTTGGCAAAGCCACAATAGGAGCTGTGATAAATGTGCCTTGCAGGATGTCCAGGACGAAAAGCATGTCCTTTTTTTGTGCCCTTGCTTGGAAATGTGCTATTTAAGAAGGAGATTCGAAGAACAATGTGCTGATTTTGCTGGCAGGACTTACGTTGCAGACATAGGCGCTTTTTATTTTGAGGAGCAGAGGATGTGAAATTGTTTCTCTTGAAGCAGACATACAAATCATTCCTTTTTCTCTCTGAGACTAAGGATATTTTTTGTCGGTCTGGCAGTGTCCAGCAAGCCCAGCAGTCAACCCATCTGGCTGAAGGTCTACACCCATTGTAACTTAACTTTGCCCTGAACTTTTACTTTGCGTGCTTGAAGATTTGCCTTGTTTTCTTGGGGACATACACCTATACTATCTAATTCTTTCATGGGGACATGTCCACTAAGCACCTTCTGAGTCGACACTGAGTTCAGAGTAAACTGTTTGCTTTTCACCAAAACCCCTTGGTTCCAGACACCTCCTTTTACTAAATTTGAGTGCCCCTATAGTTTTAAGTTGTTTTTAGCTGCCCTCTTAGGTGGATAAAATTTCGTAACCTGTATTGGTGGAGGGGTCATACCAAAAGTGTCAGGCTCATACGGTGCCACGGCCCTAGGTGGTCATTGGCCACCTGGGTGGCCGTAGCCCCTTTCCTTTATAAATGCAGGGATTGCTCCTCACTGCCTCCGTACTTCTTTTCTTTTACAAATTAAATGAAAATAGGAAATCTTTTGCAAATTATAGAAAGTGCTTGATGGTAAGCGTGTCTGTGCATGAGGGTACAATTTCAAATTGTCCATCCCCTTCATCAAGCCAGCCAGAGACTTTTGACCACGAGCATTAAGCCTCATCCTTGCCTTCTTTACTAGCACATCTTTGGCCACTTCATCTGTAGAACTCAAGAATACTTGGAAATTAGCACCAAGGTTAAGCTAACATTCTTTGTGCTAAGATGGTGCCAACTGCTGCAATACTCTTGTTTTGCTAATTTCTCCCTCTGTGCTTCTGATGAAATCACCTTTCTGAATTTTGTGAGCTAATGCCCAAAAAATACTTATCATGACAGTTTCTGATCTTTGTGTGGTTGGTGCTGAAAAAGCGTTGAACACACACAAGTGGATATCCGACAAAGCCCAGCCATCCAGGCAAGACTCAATGCTTGATCTCTTGATGACAGGAACGCTGGAGCCAAACTTTTGTGATTGACCAAGCCCATTGAGATCCAAGCCACCATTTACAGCAAAGTACTAAGCTTGTGTCTCTGATGCAACATATTGCCCCCCTCACATCCCGGTTTGACTGCTGCCGCCACACCCACTCCCTGTGACTATACAACATGCCATTACCTCCTCTCATTCACCTCATACTGGGCGCCCCCCCATATTTGCACCCTAAGGAGCACTTATCTCCTCACTGCTCAGTTCCTGCAGGGGACTTTGCAGACCCTGTACCTCATGTGCAGCAGTGACCGAAGGCTCAACCGAGATGCCTCGCAGAAAGGGGTGCACCTGGTTGTCACTCAAGATGGGAGGTGCTGATTGGGGAGACACACCATGTACAGACACGTCCACATCTGGTGCCACCCAATCCACAGCATGCGTGCTGTTGCCTGTTGCCTGGCCTGCTCGTGGAGAGGAGGCCAATAAGTGTTGCCCTGTTGCAAACACTGCTTCCAGGCGCGCAGGTGGTGAGCGCGTCTGCGACTGGGGCCTTGGCGTGAATAGACGGGTAGGCAAGTCAATCAGGGCCCCAGGCAGCTGGGCGTCAGGGGACGTGTCCGGCAAGACTTCCCAGGCAGCATGCTGCTCAGTATGTGTGTTACCTTCTTGCTGTTGATCAAGCGCCTCACCCACAACAGTTTGCCGGCTGCTCAACTGCTGCTGCTGCTGCTGCTGCTGCTGCTGCTGCTCAGGTGCTTCACCTATGTCAATTTGTCCTCCTGACTCTTGTGAGGGTGGGAGTGAGCCAGGCTGCGTGAGACTCCTGCTGCCCCAGCTGCCCTGGCTGCCTTGCTTTTGAGGGAGAGTGCCTCCAAGGACAAGGAGAGAAGGTGGCTGTCTGGATCTAGCATGCTGGGAAAGTGGTGGCGAGGAGCCTGAGGCTGAAATTAAAGAAGATTGGTTTGGCCGGGGGCTACACTGGAGACGGAGCAGCTCGTCAGTGTCAATGACCACATTGCGGGGGGTGAGGGTTGAGGAGGTGGACAGCAGAAGGAGCTCCTTGATGGGAACCTGAAGCAGAACAGGAAGGGTGGGGGAGGCAGGGGCCAGCTCATGCATCCATTTGCAGCTTTCCACCCTGTCATGGTGGTTTGGATGTGTGTGCACGCATGCAAGTAATTTCCTTAGGCCTTGAAAAGTGGAGCATAATAAAGATAAATCTCTCACCGATGAACCAGACTCCATGTCAATTTCTTGCTGCTGCTGCTGCTCCTGCTGCTGTGTCTCTGGTAATATGTTTGTATTTGAAGGCTGTAGATCAAACTTGCACCGTCGGCCAGTGTTTGAAGCTCTTTGGATTACTTCCTCTTGGCCCTGTATTGCTGCAAATGGTGAGGCAAGTATTCCGGCACTCGTCTTGCTTGTGCGCTTAAGTGCGGCTTGAAGAGGGAGGGGAGGGATCTGGGGCCTGCTTGAGGGAGGGGAGTTGCCTGTAATGGGTGTTTTGGAGCCTTTTCTCATGAGCTCTGCGAAGTTCCTGCAAAAATCAAGCAGCACATTTTTTAAATGAGACTCGTTTCCCGGAACCAAAGCCCAAGGGAAGGGCTGTATCTGTCTTTGTAGCCCGATATGCTTTGTAATTCAAGACAAGGGTCACAAGCATCAAGTGAGTAACCCTTGAAACGCCTCAAGGTTATTAGGTGCATAAAGCAGATCTGAGGCAGGCATCAAGCAATACATGATGTTGGGTGTACTGGTACAGTACTCTGGTATAAAAGAGAAGTAGCGGTTGCTGCCACTTTCCTCATGTTTGATGCTTTTCAAAAGTTGAGTGCTTGCTAGAAAGGCTTGAAATGTCAGCACAACAGGATGCGTAGTTTGATGACAAGCTAAGCTGCAAATGCCACAGAAAAAAAGCACAAATTGCCCCCTCATGTCCCAAGCTACTCACTTTCCTCCTTGGACAGAAGCGTTAGGGCCCTGCCGGCTCAGCTGATCTACCTCACAATCACGGAGCAAGCTGATGCCAGTCTCCAATAAATCTCCATCATGATGGAAATTAGAGGTGTGATTGCCAAGGGTCTCCTCAGTCCGGGACTACAAGTTTATAGAAAGCAAGGTCTTCATGATTTAAGTAAGTTGGCTCAAATCTATGGGAGTGAACCACAAGGGGTGGTTTGAAGAGTACCTTGAAAACGAATTTCTTGTTTTCCACTACACATGCAGCCATTGCAAAGATCATAGCAGCAACATGACTATAATTGCATTGTCTTATGTTTCTTAGACCAGCTTTTTTTTGTGAAGACCATATTTGTGTCTCTATATGGTATGCAATGTCATCTGAACAATCTCAAGCACATTGATATAGGATTATACCTTTGAGGAACGAGAGAACGCCCGAGCAATTTCTTCCTCTCCTTCTTTTCCAGCAACCTTAGCAAAAGCTCCCGTTACAACTTTCCTGTCAATAATAATTTGTTTGAAAAAATGTTCATGGCCTTTTCAGGCATCAACAATTCGAAATTTCACCAAGCGAAAGGGAAATATGGCAATTTAAATATCACTTACCGCATGAAGGCCGCCTCTCCCTCAGTAGCAGATGACAGCCACTGGGCAATAGCTGCTCGAAACCTACAGAGACATTTGCATACGAGTTTGCGGAGGCACTTGAACAAGGTGCACAGCAGCGATACACTTGGATGCTAGCTTGCGACAGCCTTAAAACCCACACTTTTGCTAATATTGCAAACATATTCCCAGTCGCATTCCATAAAATGCCAATGCGTCTTTATGTTCAAAAACAATTCTAGGAGCATTTACAAAGCGCAGGCCAGATCAGCACTGCTCACATCAGGCAAAGGCAGCAGAAGTTTAAATAACATCCTACATGAAATTTCCTGTCAGTGAGTGAAATTGATCAGGGGAGCTTTAAAACATTTGCAGTTTCTTTGGGAATATATCTCTGCTCCAACAGTTTTGAAAACTGATGGCACAATAATTTATGCAACCTTATACTTGTTAAGCCATCTTTAACTTTACCATAGGCTTTAATTGTTTATAAAAGATGTAGTTATCAGTTGCAAGTTATTTATCAATCACCAGGACTGAATTTTCATGTGCATGTGCCGGTGAAAGCCCGTGCCCAATTTGGTAGACCCAGGGAATTTTCTGAAATATTGTTCCTCATTTGGCACCCACCTGTCGGTCACCACGTCGTTCAATTGGCATTTAAAAATCGCATTTGTGTCAAAATAATGCTCATACATGACTTCTATTACGTTCACAAACTCATTGCGCTCATTTTCCTCCACAGAAGCCAAAAAGTCAATCATTTCAGGGAAGGAGGACAAAAGATAGCTCCAAAAATGTCCCACCTGCGTAAAAGTTTTAGGCGAACAAGTTTAAGTATTTTGCATGCAAACATGCCACTAAGCTGATGCACAAGCACTCCATTGACCCAAGATTTATGCACAATTCCTTCCTTCCATCACAGATAAATCCTCATCACATGTAGCCGAACCATATCTTTAAAGAAAAGACAGTAAATGCAAAAACCGATGGCAATCGTATATGTCTGCTTGAAACCAGATGACATTCATTCATAAAGCATGTCCTGAATAGCTTTAAACAGATTCTGGTTCTTCCATAAGGTTTCATTCATCCAATGTGAGATAATGTGAGACATAAAGATCAATGCAGCATGTGAGCTGAAAAAGGAATCAGCATACCTTTTTATGACTGAGATAGCTGGTCTCACATGTTGGGTGTGCATGGGCATGCAGCATATTGCACAAGCGATGCCAGGCTTGCCAGTCTTGCACATCCGCGCGAGATAACCAGCTGTAGAAAACAGGACCAAGAATGTTTAAGGTTTACATGTTTGTCTTGCACGTCAGTGGCCTTGTTTGCACAAGTGTTCCAGAGGGAGCTCATTGTAAGTAAGGTCTTGGTAGTGGGTATGGAATAGGTAAGCACCATTGCAGCACCTGGATTGGCCATTGTGGGAGCCAAGCTTTTTAAACGGATTTCCAACACCAGATGATCAATTTTCTTTCCTTTCCCCATCAAATACTTGTTTCAAGGACTGACTGAGGCTCAGCATGCTTACCGGAATAGGAAAAGAGGCTTGAACACAAAGTACATGTATTTGAATTTGCGCACATCCTGCCCCCATTTTGAGGCGACATTTTTGTGTTTTGAACGAAGCACAAATATCATAGTATGAAAGGCACCCTGCAAGGAGGAAGGAATTTGATGTTCACACAATCACTGACATGGTTTGATATGCTGCTGCCAAAACATGACATGATGGCTCTGTAAGGCCGCAGCCACAAACATTTTTTCACTTTTTCCACGACTTTCCACTTGACCCCAAAAAACACTTTTTTTCCGAAAGTTGCAAATTGTTGTGTGTCCGTGGCCTAATCAATATTAAGACTAGTACGTTTCAAAATCGATAAACACACCTCCATAAAGACTCCAGCGCTGAGGGTGGCAAACATTCCAACAACTGCAATCAGAGCAAGGACCTGCACGCGGGCATACCATGGTTAGCATGTATTGTCCTCTATTATGGAATCAATTATAAGCGTTATTTTCAATTGCTTAGGTATAATTTGCATCTGAACATAAGTCAGCAAGCCATTATCGAGAGTAGCTCAACCTTTTTTCTAGGTCTTCGACGTTGCAAGGTATTCACAAGAGGGAAAGTATTTTAGCAGGCACTCACGAGAGCAAACGTTTTGGTGCGTTCCAAGACTTCATCATTGTAGAATACAAGACCCAAAGCCATTAGAAACAAAACAACCGCTGTAATCATGAAAGCAGGAATAGCATGTCAGATGCGGCATTCAAAAAGCTTGAACAAAGCACAGACTCCAGCAAGGTACTTGCGTCATAGATTGCATGCTAATGAAAATAAACCTGATGAAATTCATCCACCTCTTACATCAAAAGCGTATAGAGTAAGGGCGTGAAGGTTTGACAAAATTAACGGCAGCCAGCCCACTTTCGTGCTACACTTACAATAAGAACAACACTTACCATCAGTTCCAGTAAGTAACCACGCTGACATTTTGTCGATGGGGGCTAATGTCTGTGATGAATTAAATGGCAAAACAAGGTTTTTTGTGAAGACAGCAGAACATTATTTTTTCTCAACAAGCCAGGCAATTAATTACTACCAACAATGGCCAGCGCAGGAGATGAACTATGTAAGATTAGGCCATTAAGATAGCAACACAGATACTACTGGCCTCAAAGGAGCGAGCATTTCTAAGGGAGTCATGCACTATTCATAGAACAAAAGAACCTCTTGGAAAGTAACTGCCATCCACAGGCACCAAGTTAAAAAAGGCTTTGTACATGAAATCATAATTCATTGCCATTGTGAGCACACATGACTTAGTGTTCTGCACCTGAATTGAGATCAACACGCTGGCAAAAGACACAACGAACATGATGAGGACCTGCATTGCCAGTTAGCAAATTTGAAGTCATCAACTTTCCAAGCACGGTGATGAGGCATGCTTTCGATGTTTGACTTTTTTAAAGCAGTTCAGTATGATTTCTTATCTAAAATCGTGGTTTATAATTTGGCAGTGCAATGCAGACAGCTAGAGTACAAGCACATAAGCTGAAATGCTACACACACTTTTTCGTCGCCTACAATTACCAAACATAATAGCACAGACTGTTAAAGGCTAATTTCTGGAAGAATATGGCTCTTCACAAAACCAAACAATTTTTGACATGAAAGGCAAATGTCTTATTTTTCACTCATGCCATCCTTACCGGCTCACCTGCAAGACTGGGTCATCTGGTATGAATGATGCCACTGCCACAAATGCTGTTTTTTCAGCCAACACCTTAAGCTCAAACCAAAAGTATTTTGACTCATACCTCTCATAGAACCACCCAAACAAGAGAAGTGGCCTTTTGTCACCTGCAATAAAATCATCAACAAAGTGCAAACAAGTAAAGAAGGCAACTTTGCATAGCGAGGACTAAGACACTCACACTAGGCCATACAAAGAACATGAGTACATTATGATCATGCCGCAGCATGCTTCTGAAAGAAGCTGTTTTTCTTTCATGATTTGCTTATGATGACGAGAATTGCAAATGGATCCAATGATAAACTCATCAGACTGGCAATGATCAAGACACAATCATAACATTTAAACGGTGGAAGGACTTGTTCAGCTCTATCACAAATGACAACGCTTCAAGATGTGTGAGCTTGTCCTGTGGAATGTGGTTTAGAACTAAAACAGAATAAAAGAACGTACCAAAACTCCCTGTTTTCTTAAGGGTGTACATCACGTGACCAAACATGAACCAAACACCCCCTGCATGATTTAGAGAAGGCATCAACTAGAAGTTCTATTTTACATTTGATGCATTATTTTCTCACGCATCTTATTTTAGGCACATGTGCGTAAGTTGACATAATTGGGAGGCAGCAGAAAGCGCAACACTTGGTTCACATTTATGTTACATGTACGCCAACAATTCCAGCACATATTAGATAATGTTGTCACAGACTTGCACAAGACCTGCAAAAATCACCGCACATCGAGTTGAATGACATACCAATGTACACCACTAAGCCGGCTGCTGCCACCATCATCAATTTGTTATGCCTTGAAGTGTAGCAAACATCCTCAAGGTTGAAATACATGTACCTAGTGCCTGCAAGCACATGAAATACGTAATCCATGGAAAATGTTATAGTAAAAAAAACAATGAACATTCTGAGAAGCTGGTTGGTATTACCCACAATTGGACCCCCCAAAAACAGGGCCAGTTAGCTTCTCCACCCCCATCCCTGCCCCACTGCCAGCCCCAAGCATGCATACATGTACATATGTTGTAAACAGTCAGGCTGTGCGAAAAAGTGCGAAGTGGGGACACGGAGTGCGTGCCTTTGGCCATTCTGGCACCATTTAGTACCATTTGGCAGGAGAACTGCAAAATCCCAAATTTGCTCCAAAACTGCCCCTTTCTGGGACTTAAGCTGCAATTGCATCGAGGTTTGATGCTGCAAAGTGGGATCTGGTGGATGGGTAGGAAGGTATCTTCTGTGGGTGACCCTGTCACGATCGGTTGTGGGTATTGACAAGGAAATGCAATTTTTCCGCAATCTCTGCCCACTTTCTAGCTGGAACATAGCCTGGCCAAGCATAAATTGAAGAATATTGTAATTGCCAATCAAGGGTGCGTGAGGGGCAATTTTGGAAAAAAAGGTATGTTAGGTTGGAAGAGTGCGCGCTGTTTCCCATTCCCAGCCCCAAACTCCAAGCTTGAGATACCTGCAGATGTGTAAAATTGGCCCGCACATCCTGTGTGGATTTGGGCGTGGGAAGCTCTCCCGTTGAGCTGTGCACTCAAAAGAGGCAGATGTTAGGAAACGTTTTGGTCCGCCGCTTCCCACCCACACCTTTGATCGGCTCCATTTCAGATTTCCTAGATTTGAAATAATTGCCCGCAACCCTCAGACTTGGTCTGGCTTGAAAGCATGCATGTGTTACAAAGATATCGCATTTCCTGTGTTTGGACCCTTATTCGGTCGCGGCAGGGTCACCCACGGAACACACCTTCCCGACTGCCTCCCCCTTATCCAACTTCACAGCATCAAATCATCATGCAAGAGCAGCTTAAGTTCTGGAAAGCGGCAGGATTGGAGCAAGTTTGGGAATGCACCATTTGCCTGCCAAAAGGGTGCAAAATGGTGCCTGTAAGGAACGCTATAAAGAGGGTCTTTTATGGGCTGGCCGGGGAACGATCCCGGTTAATGAACTGGCCTGACCCCAGTCCAGCCCAAAGCCTGAGCCTGGTGGTTAGTTAGGTAGTTGGAGGTGATCTGGTGATCAAGGAAAGCCTGGTTTCGTTACAGTGCCAGAATGGCCAAAGGCGCACACGCCGCGCCTCCACCTCGCATTTTCTCACACAGCCTGACTTTTTATGACATATGTACATGTTGTGCATGGTTGGGTCTGGAAATGGGGCCAGAAAGTGGGCAGAAATGCTAATTGGCCATGTTTGGGGGGGTCCAGTGGTGAGTACAACCTGCTGCTCAACCCTGACACTATGGTTTCCTGATATTTCCTTTCATCCACCAATTTGGACTCCAAGGGCACCATATTAACCAGAAAAATCAAGCTACCCAATGGTGTGCTCAGGCCGGGAAACAGTGTGTGTAACGATACATATCCCTATCGATTGGCCTATCCAAGACGGAGCTCTGTCTTTTTACAGTTTGGTATCGGATGGGGTGCCGAAGCATCCTTGAGCCCAGACCAGACCAAACCAGACGCGCTCGGGGCGTTCGATCCTCGCCGACCGACCCTCTTTGCCAATCCCGATCAGACTAGACCGACGCATCCCTTGGGCAAGGATGCATAAAGACCGACTCCCAGCTACGGCCGGGACGTCCGTACCTAGACAGGGGGGAATGTAACGATACATATCCATATCGTTTGGCAAGCGCGGTATCCAAGACGGAGCTCTGTCTTTTTACAGTATGCTGGCTGCAAAGTTATGTCATGAGGTCCCTATTTGGCCACCTTTGCCTAAGAAAGGGTTGATACAGTGGTGGGGACGACCACATTCAAACTTAAAATAATGGCACTCAAAAGAACCAATTTTTAAGTGCTCCATCCAAGGCCAGGGACCCCTTCAAAGTGGCAATGCCTGGTTTCTGATACAGGAAAATAGGCTTAGCACTAAGCTTAGGCCGCGGTCACACGCAAAAATTTGTGTTTTTTTGGGCATTCGGATTTCCAAAAAAAGTGCAGTCACACGCACAAATTTTGCCCATTTCCTAAAATTCTTGGGAATTCGAATTCCTAAAAATTTTCAGCGGTCACACTTATTTTCATAATTCATTTTTTGCTTAACCGAAGTCCTTGGAAACGCCCATATCTGTGCAACTTATTAGAGGAAGACTGTCTCTGTTGGCCTCATGACTTCCAGTGCTAATATCATCCATGCCCACATTCTTGCCAGCACATTTTCATGGAACTTTGATCTCAACAAGTGGAAAATTAGGGTTTTCATTGGTCTTACTATCCTGCACAGGGCTGCTTGCAGCCTCGCTTATGCGCATGCAGCAAGTAAGGGAGAAGTGCATATGCATGAGCATGAGCAACAACTCACCAACACTTGTATAAGATGCAACATGTACAAGCCGGCGCCACCCAGCGACTCATCTATGCACTCACACTTGCGCAGGTTTGCATGCAGACCCACTCCCATCGATCTGTCTAGCAAGTTGTCTCTTAAATTTAAGTTAAAAGTCATTTTGTTTGGCTAGGCTTCCCTTTGTGTGCCTTTGTTGCTGGGCATGACACCTAAGTTATTCATTCTCTGCACAAATGCAGTATTTTGCAACTCTCATTGTACACCAGTGCACTGCTCCTACCCATGCCCACGCCCATAGCTAACTGCTGC
>LKMJ01006411.1_pt1 | contig 11097 bp, 8 predicted proteins | sample 643391 | NCBI WGS metagenome assembly LKMJ01 (sample SAMN04112250, study PRJNA286221) | soda lake metagenome | biome: soda lake; feature: Kulunda Steppe; material: water; isolation source: sample PL-Br10 brine of Picturesque Lake | place: Russia: Kulunda steppe | collected 2010-07
GGTTTTAATCCATGTTAATACCATTAAGGGCAGGGGTTATCATCCGGCTGAAAGCTGTCCCCGGGATTATCATGGAGTTGGGCCCTTTAAAATTGAAAATGGAGAGTCAGAAAAAACCAGGAATAATCCGACTTACAGCCAGGTTTTTGGAGAAGCTATGGTAAAAATGGGGCGGAAGGACATAAGACTGGCAGGAATTACTGCAGCCATGCCGGCCGGGACCGGTTTTGATATTTTTCAGGAGGAACTCCCCGAGAGGTTTTATGATACAGGGATTGCCGAGCAGCATGCTTTGACCCTGGCAGCAGGACTGGCCCGGGGCGGAATGCGACCGGTGGTGGCGCTTTATTCTACCTTTCTTCAGCGGGGGTATGATCAGGTAATCCATGATATCTGTCTCCAGGATTTACCGGTGACAATCGCCATTGATAGAGCTGGAATTGTGGGCAGCGATGGCGAGACCCATCAGGGTCTCTTTGATCTCAGCTTCTTACGGGCGGTACCCAATCTGACTTTAATGGCCCCCAAGGATGAAAATGAACTGGTGCAGATGCTGCATACCGCCTATCAGCTTGAGCATCCGGCGGCAGTTAGATATCCCCGGGGCGAAGGAGAGGGTGTTAAAGTTAACTGGGATCCTGAGCCTCTTAAAACTGGCGAGGGAGAGATACTTTTGAAAGGCCGGGAAGCTTTGGTTCTGGCTGCTGGCTCCCGGGTTTATCCAGCAGTGAGAGCAGCAGAAGAACTGAGAAAAGAAGGTATTTCCCTGACAGTTTATAATCCCCGCTTTATTAAACCACTGCCCGGAGAAATAATAGAACTGGCCCGCAGCCATGATTATATCATAACAGTAGAAGAAAATGTCCGCTCCGGGGGTTTTGGCAGTGCTGTGCTGGAATTATTTAATAACCACCGGTTGAACAGACCGGTATTAAATCTGGCCATCCCCGATGAATTTGTGCCTCACGGGGGTCAGGACAAAATGCGCAGCCATTACGGTCTGGATAGCAGAGGAATTAAAGCAAGCATTCAAAAATTTATCCGGGGCGACTTATCAGAGGTGCCTGAGGCAGATGGCTGAAAAAGACTGTAAAGAAAGGCTGGATCTGGTTCTGACTGAAAGGGGCCTTTATCGCAGCCGGAGCCAGGCTAAAAGAGCCATTATGGCAGGTGAGGTCAGAGTCGATGGTGAAATGATTGACAAGGCCGGAACAAAAATCAGGCAGGATGCTGAGATTGAAATCAAAGAAAAACCTCCCTTTGTCAGCCGGGGAGGGAAAAAGCTTAAGAAAGCTCTGGAGACTTTCAGCATAGATGTCAGTAATAAGCTGGTCCTGGATGTGGGCTCTTCTACCGGTGGATTTACCGACTGCCTGCTTCAGTCGGGAGCCAGACAGGTCTATGCAGTCGACAGCGGCACCAATCAGCTGGCCTGGAAACTGCGAAAGGATGACAGGGTTATAGTTCTGGAACAGACTAAATTTCATGAATTAATACCAGGCGATCTTCCCGATAATTTTGAAGTAGTAACCGTAGATGTCTCCTTTATTTCCCTGACCCTGATACTGCCGGTTGCGGTAAATTTTATGAAACCGGAAGCGGATTTGATTGTCCTTATCAAGCCCCAGTTTGAAGCAGGTCCCGAGCGGGTAGGTAAGGGTGGAGTTGTTAAAGATCCTGAGGTCCAGATAATGGTTATTGAAAAGATTTTAAAAAAACTGCTGGAGCTTAATATCAGTTCCGAAAACCTTGATTATTCTCCCATAACCGGGGCATCCTCTGGAAACAGAGAATTTCTCCTGCATGGAATCTATCGACCCCGGAAAAAATTTACCAGGTCTGAAAAACAGAAAGAACTGGAAGACTGGCAGCAGGAGATCAGGAATACTGTTATAGCAGCCCGGGACAGGCTGGAGAGGGGTTGATTAAAATTCCTATCATAGGCGTGATTATAAATACCCAAAAGGAAAAAGCCCGGGAACTGGCTGAAGAACTGCTGGAATATTTAGACAGCAAGTCCATTCCCTATCTGCTGGAGAGCGGTTCTGCCAGAGTAATTTCTAAAGTCAGCCGGTCGGCTGAAATAACAGAATTGCAGGAAAAAGTTGATTTTATCATACTATTTGGCGGTGATGGTACCCTGCTTCATACTGCCAGCCATTTCTGTGGAACCGGCATTCCCCTGCTGGGAATCAATGTGGGCAGCCTGGGCTTTATGACTGTTATTGAAAAAGACTGCTTCAAAGAGGCCGTTGATAATCTTTTGGCCGATAAATATGAAGTTGAAAACCGGATGATGCTGACAGCTGAGGTCTATCGCTCCGGGAAGCAGGTTTATAAAAGCTATGGCCTGAACGACGTGGTCATCAGTCGGGGAGCAAATTTTAAGCTAATTGGCATAGAACTCTATATCAATGGTGAATTTATCAGCAATTATGAGGGCGATGGCCTGCTGGTGGCAACACCCACCGGTTCTACAGCTTATTCTCTTTCTGCAGGAGGTCCTATTGTCCATCCCAGACTCAAAGTTATCCTGATTACCCCCATCTGTCCGCACAATCTTTTCATGCGCCCCATGGTTATTGGAGATGAAGATGAGGTAAGTGTGAACCTGAAAATACCCGGTAAAAAAATGCACCTTTCCACCGACGGCAGGTCCATACTGGAGCTGCAGAATGGAGACCAGATTAAGATGAGAAAATCCAGCCAGGAAGTTTCGCTGGTCCGCTTCCCCGGAAGAGATTTCTATCAGATCCTGCGGGAGAAGATGAAGGTTGATATGTTATAGTTATTTTTGCCTTAAAATTCAGGAGGTAAGTCTATGAAAAGCAAGCGCCATTTAAAGATTTTAAGTTTGATAAAAAATGAGGATATAGCCACCCAGGAGGAGCTGGTAGCCCGCCTGCATGAAGAAGGAATTGAAGTTACCCAGGCCACCATTTCCCGTGATATTAAGAATCTAGGCCTGATTAAAGTTCCTGATGGGGAAGGGGAGTATAAGTACTCTTTACCCAGCCGCCGAAGTCAGTCGGATGTGGAAGGCTGGCTGCAGAAGATGTTTCAGGATTTTGTTACAGATATGGATTACAGCCAGAATATTATTGTGATTAAAACCGTACAGGGTACAGCAGGAGGGGTTGCCGCTACCCTGGATAATTACAGCTGGAAGAATGTGCTGGGGACAATAGCCGGTGATAACACAGTAATGGTGGTGGTAAAGCCCGCAGACAGGGTGGAGGAAGTTTTTCAGGGATTCAAGGATCTACTAAATTAAGAGCTGTTCCTTTTAGCGCCCTTTAGTTGATTTTTTAAAATTATTGGCTGAGTTGCAATCCAGCTAAAATCAGGCTGGTTTGAAGGTAAAAAAGCGTTCAATCTCTGCAAGACCAGGGGGTTAGGCAATGCTGGGAGATTTGCAGGTAAAGAATTTCGCCATTATAGATAAGTTATCCCTTTCCTTTTCTCAGGGTTTAAACATTCTGACCGGTGAAACCGGAGCAGGAAAATCAATTATTATTGGAGCCCTGGAGATGCTCTTTGGTTCCCGGGCCTCCCGGGAGGTTATCAAGGATGGCAAGGAGGCTGCCTATATCGAAGCCAGCTATTTTCTTCCCCGGTCCGGGGAGATAGATGAAATTTTGCAGCAGGCCGGGATAGAATCAGATCCTGAATCTTTAATCCTGGCCCGGGAGATTAGAAGAAGCGGCAGAAATCGCTGCCGAATTAACGGCCAGCTGGTACCCCTAAAATTAATCAGAGAAATTGCAGGCTATCTTGTTGATATCCACGGACAGCATGAACATCAAAATTTACTCAAAAGTTCCTATCATTTAGACATTCTGGATGAACTCCTGCCAGAGGAAGGCCGGGAATTACTTACCAGAATGGAGACTGGCTATACAAGACTGGAAAAACTCCAGCAGCAAAAAGCAAAGCTGGAAAAGAAAAGGGGTGAAAGAGCCCGGCGGCTGGATATTATAGATTATCAGCTTAAAGAAATTTCTGAAGCCAACCTGCAACCCGGGGAGCTGGAAGAGTTAACCCGGGAGCTGAAAAAGCTTGATAACCTGGAAGAAATCTCTGCTGCGGCAGGCCAGGCCAGTGACCTCATCAATGGGGATGATTATAATGAAAACTCCCTCCTAAATCAGCTGGGCAGGATTAAGGATGACCTGCAGTCGGTGGCAGATTATGATGAAGATCTCAAAGAAATGACGAAACTGGCCGATGAGATATTTTACTCTCTGCAGGATCTTGGATTCCGGCTGCGCAGTTATTATGAAAATCAGGATTTTGATCAAAATAGAGCCGAGCAGCTGCGACAGAGGCTGGATCTTATCAATAATTTACGCCGGAAATACGGTGAAAGTATAGCTGAGATATTATCCTATCAGCAGGAAATACTTCAGGAGAAGGAAGAACTGGAAGGACTGGAAGATAAGCTGGCAGAGGTGGAAGCAGACTATCAAAACACCCGGAAAGAATGTCAGGAAATTGCCGACCGGCTGACTGAATACCGGAAAGAAACTGCCCGATGGCTGGAAAATAAGCTGATTCAGGAGCTGCAGGAACTGGCCATGAGTGAAGCCCGCTTTCAGGTGGATTTTTTAGAGGAAAAAAAGCTTACCTCCCGGGGGCAGGACAGGATAGAATTTCTCTTTTCCACCAATCCCGGAATGGAGCTGAAAAAGCTTAAGCACATAGCTTCAGGAGGAGAAGTTTCCCGAATAATGCTGGCCTTTAAGACCATTATTGCTGGATTTGACCGGGTGCAGACTCTAATTTTTGACGAGGTAGACTCAGGAGTGGGGGGAGAGACAGCGCTGCAGATGGCCAATCGACTTTTTAAAATCAGCATTCAGCGCCAGGTTATCTGCATAACTCATCTTCCCCAGATAGCCAGCATGGCTGACAGGCATTTTTATATAGAAAAAATTATTCCCGGAGAAAATGAAGTTCAAACCAGAATAACCCGGCTTTCAGAGGAGGAGCGCAAGCAGGAAATTGCCAGGATGGTGGGGGGAGATAAAAAAACTGCAGCAGGCTTAAAACATGCCGATGAAATGCTGTCCCGGGCTGAAAAAATCAAATTAAAAATTTGAAATCTGCAGGAATTACATAAATGATACAGAATATTTAATAATAACGGGTATGATAATAATAACAGGTATACAATAATAACGGGTATGATAATAATAACAGGTATACAATAAATGGCGGATATTTTTTGGAGTTAGATAATTTTCAGAAGTTCAGAATATTTTTTAATCTTATTTATATAATTTAATTTTAATTAATTATTAAATTGATAATAATTAATTAATCATCAACTGGATTTGGATTTCCTCTAGAGAGTTCCTGGTTTTTTGAGACAAAAACAATTAATCTGAGGGGGAAGAGAAAAAGTGAGTGAAGAGATTGAACTTACTGTAATTGATGATGACAAAGAATTTTGTGAGTTAATGGAGGAATTTTTTTCTAGTCATAGTAAATTTTCTTTAGCAGGAATTGCCAATCAGGCTGAAGATGGACTGAAGCTGATAGAAGAGAAACAGCCGGATGCTTTGATTCTGGATCTTGTTATGCCAGGACAGGATGGGGTTGAAGTCTTGAAAAAGCTGAAACAGGATAAAATCAATCCGAAGATGAAAATAATTGTTTTAACTGCCTTTGGCCAGGAAAAAATAATCAAGCAGGTCAGTGAACTGGGGGCAGATTATTACATAATGAAACCCTTTGATCTGGATAAACTGGCCGAGAGAATTACCAGGTTATTTGCCAGCGAGGATGAAAAATCTTTGCCCGGAGAAATTGATCTGGAGGGCAGCGAAAAAGAGAAAGAACAGCATATTGAGGTTAGAATTTCTAAAGTTCTCCATAAGCTTGGCATTCCGGCCCATATCAAGGGATATCTTTACCTGCGAGAAGCCATTAAACTGGTGTTTGAAGATATTAATATGATGGGGGCAGTGACAAAAAAGCTGTATCCCACAGTGGCTGAGAACTTTGATACCACACCCAGCAGGGTGGAAAGGGCTATCAGACATGCTATCGATGTAGCCTGGGATAAGGGAGAGCAGAAGGTAATCAGAAATTATTTTGGCAATACCCTGACAAGTTCCAGCGGGAAGCCCACCAACTCCCAATTTATTGCCAAGATAGCCGACCGCCTCCGGCTGGAACTTAAATAAGAGCAAATTATAAAAAATAGATAAAGTCATTATTATTAGCCGTAATTCTCCACTCTCTTTCGGGAGTGGAGTTTTTTACGCAGGAAGGAGACAGAAATGACAGCAAAAAATGAAAAGCTGATAATAGATAAAATGGCTGAATTTAGCTTCACCAAATATGAAGCTAAGGCCTATATCAGCCTGCTAGAGAATGAGGATATCAGTGCCTATGAAATAAGTAAAAAGTCCGGGGTCCCCCAGTCCAAAATTTATGAGACTGTTAATAATCTGGTTGAAGAGGGCATAATAATTGCCCAGGGGGAGAATCCTGTTCGTTATTCCCCTTTGCCTTTGCAGGAATTTATCCAGCGTTATCGCAGTAAAATGGAAAAAAGTTTAAACACTCTGGAAAAGGAGCTTAAAAAGATCAGCCGGGGGACCGATATTGATTACATGTGGCATTTTGATGGATTTGACAGCTGTCTGGAGAAGGTTAGAGATATTATTGATCAGGCTGAGGAGAAGCTTGTTCTGGAAATCTGGGAGCAGGAATATCAGGAACTCGGTTCAGAACTGGAAGCTGCCTCGGGAAAAGGGGTTAAAATAATTATGATATATTATGGTGAAGAGAGAGAACTTCCCGGCAGGGTATATTATCACCAGCTGGAAAGACTGCAGGAATATACCTCCCGCCAGGGGCGCTGGCTGACGGTGCTGGCCGATAAAAATAACTGCTTTTTTGGCTCCTTCTCTGCCGACGGGACTGAAGGAATCTGGAGTCAGAATCAGGCCTTTATGCTGATGGCTGAAAGTTTTATTTCCCATGATATATATATTGCTGAAATTTATGATAAATTTTCCCGGGACCTGGACCGAGAATTTGGCCCCAACCTGGCCAGGCTGAGGGCCAAAATTGAAGATTATCTGCTTTAAGCGGCCGGTCTGAGAGCCTGTCTTGACAGGTAAATAATAAAATATTATACTAAAAACATTATAACCACAAAGGTAGTTAGTAATATCAGAACCATGAGGGATAGGACTGAATAAGACCTGACAGGACAGCGAGAGATCTGTCAGGATTGTTTGAAACTATTAAATGAGGGAGTGTTTACCTTGGCATCTCCACCTCTGAAGGTGACCTCGGAAATAGGGAAACTGAAAAAAGTACTGCTTCACCGCCCCGGACTGGAAGTTGAACGCCTTACTCCGGATCTGCTGGCCAGGCTGTTATTCGATGATATTCCCTATCTGGAAACAGCCAGGAAGGAACATGATTACTTTGCCGACCTTCTGCGGGAAAAGGACATTGAAGTTTTATATCTGGAAAATCTGGCTGCAGAAGCCCTGGAAATGCCCGAAGTTCGTCAGGAATTTATGGAGCAGTTTCTGGACGAAGGAGGCATCGGCAATAAAGAACGGCGCTTTCTGGTGATGAAATATCTCGAACAGTTTTCCACCGGAGAGATGGTTGTTAAATTAATGGCCGGAATTAAAAAAAATGAAATACCCGGCTATCAGATTACTTCACTTCATGACAGATCTACCCGGGATTATCCTTTTCTGCTGGATCCCATGCCCAATCTTTATTTCACCCGGGATCCCTTTTCCATTATTGGCACCGGTTTAAGCCTGAATAAAATGCGGACAGATACCCGCAACCGGGAAACAATTTTTGCCGAGTACATCTTTAACTTCCATCCGGAGTATGGAGATCGCGAGATTCCCCGCTGGTACAGCCGCTATGAAGAAGGCTCCCTGGAAGGTGGAGATCAGCTGGTTTTAAGTCCCGAGATTCTGGCACTTGGCATTTCTCAGCGCACCGAACCGGAAGCCATTGAAAAATTTGCTGTTCGTATCTTAACCTCTGACCAGGGTTTTGACACGATACTGGCTCTGAAAATCCCTTCGAAAAGAGCTTTTATGCATCTTGATACAGTTTTTACTATGGTGGATTTTGATAAATTTACCATCCATGCCGAGGTTGAAGGCCCTCTGGAAGTATATTCTTTGCGGCTGGATGGCGAAGAAAATCTCAAGATAAATCAGGAAACCTCTACTCTGGAGGAGATTTTGCAGAATTATCTCGGTCTCTATGATGTCAAGCTGATTCGCTGTGCCGGAGGAGATCCCATCGACAGCGGCAGGGAGCAGTGGAATGATGGTTCCAATACCCTGGCCATAGCTCCAGGAGAGGTGATTGTCTACGATAGAAATTATGTTACTAACAGCCTGCTGGAAGAGTCCGGTGTTGAGGTTAACCTGATGCCCAGTTCTGAGCTGGCCCGGGGGCGTGGGGGTCCTCGCTGTATGAGCATGCCCTTTTTCCGGGAACCGGTTGAAATCTAAATTTTATTTTTTATTTTTAAAACTTGAAGCTCAAGAATTACAATCAATAATTTAAATAATAGGAACCGACTTTTTACTATCAGAAAGATACTATCTGCTTTCAGAAAGATATTATCAGCAAGAATCAAAATTTAAGACCATACCAACAGGAGGTTAAAACAATGCCAAAAAATTTGTCAGGAAGAAACTTTTTAAAGCTGCTGGATTTCACCGGGGTGGAGATTGAGTATCTGCTTGAGCTTTCAGCGGATTTGAAGGGCAAAAAAAGAGCGGGCATCAAGGGTGATAATCTCTCAGGAAAAAATATTGCTCTGCTTTTTGAAAAGCCCTCTACCAGAACCCGCTGTGCCTTTGTAGTTGCTGCTAATGATGAGGGAGGCCAGACGGAATTTCTGGGCAAGGGGGATATTCAGCTGGGCAAAAAAGAAACAGTCAAGGACACCGCCCGGGTGCTGGGGCGTTATTTTGACGGGATTCAGTTCCGGGGATTTTCTCACGAAACGGTGGAAATTCTGGGAGACCATGCCGGGGTACCGGTCTGGAATGGATTGACCGACAGATATCATCCCACCCAGGTACTGGCCGATCTTATGACTGTCCGGGAAAATTTTGGTTATCTCAAGGGAATTAACTTTGTTTATACCGGTGACGGCAGAAATAATATGGCCAATTCTCTAATGATTGGCTGCGCCCTGCTGGGAGTAAACTATACCATCTGTTCTCCAGAGGAACTCTGGCCGGAAGATGAGCTGATGGAGAAGGCTCGAAAACTGGCTGAAGTTTCGAACTGTACATTAAATCTCAGCGATGACCCTGTTCAGGGTGTTAAAAATGCCGATGTTCTCTATACCGATGTCTGGGTATCCATGGGGGAAGAGGAGCAGTTTGCTGATAGGATCCGGCTGTTAAAGCCCTTTCAGGTCAATCAGGAAATGATTGATAATACCGGCAAAGAAGAGGTCATTTTCCTGCACTGCCTGCCAGCCTATCATAACAGGGAAACCGAAAATGGAGAAAAAATATATCAGGAACACGCCCTGGCTGAAATGGAAGTAACAGATCGGGTTTTTGAAAGTAAATATTCCCGGGTCTTTGACCAGGCAGAAAACAGGATGCATACCATAAAGGCTGTAATGGTGGCCACCCTGACCTGATTTACTCTGGAGTTTCCCTGCTGTTAATGAGGCGGTCTTAATCTTTAAAACCCTTGATGACAGCGAACCTGTTGATGCCCAACAAGAGTTAATCAGGTGACCTAAACTTTGATACCCCGAAGATGGTTTTCTTTTGCTGGATATTGTCTGCAGATTGTGGTAAAATTATGGAAGGAACAGGACTGATTAACCAAGACCAGCTATACCCTAAGTAATTTCCCCAGCAGACCAAAAATTCGGGGTGAAAAAATGTCAGGAGATATGGACCTAACTGCAGTGCAATCCGAGATTGAGAGATTAAAAAGAGAGAACCGCAAAAAGGATGTCATTATTGATTCCACCCATGATGGTTTAATAGCAGTCAGTTCAGATTATAAGGTGGAACTCTTTAACCGGGCGGCCGAGGAAATTCTAAACTTAAAACGAAAGAACATCCTCGGCAGCGATGTTCGTGAAGTGATTCCCAATACCAGACTGCACAAGATTATTGAGAGCGGAAAACCGGAGTTAAACAGCTTTCAAAAGGTCGATGATACCACTATTGTAACCAATCGAGTTCCGGTCAGAGACGAAAGTGGAGATATTATAGGAGCTGCTGCTGTTTTTCGCGATAAAACCGAAGTAACCAGACTGGCCGAGGAAATAACCAACTTAAAAGAAATCAAGGTGATGCTGGAAGCCATCATTAAATCCACCCAGGATGCCATTTCTGTGGTTGATGAAGAGGGTAAAGGCATTCTGATAAATCCGGCCTATACCAGGCTGACCGGCTTATCCGAAGAAGATGTTATTGGAAAACCGGCTGATGTCGATATTGCCGAGGGAAAAAGCATGCACTATCAGGTTCTTAAAACCCGCGAACCTGTCAAGGGAGTTAGAATGAAAGTTGGCCCCCAGAAAAAGGATGTTATAGTCAATGTAGCCCCCATTATTGTGGAGGGTGAGCTTAAGGGCAGCGTGGGAGTCATTCATGATGTCTCCGAGATTAAGCAGCTGACTGAAGAACTGGACCAGGCCAAGCGCATGCTGCGCCAGCTAAAAGCCCGCTACAGCTTCGCCGATATCGTGGGGGAAAGTGATACCATGAGGGCTGCCATCAACAAGGCCCGGAAAGCCTCCAGCACTCCCGCCACTGTTCTCTTGCGGGGGGAGAGCGGGACCGGCAAAGAATTATTTGCCCATGCCATTCATAATGAAAGTCCCCGCAGCGAAAGAAAATTCATCCGGGTTAACTGCAGTTCCCTCTCTGACAGTCTGCTGGAGAGTGAATTGTTTGGTTATGTGGAAGGAGCCTTCACCGGCGCTAAAAAAGAAGGAAAGAAGGGGCTTTTTGAAGAAGCAGACGGGGGCACAATTTTCCTGGATGAGATAGGCAAAATCAGCGACAATCTCCAGGTCAAACTTCTCCGGGTTTTGCAGGAAAAGGA
>LKMJ01006413.1_pt1 | contig 11096 bp, 11 predicted proteins | sample 643391 | NCBI WGS metagenome assembly LKMJ01 (sample SAMN04112250, study PRJNA286221) | soda lake metagenome | biome: soda lake; feature: Kulunda Steppe; material: water; isolation source: sample PL-Br10 brine of Picturesque Lake | place: Russia: Kulunda steppe | collected 2010-07
CGGTTCAAGACCGCTTTCGCGCAGCAACTCTTCCAGACGGCGCGCCTGTGTCTGCAGCCATTGCGCCGCCTCATGCTGCCAGACCTCATCATCAATGGCTTTCGCCATGAGGTAACGCGCCGGGTGGCTGACCGCCCAGGGGCCAAGCCGGGTGCGCAACCGGTTACACAGCCCCTCAGGCCCGAACATCAGCCCTGCCCTGAGACCCGCCAGACCGAAGAACTTGCCCAGGGAACGCAGCACCACCAGCCCTTCACGGCCGGCTTCGGGGGCCAGGCTTTGGGTGGGGTCCGCATCCATGAAGGCCTCATCCACGACGAGCCAGCCTCCCCGGGATGCCAGCTCTGTGTGACACGCCATCAACTGCTCCCGACTGACCAGGGTTGCGGTGGGGTTGTTGGGATTGATCCAGACCAGCGCATCCAGCCCGGCCAGTTCGTCTCCCTGGGGAAGGCTGGTAAAGGGAACCACCTCATGCCCGGCTGCCCGCCACCACTGTTCATGCTCGCTGTAGGCGGGACGGGGGACGCCAACACGGCCGGGGCGTCTCAGGCAGGGGAGCGCCTGTATGGCGGCCTGGCTGCCGGCCACTGGAAGGCAACCTGAGGAGGCGGGCGCGGCCGCCCAGCGCCGGGCCAGGCTCTCCAGCCCATCGTCCTCTTCCGGCAGTCTCTGCCAGACTTCAACAGGCACGTCCGGGATCGGCCAGGGCTTCGGGTTGATCCCGGTGGACAGATCCACCCAGTGCTCAATCGGTATGCCCCATTCCCGCGCGGCCTGATTCAGTCGGCCTCCGTGTGCGGATTCCATCAGCTCACTCCCACCAATCCAGACCAGGAAACAAATGCCAGAACCAGACCGGCCGCAAGCCAGATGAGCAGAGCCCGCCACACCAGTGCGCACGCCGCCGGAATGGTGTCAGCGCAGGCCGGGTCACCCTCGCCAAGAACCGGCCGGGTCTTCCAGCCGTCGCGGTAGGGCGCCGGACCGCCCAGCTGAACGGACAGCGCCCCGGCGCCGGCCGCCATCACCGGCCCGGCATTGGGGCTGTCCCAGTCCCGCGCCTGACGCCGCCAGCAGGCCAGCCCCTGGCGCCGGTTACCGGCCAGCGCGTAGCTGAGCGCGGTCAGTCGTGCGGGAATCCAGTTCAGAACATCATCCAGTCGCGCGGCGAAACGCCCGAAGTGATTGAAGCGGCTGGAGCGGTAGCCCCACATGGCATCCAGCGTATTGACCACCCGGTGCAGCACCAGACCGGGCAGCCCGGCCAGCAGAAACCAGAAGAGACTGGCGAAGACCGCGTCCGCCCCGTTCTCCAGGACGGACTCCGTAGTGGCCGCCGCAACGCCGGCTTCATCCAGCGCCGTGGTGTCACGGCTGACCATCATGCCAACCCGCTCCCTGGCGCCGTCGAGATCCCCGCTGACCAGGGGCCGGTATACCGCCATGCCATGGTCAACCAGGCTGTGATGGCCGATGGCGGCCCAGAGCACCACCGCGCTGACCGGCGCCCAGACGGCGAGCGGCAGAGCGGACGCTGCATAAGCCAGTGCCAGTGGCAGCGCCACTACAAGCACAACGCCCAGAGCTCCTGCCCCCACACCCCCCTGCCCGTCGCGATTGAGCCAACCCTCAACGCGATCAATACACCAGCCCAACCCCACCAGCGGGTGCCAGCGGGAAGGCTCGCCGAAGAGGCGATCCAGAATCAGTGCAGCAATGCAGACCAGAACGGCCACAGTCATACCGGGGTCCCGATTGAAGAAAATCAGATGGCGAAGTGTACGCCATGGGCTGCGTCCGGATACAGGCTGTCGGCGAAATCGTTTTCAACCTAATTAGTATGAAGTACCTAATCCGCTTATGTAACGTTCTGTTAACTGGTTCGCACCATTTCAATTAACCGCATCTCAGAAAGGAGAACTCTATGAAGGGATACAACCACCGGAAAAGCCTGCTCGTGCTGCTTATGGCACTGGCTGTCTCGGCCTGCGTCGTCACCGCAGAGCCGGAATGGGTGGCCAGTTACGTGCACCAACCGGATACCGGGGACAACCAGATCACCTGGCTGAATGACATGGCCAGCGACAGCTACGGCAACATTCTTGCGGCCGGGTCGGGTATCAACGTGGCGACCAGCGACGGGCTGGACCGCACACAGGACGCCGTCATTGTCACCTTCAGCCCCGCAGGTGAGATCAATCGGGTCACGGATCTGGACCTCGCTGACGGCGATGAGCGCAGTGATGATCAGGTGCGCCGGATTGCCCTGGATCCACAGGACAATGTTTACGCCCTTATCCACCAGTACGGCATGATCGATGATAAGAGCGGCACCTCTTCCTGGCTGGTCAGCTTTGATGCCAACGGCAGCCTCCGCTGGAAGCAGCGCCTCAGCAAGGATGGTGATGTCCAGGGCCTGGCCTGGCACCAGGGGCGCGTCTACACAGCCGGCAATGAAACCCTGGCCCATGACGCCCACGGTAATGAGACGCTTCGTATTGAGCACCCGGAAACGGCACGCCGCAGTATCGATTTCGCGGATAACGGGGATCTTGTCGTGGCAGGCAAGGGTGTTGTCAGTCGCCATGACGCGCAGGGCGAAAAGCGCTGGCAGTACCGCTCCGAGCGGGAGCTGATCAATAAGGGGTCGGTTACTGTTACCCAGTCCGGCGATGTGGTGTTCGCCGAGGGCCTGAAAAACGAACGCGGTGGCGCGGTGGTGGCCCGTCTCGACACCCAGGGTAACGAACTCTGGTCCCAGACCCTGGATCCGGCCCGTTCGTCCTATGGTTCCGCCGGTCCCGCTCTGGTGATGGAGGATTACCGTGGGGACCTCTACGCCGTCGCCTCCAACGCCGAGGGGCGCCGCATGGTGAAATTCGATGCCTCCGGAAGCCGTTACTGGAACAAAGCCAGCAGCGAGGGTATCGTACAGGACGCTGATCTGACCGACGGCGGGCTTTTCATTGTCGGCAATGGTTACAGTGAAAAGCGTGATGGCGCCGATGGGAGCCAGATTGCTGAAGCACCGCTTGATCGCTCCGTCCAGAACACCCAGGGCAGCCTGGTGGTGGATGGGAGCCGCATCTACACCGGCTACGCGGCTCTGGATGATGAAGACCGCTTCGCCATGTTTGTCAGCCGTTACGAGGATCAGCCGATCAACTGAGCTCTGATAATGGATGCCCAATGACTGAATCCTTCTGGCAGCAGCCGCTGCCTTCGCTTTCCGACAGCCATTTCCAGAAGGCGCTGGCACGTCAGGACCAGCTGACCAAGCCGCCCGGCTCCCTCGGGCGGCTTGAGGCGCTGGCCTGCGAGCTGTGCGCCCAGCAGCACCGCGACCGGCCGGCAGTGGACCGGGTCCATATCTGCGTCTTTGCCGGCGACCATGGCGTCACGCGCGAAGGCGTCTCGGCCTTTCCGGCTGAGGTCACCGCGCAGATGGTGGCCAATTTCGCCGCAGGTGGTGCCGCCATCAGCGTACTGGCCCGCCAGCTGGGGGCTGTACTGGAAGTGGTCAATACCGGAGTCGCCCAGCCGCTGCCGGATGACCGGAGTGTGACGGATGAATGGATCGCCGCCGGCACCGGCAACATCGCCACGGAGCCGGCCATGAGTGACGCGCAGCTCGAGCAGGCGCTGAACGCCGGCGACCGGGCCGCAGGCCGCGCCCATGAGGCCGGCGCGGAGCTGTTCATCGGCGGCGAGATGGGCATTGGTAACACCACCAGTGCCGCCGCTGTGGCCTGTCATCTTCTGGATGCGCCGCTGGAGAAGCTGGTCGGCCCCGGCACCGGGCTGGACGCCTCCGGCATCGTCCACAAAACGGCCGTCATCAACCGGGCGCTGTCGCGTCATGGCAGCGACCGGGATGCCTTCACCACCCTGGCCTCGCTCGGCGGCTTTGAGATCGCCGCCCTGGCCGGCGCCATGATCGGCGCCGCACGCCGGGGTATTCCGGTTCTGGTGGATGGCTTCATTGTCACCGCGGCTGCCGTTGCGGCCACGCACCTGCGACCGGACCTTTTCCCCTGGCTGCATTTCTCCCACCAGTCGCGCGAACCCGGTCACCGTTACCTGCTCGACGCCCTGAACGCCGATCCGGTCCTGAATCTGGACATGCGCCTGGGCGAAGGCAGTGGTGCGGCCACGGCGGTGCCCATACTGCGCTCGGCCTGTGCGCTGCACAATGAAATGGCGACCTTTGCCGATGCCGGGGTCAGCGATGGGCAATAACGACATGGGGACCTGGTTTGATCTGATCCGCCATGGTGAGCCGGAGGGTGGCCCGCGTTACCGGGGCACCCTGGATGATCCGCTGAGCGAGCTCGGCTGGTCACAGATGCGCGCGGCGGTTGGCTCCCGGGAGCAATGGGACTGTGTCCTGACCTCCCCCATGCAACGCTGCCAGCCCTTTGCCGCTGAAGTGGCCGCTGCCCGGGGCATTGAGCTGATGGTCGCACCCGGGCTGGCGGAAATGAGCTTCGGGGACTGGGAGGGCATGACCGCGGCCGAGATCCGGCAGCAGATGCCCGGACAGCTGGAGGCCTTCTGGTCCGATCCGATTGCCAACCCACCCGCCAATGGCGAGCCTCTGGATGCCTTCTACAAGCGGGTCACGGATGCCTGGGCACACTGGCGCAGCGCGCTGGAGGGCAAACGGGTGCTTGTCGTCGCTCACGGCGGGGTCATCCGCATGGTGCTGGCCGGTGTCATGAGTACGCCGCTGGATCAGGCCATGGGAGCCGTGATGGTGCCCTACGCCTGTCGCAGCCGGATCCGGATGGACCGGATGGAGCAGCAGTGGCTGAGCTGCCTGGTGGCCCATGGCCAGCACGGCAGCGGCTGATTATTTCTCCGGATCCAACCTGCCTTTCAGGATCTGGGGCAGGCCCGCAACGGTAAGCACCACGTTGTCGCAGCGCTGCGCCAGCGCCTGATTGAGCCAGCCCAGCTCATCGCAGAAACGGCGCGTGAGCGAGTCCATCCCGATCAGGCCCAGCCCCACCTCATTGCTGACGATGACCACCGGGCCGGGATAGGCCTCGAGCGCGTCCAGGAATGCGTCAATCTCCTCGGTCAGATCCTCGTCCTCACCCAGCAGGTTGCTCAGCCACAGGCTCATGCAGTCGACCAGCAGGCAGGGCGCATCGGCCCCGTGCCGGCGCAGGATCCGCGCCAGCGCCACTGGCTCCTCTTCCAGCCCCCAGCTCTCGGGACGGCGCGCCTGATGGCGCTTGATGCGATCCAGCATCTCGCCATCACCGGCGGTGGCGGTGGCCAGGTAGACCACGTCGCACTTTGTCCGTTTCGCCAGCTCTTCCGCCTGGTCACTCTTGCCGGAGCGGATGCCGCCAAGCACCAGGGTTTTCTCTTTCATCATCCACGTCTCCCGTGTCGACCCAGCGGCACCCAGAACCGGTACTCATCCGAGCCCACCGCACTCAGCGGCACGCCATAGAGCCGCTCCAGGCGCTCTTCGGTCAGCAGCGTATCCGGCTCGCCTTCCTCCCAGTCGCCGTCCGGATAGAGCAGCAACAGCCGATCCGCGTACTGACTGGCCAGGTTCACATCATGGAGCGACACCATGACCAGCCCTTCCTGCGCGGCGTAGTCCCGGAAGTGGCCCATCAGTTCCACCTCATGGCGCACATCCAGATGGTTGACCGGCTCATCCAGCAGCAGCACGCCCGGGTGCTGGGCCAGCAGTGTGGCAATGGCCACCCGGCGCTGCTCGCCACCGGAGAGCTCATCGGTACGTCGATCAGCCAGCTCCTCGAGGCCGGTACGCGCCAGCGCCTGGGCGACCTGCCGATGATCCTCCGCGTTGAGGCGGCGCCAGGGCGGGCGGTGGGCATAGCGCCCGGCGCTGACCGCTTCGCGCACTGAATAGGGGAAAGAGGCATCCACCTGCTGCAGCAGAAGCCCCAGACGACGGGCCAGCACTTTGCGTGGACAGCGGCGGATGTCCACGCCATCCACGAACACATGACCGGAAACCGCCGGCATCAGCCCGGCCAGCGTGGCCATGAGGGTGCTTTTGCCCACGCCGTTCTCACCCAGTACCGCCCAGAACTGCCCCGAACGGATATCCAGCGTCAGGGGCCGGTTGAACGACTGGCCCGCGTAACCGAAACACAGACTGTTGAGCTGCAGTGACGCCATCAGCTACCCCGCCCCAGTCGACGCAGAAGAATCAGAAACAGCGGTACACCGATTGCTGCCGAGAGAATCCCCACCGGCAGCTGACCCGGAATCACCGGCAGGTGCACCACGGCATTGAGCAGCATCACGTAGATGCCGCCGACCACCAGCGACACCGGCAGCAGCACCCTGTGACGGGCGCCGCTGAACAGTCGCACCGTGTGGGGCACAACCAGCCCGACGAACCCAATGGGGCCGGCCAGAGTTACGGCCAGGGCGGTCAGGATGGCCGCCAGAACGTAACAGGCCAGCCGCACTCGATGCACCTCCACCCCCAGCACGGCCGCCTGGTCGTCACCGCGGGCCAGCAGATCCAGCGCCGGCGCCATGACCCAGCCGGCCACTCCAGCCAGCACCAGGGTGAACAGCCCCCACCAGGGCGAGATGGGCTGACCGATGTCGCCCATCAGCCAGAAGAGCGATTCGCGGATTCCGGGTTCGGGGCCCAGCACCAGCAGAAAACTGATCAGAGCGCCCCAGCCTGAGGCCAGCACCACGCCGGTCAACAGCAGTCGTTCCCGGGGTGCGCTCCCGCCGCCACCGACCCAGAACACCAGCCCCAGCGACAGCAGACAGGCCAGCAGACCACCACCGGTGACCCACCAGCCATCCAGCCCCAGCAGCATGGCGCCCAGCCCGGCCGCCGCCGCGCCTCCGGAGACCCCGAGCACATAGGGCTCAGCCAGGGGCGTGCGCAGCAGCACCTGCATCAGGACACCGGCCATGGCCAGCATGCCGCCGACGGTGAAGGCGGACAGCGGTTCCGCGAGCAGGAGCTCAGTCATCGTCCTGGATCGAGAGCTTGTCCACTGACGAGGACAGTTCCTCGGCCGTCGCGGCGTCCGCGCCAAGCTTGATCATCAGACGCAGATCGTTCTCGGAATCGGCATGGGCCAGCGCATCCTTGTAGGTGATCTTGCCGTCGGCATAGAGATGGTAGAGCGCCTGATCGAAGGTCTGCATGCCCGCTTCACCGGACTTGGTCATCAGTCCCTTGAGCTTGTCCACCTCGCCCTTGCGGATCATGTCCTGGGCCAGCGGCGTATTGATCAGCACTTCAATCGCCGCTACCCGGCCCTTGCCATCCGGTGTGGGCATGAGCTGCTGGGCCACGATGGCCTTGAGGTTGAGCGACAGGTCCATCCAGATCTGGTTGTGCTGATCCGGGTGGAAGAAGTTGATGATCCGGTCCAGTGCCTGGTTGGCGTTGTTGGCGTGCAGGGTTGCCAGGCAGAGGTGGCCGGTCTCGGCGAAGGTCACGGCGTATTCCATGGTCTTCTGGGTACGCACCTCGCCGATGAGGATCACATCCGGCGCCTGACGCAGGGTGTTCTTCAGCGCCACCTCGAACGACTCGGTGTCCACGCCCACCTCGCGCTGGGTGACAATGCAGCCCTGGTGCTGGTGGATGAATTCGATCGGATCCTCCACCGACACAATGTGGCCGCGACTGTTGCGATTGCGGTGCCCGAGCATGGCCGCAAGCGAGGTGGACTTACCCGTGCCGGTCGCACCCACGAAGATAATCAGCCCGCGCTTGGTCATGGCCAGATCCCGGATCACATCCGGCAGATCCAGTTCCTCGAGTTTGGGAATCTCGGTTTCGATGCGCCGCAGCACCATGCCGCAGAGGTTACGCTGGAAGAAGGCACTGACACGGAAGCGCCCGATGCCCCGGGCGCTGAGTGCGTAGTTGCACTCGTGCTGCTCCTCAAAGTCGGCTTTCTGCCTCTCGTTCATGGTGCCGTAGACCAGTTCCCGCGTCTGCTCCGGCGTCAGGGCCTCCTTGGTCATGGGCCGGATCTGCCCGCTGATCTTCACACTCGGCGGCACACCGGCCGTAATGAACAGATCCGAGCCATTCTTTTCAACAACAATCTTTAACAGTTTTTCCAGATCCATGATCGCCGTTCCCGTTACGGTCAGAAGTTATCCGGCATCTTCGCCTTGGCCTGCGCCTCTTCGCGCGTGATCGCACCCTTCTGCAGAAGCGTCTGCAGATGCTGATCCAGTGTCTGCATGCCAAGCTGCCCCCCGGTCTGGATCGCGGAGTACATCTGCGCGACCTTGTCCTCGCGGATCAGGTTGCGGATGGCGGAGTTGCCCAGCATGATCTCGTGCGCGGCGACACGGCCGCCACCGGTTTTCTTCAGCAGTGCCTGGGAAACCACCGCCTGCAGGGACTCCGACAGCATGGAGCGCACCATGTCCTTCTCCGCCGCCGGGAACACATCCACCACCCGGTCAATGGTCTTGGCCGCCGAGGTGGTGTGCAGGGTGCCGAACACCAGGTGACCGGTTTCAGCCGCGGTCAGCGCCAGCCGGATGGTTTCCAGATCCCGCAGCTCGCCCACCAGGATGATGTCCGGGTCCTCACGCAGCGCGGAACGCAGCGCCTCGTTGAAGCCCAGCGTATCGCGGTGGACCTCACGCTGGTTCATCAGGCACTTCTTGGAGTCATGCACGAATTCGATGGGATCCTCAATGGTGAGGATGTGGTCGTAGCGGCTCTCGTTGATGTAGTCGATCATGGCCGCCAGGGTGGTGGACTTACCCGAACCGGTCGGCCCGGTCACCAGAACCAGCCCCCTTGGCTTGGAGGCGATGTCCTTGAACACCTGCCCCATGCCCAGGTCATCCATGGTCAGCACCTTGGAGGGGATGGTCCGGAAAACGGCACCCGAACCCCGGTTCTGGGTGAAAACGTTCACACGGAAGCGTGCCACGCCGGGGACCTCGAAGGAGAAGTCCGTCTCCAGGAACTCCTCGTAGTCCTTGCGCTGTTTATCGTTCATGATGTCGTAGATGAGTCCGTGCACTTCCTTGTGCTCCATGGGCGGCAGGTTGATGCGCCGCACATCACCGTCCACACGGATCATCGGCGGCAGCCCCGCAGACAGGTGCAGGTCCGACGCCCCCTGTTTGGCGGAAAACGCAAGCAGTTCGGTAATATCCATAGAAATCCTCGGATAACGGTTCGAGCCACCCCGCCCCTGGTTTCCCGGGCGGAGCCGTTAACATAGAATGCCGGTTCAAAGGCCCCGGACAGAGACAATGATCAGCATAGCAGACAACCTGGAAAAGGCAGGCCACAGGATCCGTGAAGCCACCCTGGCGGCGGGACGCAATCCGCAGTCGGTATCCCTTCTGGCCGTGTCCAAGAAACAGCCCGCCGAACGGCTGCGCGAAGCCGCTGAGCAGGGTCAGACCGCCTTTGGCGAGAATTACCTGCAGGAAGCGCTGGAAAAGATGGCGGCCCTGGCCGACATCGAGGGTCTGAGCTGGCATTTCATCGGGCCCATCCAGTCCAACAAGACCCGCGACATTGCCCGGCATTTTGACTGGGTGCACAGCGTCGACCGCCTCAAGACAGCGCGTCGTCTCAGTGAGCAGCGGGACGCCGAGCAGCCGCCACTGAATCTGTGCCTCCAGGTCAATATCGACGAAGAGCCGACCAAATCCGGCGTTCACCCGAACGAGGCTGTGGCGCTGGGAACGGAGCTGGCCGAACTGCCCAATATCCGGCTGCGCGGGCTCATGGCCATTCCGGACCCGGCCAACAGTCCGGAGGTCCAACGCCAGCGATTCCGTGCTCTGGCCGCGCTGCTGGATGAGCTGCGCCGGAGCGTGGATAATGGGGACCTGGATACGCTCTCCATGGGCATGTCCGATGACCTGGAACTTGCCATCGCCGAAGGCGCCACCATCGTGCGCATCGGCACCGCCATCTTCGGTCCACGCGACTAGGAACCCCGACATGCAGACAGCACAAAGCCAGGACCATCCTGCCATTTCCTTCATCGGGGCCGGCAACATGACCCGGGCCATTCTCGGCGGACTGGTCGCCAATGGCTACAACCCTGAAAAGATCTGGGCCAGCGCCCCTGAAGACAGTCACCTGCAGGGACTGCGCTCGGACTTTGGCGTCTACACCACGACCGACAACCGCCACTGCGCCCAGCAGGGCGACATCCTGATCCTGGCGGTCAAGCCCCAGATCATGGCCGATGTCTGCCGGGACATCGCCAGCATGGTCCAGAACACCCGGCCTCTGGTGGTCTCCATTGCGGCGGGGCTGGACAGCGCGACCATCGGTGGCTGGCTGGGTGGCGAGGTACCCGTCGTTCGCTGCATGCCCAACACCCCCTCGCTGGTCGGCGAAGGCGCGGCCGCACTCTATGCCACAGAGGAGGTTTCGGAGGAGCAGCGCAGGTCGGTCACCGACATCTTCGAAAGCATTGGTGTCGCGGTCTGGGTCGAGGAGGAGGATCTGATGCACGCCGTCACCGCGCTGTCAGGCAGCGGCCCCGCGTACTACTTCATGATGCTGGAAGCCATGGAAAGCGCTGCCACTGAAGCCGGAATCGATGCGGACACCGCGCGCCGGCTGGCCATCCAGACCATGGGGGGAGCCGCGCGCATGGCCGCCCACAGCGAGGACAGCCCGGAGCAGCTCAAGCGCAACGTCATGTCGCCCGGCGGGACCACGGAACGCGCCATTGAGACCTTTGAGCAGGGTGGGCTCGTCCAGCTTGTCGCCCGGGCGTGCGAAGCGGCACGCGCACGTTCCCGCGAGCTCTCGGAACAGCTGAAAAAAGCGCTATAATTCAGCACACTGACCCAAATCCAAGATCCCTTTAAGCAGGCCGTACATTCAGGAGTAGATCCACATGGGCACCCAGATTCTGGTTTCCTCGCTGCAGATGCTGTCAATGTTCTACCTCACCATCATCATCCTGAGGTTTCTGCTGCAGCTCTCCCGTGCAGACTTCTTCAACCCGATCAGCCAGTTCGTGGCCAAAGCCACCAATCCGGTCACCAATCCGATCCGTCGTGTGGTGCCCCCCTATGGGCCCTTCGACGGAGCCAGCCTGATCTTTGCCGTC
>LKMJ01006416.1_pt1 | contig 11092 bp, 16 predicted proteins | sample 643391 | NCBI WGS metagenome assembly LKMJ01 (sample SAMN04112250, study PRJNA286221) | soda lake metagenome | biome: soda lake; feature: Kulunda Steppe; material: water; isolation source: sample PL-Br10 brine of Picturesque Lake | place: Russia: Kulunda steppe | collected 2010-07
GAAGCAATAGGTGGGGGAGGGGGAGGAGGGGAGGAGGCAGGCGGAGAGGGGCACGCAGGGGCAAGGCTGCTGCGGGGAAGGAGGCATGCTGGGGTGAGGGGATTGAATAAAGGTTCAGGATAGAGAGGTGCATGCAGGCATTTGATGCAAATAGCATGGGAAGCGGAGGAGCGAGGCAAGTAGGAATAGGAGGAGGAGGCCTCTTGCTTGAACCTCTCGGCCTCCCCTTCCAAAGAAGAGACGGACCCTCCCTGCGTCCCCATCCCCCTACTACTCTCAAATGTCCAACTCGACTCCTCCTGCCGAAACACACATGCGCCCTGCCGGCACCCAAGCCCCCTGCTGCAAGATCCAGACTGCTTGCGTGCACGCACTTGTGTTCTCCCATGCAGACTGTGCATGCGGAATGCCAAACTTTTGCCCGCACCGGCGTTTGGTGCACCCTGCAGGGAAGGCTCCCGAGCTTCGGGTGACCATCGCCAGCAGCAGCCCACAGCAGCTGCAGCAGCCCAACTCCAAGCACATGCCCAGCCCCTCGCCTGCTGCCGGCAGACCTCCAGCCGACGGCCTGAACAACAGAGCGGGCTCGCCCCATCTCCTGGCAAACCCTCAGCCGCAAAGCCCCAGTGCCGCCCAGCAGCAGCAGCAGCAGGCTGTGCTACCATCACCACACAGACAGCAGCAGCAGCAGCAGCAGCAGCAGCAGAAACAGCCACAAAAACAGCAGCAGCAAACCGCACGCCCACTTCCACACAGACAGCAGCAGCAGCAGCAGCAGCAGCAGGCCGCACCCCCATCTCCACACAGACAGCAGCAGCAGCAGCAGCAGCAGCAGCAGCTGTTCTACCAACCGCTCCCACAGCAGCACTTGAGCCATGTGGCCTTGCCAGACAGCCCGCGCCCGCCCAACTTCTTCCCGCAGCCTGCACCATTCTTACTCCAGCATGACGGTCAGCAGCAGCAGCAGCAGCAGCAGCAGCAGCTGTGGGGGCGGGGCGCAGAGTGGGTTGGGGGCGGCCGGGCTGGGGAGTTTGGGGATGGGTACATGGGCCTGCCCCCGCAGCAGGCTCCGATGCACCAGGGCAGCCAGCACAGTGCATGCACCGTGGTGGCGCACGCAGAGGCCCAAAGCAGCAGCAGCCAAAGCAGCATGCCCATGTCCTTGTACGGCAGCAGCAGGCAGCTGCCTTCGCCGCCTGCGCAGCCGCAGCCACACGCGCATGAGGGACTGCTCTTGGATGGGGCTGGTGCCTGGGGCGGCCAGCAGTACAGGCCCCAGCAGCCAGACCAAACGCAGCTGCACCAGATGCAGCAGCAACAGATGCCACCACAGGGGTATGGAGGGCAGTACCAGGAGGGCGGCAGCAGCAGGGGCGGCCAGCAGTACTTCCAGCCGCAGCCACAGCAGCAACAGATGCCACCACAGGGGTATAGAGGGCAGTACCAGGAGGGCGGCGGCAGCAGGGACGGCCAGCAGTACTTCCAGCCGCAGCCACAGCAGCAGCAGCAGCAGCAGCAGCAGGTGTCACCTCAGGCCTTTGCGGTGCAGTACCAGGAAGGCGGCAGTGCCAGGAGTGGGAGTCAGCAGTCCTTCCAGCCGCAGCTGCAGCTGCAGGCGCTTGAGGGCCAGTTCCAAGAGGGAACCCACACCAGGGGGCCTGGTCTGTACCTTCCCTACCAGCACCAGCGCCAACACCAGCACCAGCACCACCTGCACAGCAGTCAAAATTCATCACCGTCGCCGCGGCCGCCGCAGCAGGTGCTGCCACAAGCGTATGCGGGTCAGTACCGTGAGGGTGGTAGTGAAAGGAGCAGTCAGCCCCTGCCCCGTCCGCCTCCGCCTCCTCCTCCTCGGCAGCAGCAGCAGCAGCAGCAGCAGCAGATGAGCGAGCAGCTGCAGACACTGCCACCGCAGCACTTCCATGCCCCTGGCCACCTGCTCCCGCCTTCTCAACAGCAGCAGTACATGGCCGCGCCGCCGTCGCCGCCGCTGCCCCCACACTTAACTAACAGGCAGCTGCAGCAGTTGTCGAATTTGCAGCAGCAGCAGCAGCCGCCACCAATTAGGCCACAGCTGCAGCAGCTGCAGCACACAGGCTCAGGCCTGAGCCGCACAGACTCAGGGGTGTCTGCGTCTGCCTCCGCCAACCAGGAGCTGTTTTCTGGGGAGAATGCGCTCAGCATGGTGAGGCTGAGTGTGAGCGTGCAAGCACTCTGGCTCCCGCCAAGCCGTGCCAGGGCATATGGCGACAAGGGGCGCGCGTCTGTATGGGTGACAAAGCGCTTGGCATGCTGAGGCATCGTGGGTGTGTGCAGACGCACCTTCATTCTTAATGAGGGGTGCATAGCAGTGAAGGCGCGCACGCTCGGCAGGCGGTGGGGCTGTTGGCGCGCTGGGGCGAGCTGCGCGCGTGGAAGGGAGCCCCATGCATATGCTGACTCCGTGACGGGCTTGTGGGCTCTGCAGCTCCGTGCAGGCTGCAGGCGTGCAAGCCCACTGGACGCTGCCGCAGCCAGCACCCACCCTGCAGGGGCTGCAGCTGTGATATAGGCAGCTGGTCCCAACAAGTTCACCGCCTAACTCGCCCCTGCTTGCACACTGCTGCTGCTGCTGCTGCTGCTCTTTGCGCTCCTCTGCCCTGCATGCACGTGCTGCAGTGGACACGCGGCATCCCAGGGGGTGCATGTGAGGCCCTGGCATCGCGCAGCATGCCTGTGCTCAGTCTGTCTCCCAGAGGGGGCATCTGTGCTGCACCCGCCTCTGGGAGTCACCTGCGCTTTGTCAGCGACCTTGGGGCATGATCTGGCAATCTTTTCTGTTGATAGGCCTGCCTTGTGCACAGAGCTGGGTGCATGGTGCCCAGCTTTGTGACTCACAGGTATTTCCCTCATTTCATGTTACGATCTCGTGTGGTGCAGGTGCCATCGGGCGGGAGGCAAAGTGAGTGCGGCAGGCCATGAGCAGCCGTCCATCTTGGAGAAGCTTGTCAGCTGACTCGTGTGAAATGGCCAAGGAATGGCCTTGTGGACAGGGCTGTCTGACTAGACGAGTGCTTGGAAGTTGCATGCGCACGCTTGGGAGCTGCAAGAGCCCCACACACGCAATCCTTGGGGTGCTGCAAAAGCTCCATGTGCACTCACCCCTTTGTGACCCTCAAGAGCCCCCCTGCAGCTGTGCATGCTCGCTCCTGGACATGCTTGGCCGCCACACTGCACGTGCCTGCATGAGCGCCGTGCGCGCTGTGGCCGCAGCTCCTCAGCGCAGGCATGCTGGGGCACGCACGCCTGCCGAGAGCAGCCAGAGCGCACGTGCACCTCACATATGGGTGTGTGTACACGCATTGGCACAGCGCCACCACTCACACTTTACTCCTCTTGGTGGGTCGCGCTCGCTTGGTCCTTGCAGCCGGCTTCAACACGCACGTCTCCGGTGGCCACAACAATTCGGTGTTTGAGGGCGGGTTCATGGACTCCCAGGAGTTTGATGTGAGGTGAGGCAGAGGCTCCTCAGATCACTGCCAGACACCGAGGAGAGGCTTGCGAGCCCTCTGTCTGCGTGGCAGTCTTCCAGGGGTGTGCGGTGATAGATCCACCCGCTTCAGGGGTGTGCGGTGATAGATCCACTCTTCGGGGGTGTGTGGTGATAGATCCACTCTTCGGGGGTGTGCGGTGATAGATCCACTCGCTTCAGGGGTGTGCGGTGATAGATCCACTCGCTTCAGGGGTGTGCGGTGATAGATCCACTCGCTGCACACGCGGACCCCCTAATGGTCCACAGCTGCAAAGGCGGGCAATCTGGCACAGACAGACAAGCCGGCAGACAGGCAGATGAAGGGACAGGCAAGTAGACAGGCAGGCAATGGGATGGACAGACAGACAAACTGAGTGTCGGACAGGCTGCAAGGTAGGCAGATAGCCAGGTGCAGAGACAGGCAGGCAGGCAGGGCGGGCTGGCAGGCAAGCAGCCTCTGGCAAGGGCTTGCATGCCCTCCAATTGTGCAGTCCTCGACACACGCCCTGCCACATTACCGCAAGCTTGCTACCTCATTGCCGCAAACTTACTATGTTTGAGAGCCCTGACATGCCCTGAGTCCTGCATCGGCAGCTGCTCCGTCAACTTGCTGCCACACACAAGGGGAAGCTGATCTGCGCAGCCACAGTTGCAGGGCACCCTTGAGCTGACAGGGGGTCTGTGCCTTGCCGTTTCCGCGCAGTGCTCTGAACCAGCCTTCCACCCTGCACAAGCGCCGCAGCATGCAATCACGCCACATGAGCATGAGCGGGCGCCTGTCCAGCCACGTTTCAGGTGGGGGGCGGGAGGTGCAGCTGACCAGCCGCTCTCCAGACGAGGGGGGCAGGAGCGCAGGGGTGCAGCTGACATGGTGGGCAGCGTCATGGCACGGCCGCTTCAGGGGCAAGAGTGAAGTGTGGGTCCGCGCGCTACGCGCGTGCTGTGTGCAGGGATCAATGGAGCGAAGCAGCGTACTTGCATGACAAGCACCGCAGGCAGGGGTAGGCGCACAAGCAAGCGTAGTGTGCAGCAGGGTGTGTGTGCACGTCTGTACGTGCGCGTCTGTGTGCGCGCATCTGTGCGTGTATGTGCATGTGTATGTTTGTGTATGCGCAAGGGCCGGCACCTGACACAAGCCGTGTGCTGTGCGCGCAGGTCCCAACGCGCTACAGCACTCTGCCTCCCTTGGGCGCCCCCTACGGCGCATGACGCAGACCTTCTCGGACATCCAGTACGAGCTGCACCACAGCACCACAGGTGAGCGCTGCAGGCAGCGTGCCACGGGGACTGCACCCTGGCTCCCGCACATCGATTGGTCTGCAAAGGCATCCATGCAAGGGGGGCAGGTGGGTGTTTGTGATCCACGGGTACCCAAGGGGCGTGGAGTAGCAAACGCAGAGGACAGGCATCTTTTCTAGCTTGCCACCAGCATGTGTTTGGTACTATGGTTGCCTGTTCAGTAATTGCGCCGTTTCTAGAGCAGACCATTTTATGTGAGCGCACGTCATCGAAGCATTGAAGCATAGGGCAATGCTGGCTGGATAGCGCAGTTTGTGGGGACTCCGCCGGTGGTCGCGGCTTGGCAAAGTGTGCACTCAGGCACAGTGTCCCCGGCCTGTAGGTGCTGCGCTGTGCCTCTTCCCGTCTCTGCGAGTGAGATTTGTGGTGCCTGGTGTGTTTGTGTTGGCGTTCTAGCGACAGTGGCAAGCGCAGGAAAGGGGTGGGGGGGGAGGGTGCGTTGTGCTGCTGGACCTCGGCGTGCGTGCTTGCATTTGATTGACGCCGGTCGGTCCGCCCCCCCCCTTTCTGCAAAGCGCTCCTCCCAGCACAGCGCGCCCCCCGCATTGCGTGCGACAGGCATCAATACCAACAATGGTCCGGGGGAGGGGGCGGAGCAGCAGCGCTGGTGGATGGGGGCGTGGCCAAGGGGAGGCAGTGTGTGTGCGTGCGTGTGTACATGCAAACACACCCATTTCAAGTGTCCCGCAGGTGCAAGAAAATAGAAGCCATAGCACAAAACATGTGCTTAAATGTCTATCAAAAGGGGTGTGTTGTTGCATCACCCACTGCCATGACTGGATGCGTGTTGGACCAGTGCACACACCCATACATATAAGTTGCACGCCTTTGCGCAACACAAATGCGCGACTGTCTGCGCAGACATCCTGGCGAGCGAGGGCGAGATCACCGTGGTCACCGACTATGACCCTGTCCTACCGGACGTGTCGCTGGACATTGACCTGGAGCACGACATCACGCTTGACGGCACGGAACCCCTGGGGGTGGGCACGCACGGCAGGTAAGCGAGTCAAGGCGAGCGCGGCCAGGGCAGCCTGTAAAACTGGGGTAGCTTTCAGGACAGGAGAGGCGCTAGGGCTAGATTGCACGGCAGGCAAGCAAGTCCAGGGGAGGGCGGCCGGGGCAGCCATTAAAAACCGTGATAGTCTGTAGGACAGAAGAGGCGGCAGGGCTAGATTTGCTCGGCAGGTGATTGAGAGCAATGGAGGTGCTAGGAGAGGCTCGGGGCAGGAGAGGTTGAAGAGGCCCCAAGATCTGGCACGCACAGCTACGTATGTGGAAAGTCCACAGGCCAGGGGGGGGGGCCTAAGGTTAACCTTCCCAAAAGCAGCGAAAGCGCATCTTCCCACCACAGGACCATAAGTTTGTCCAGTACGCTCATTCAAGTATGTGGGAGCTGATGGAGTTTGATGTCCTGGTAAACAAAAGATGTTGTCGATGTTTCTTTCCCTCATGCCAAGTGCCTTCCTGAACATTGCATGCTATTGGGGCTGATGTCAGTGGACAGATGGGGCAGAGGACGGATCGGCAGCACCACATGGTGGAGGGGAAACAGGATTTGATGCAGGATGTGAGTTGAGAGATGCAATGGGCCGAGGGCCTTCCAGATTTTGCGGTCTGATTGGAGTGTCAGAAGCTGGTCAAAAGAGTACGACGGAAGCATGGCAATCCTGGGAGCTGCGCACCTGTGCAAGACCATGCACGCACTGCAGTCGTTGAGCTGCCTAGAGTTGTGGTCAACGCCCCTGCCTCAGCATCCTGCCCCCATCTCTGTATCCTACCCAACTACCCCTTCTTGCTGACCTCGGCACTTTTGACGGTTCTGACGTTTGCAACTGGTATGCGTGCAGCGTGTTTGCGGGCGTGTACTGCAACCAGCCCGTGGCCGTCAAGTTTGCGCAAAGCGACACTGTGGACGGGCTCACGCAGTCAGGCGCGCTGGAGACGCTGCAGCAGGTGCGTGTGCATGTTCGCGCGTGTGTGAGCATGTGTGTGCTTGTATGTGGACTATGTGTTGTTGGAAGGCATGGGGCCTACGGCTCTGGCCTGTGCATGTTGTGCTCACCACCGTTTGCCACACAGCAGGCTCTTGTTCTTGCGTTGCACACCAACCGTGTTCTTGCGTTGCACACCAACCGTGTTCTTGCGTTGCACACCAACCGTGTTCTTGCCTTGCACACCAACCGTGTTCTTGCCTTGCACACCAACCGTGTTCTTGCCTTGCACACCAATCGTGTTCTTTGTGTTGCACACCAACCGTGTTCTTTGTGTTGCACACCAACCGTGTTCTTGCGTTGCACACCAACCGTGTACTCGCATTACACACCAACCGTGTTCTTAGTGTTGCACACCAACCGTGTTCTTGTGTTGCACACAAACCGTGTTCTTGCGTTGCACACAAACCGTGCTGTGCACCCAGACCTAGCAGGCCTGTGTGGATGGCAGGCCCGCGCCGTGGCTCAGCCCCAGGCTCCAGCTCCCAACGAGGCACGCACGCTGTCCATGCTGAGTTGCCCCTGCGTACCCCGACAGTGCTCAGGCAGAGGCCTCGTGTGGTGGTGGGCACGCTCCTCCGCATGCAGGAGGTCAGCATCCTGTCGCGCGTCCGCCACCCCAACATCGTCAAGTTCTACGGCGGCTGCCTGCACCCGCCCACGGTGTTCATTGTAGAGGAGCTGATGGAAAAGGACCTGTCCAGCTTGGTGCACGGCTCAGAGCAGCTGCTGGCGCTGGACGATGTGCTCAGGTGGGGGGCGTGCTGCAGTGTTGCTCGGGAGTGGTGTGCTGGGTGGTGCTGGATGATGATGCGCTTGGGTGTGGGGGCCCTGCAGAAGTGGTGCTGGATGGTGGTGGTGCGCTCACCAGGATGAGGAGTGGGTTTTGGGTTTTCTCTGGATGGTGCAAAGGGGTGGCGCCGGATGGTGTGCCCAGCTTAACTGTGTGCGCCAAGCACCTGAAAGGTAGAGCTGGATCGTGGGGTGTTGTGAAGGCGGCTGAGCAAGTGAGGGACATGCTGTGCTGAAGTGGCGCTGGTTGGCGTGCCGAGGCAGGGCGGTTGAATTTGCTGCTGGGGCCAGCCAGGCAGCCGTGTCTGTTTGCGATTCCTCGTGTAGTGTGTATGTTGAAGAGTGCGTGCACGTGTGGATGTTGGGCAGCTTCTGGTGCTTTGTCAGGTAGAGCAGGTGCCCTGAAATCCCTGAAGTGCCTCTTTTGTTCACCTATCACAAGCAGGCTGCTTTGCTTGCCCGTCCAAATTCTGCAGGCCCTTTACCCCAGCAAGCGCTGGGCCATAGTGCAGGCGCAGCCTGCAGATGCATGTGAACTTTTGAGGGAAAGGGTCCTTCACATGATAACCTGATCTCATGATGAAATTACTCACATGATCATCTGATCTCATGATGAAATTACTCACATACTAATCTGATCTCATGATGAAATTGCCGTGGCCCAATAAGAGCGTCGCCTCAACAACCTGCCTGTGTGCTCATACTGCTGTTGCGGAATTGGTAAACCTCAACAGGGGGGGGGGGATGCACGTATGTGTGTGCGCGTGTGTGTGCGTGCGTGTGTGTGCGCGCGTGTGTGTGCGCGCGTGTGCGTGCGTGAGTGTGTGTGCGCGCGTGAGTGTGTGCACGTATGTGTGTGTGTGTGGTCTTGCCATTGCTGCAGAATCGGCAAGCCTGAACTTGCGTGCGTGCTCATGCTACTGCTGCAGAATCAGGGATTTCAACTTGCACGCATGCTCTTGCCAATGCTGCAGAATTGGCAGATTTGAAGTCCCGTGTGTGCTCATGCTACGGCTGCTGGATCGGCGAGCCTCAGCACATGCGTGTGCGCTCTCGCCATTGCTGCAAGATCAGCGAGCCTCAACTCGCGTGTGTGTGTGCCCTTGCTTTTGCTGCAGAATCGGCAAGGACATTGCGGCCGGCCTGTTCCACCTGCACCCCACCATCGTGCACCGGGACCTGAAGCCAGCCAATGTGCTCCTGGACAGGAGGGGTGAGAGGGGAGGAAGGGGCGGGATGAGAAGGACACGCGCGTGTGTGCGGGCATGTGGAGTACGTGCTCGCGCTTGTGTCTACTGGGTGGATGGATGGATGGATGGTTACTAGGGTGGGTGGACATGGATGTGTCCACATCAAGCGTGTTGTGTGGGGTTTAGGAAGGGGGAGGAGGGGGAAGCAATGGAGCACAAGCCGCTGCTGAAGTGTGACAATGTGTGACACATGCACTCAGAATGCAATGGAAGCGTGAATGCCTGCACTTAGATGTTCGCCCTGCGATACAGCGTGCCCACCTGTATATATCATGTCACCGCAAGCAAAAGGTCCCTCACTACACTCTGGTCCCCTGTCTTTGTCATCAACAGCCACTCCTCTCCTACGCCTGGCCTCCTCTTTCTGTCTTACCCTTCATATTGGCACCTCGCCTGACTTGCTTGATCAGTGCGTCGCAGCTCAGTGCGCTCCGCAGGGGTGGCGACGTTAAGTGACTGCGCCCTTTCTTCCTCACCCTTTACTTAGAGCTTATGCACAGCTTGCCCTTGGCCTCCCAACCTGACTGACTACTTTTCGCCCGTCTTGCATGCACTTGCTCTGTACGGAAGGCCTGTGCTCCCTCACGCCCTTTGTTCCACATCGACACCTCAGTCATCAAGCTTCCCCACCCGTGCCCTCCTCACTCGTGACTCACTCATTTTCGCCCATCTTGCGTGCGTGTGCACCGCAGGGGTGGCAAAATCTTCAGACTTTGCCCGGTGCCCCTTAACTTGCAGCGTTGAGCTGTTTGTAGCTTCCCCACCTCCTCCCCTCCTCACTCACTTTGACACACCCATTCTTTTTTGCCCATCTTTCGTGCGCGGGGGTGGCAATGATTAGCGACATGGCCCTGTGTTTCTCGGCCATTTTCCTACATTCACCTGTGTTTTTTGCCCATTGTGCTACGTTCGCAGCTCACTTATTATTAGCTTCCCTGCCCCTGCCCTACGCGCTGTGACTCACTCATTTCCGCCCCTTTTGCGTGCGTTTTTGCGGGGCAGGGGTGGCCAAGATGTGCGTCTCTTCGCCCCGTGCTCCTCACCCTTTCCTTTGAACCATAGCATAGCGTACTTACAGCTTCCCTGCCTTCCCTCCATACTTCAACTCACTCACTCAAACCTGCCTTGCGTGCGAGTTTGTGCGGCACAGGGGTGGCCAAGACAAGCACCTTCAGTTTTGACACCTCACTACGCACACCCCCACCTGTGGCCTCCTCACTCTCAGAAACTCACTCATTTTTTTTGCCCACCATGTGTGTGTTTACACCGCAGGAGTGGCAAAGATAAGCGCCTTCCTATTGCTCTGTAATAGCACTTCACTTGTTTCTAGCTCCCCCACCTGTGCCCTCCTCGGTTCGACACGCTCTCTTGAACCTGCCTTGCATGCGTGTGTGCAGTGCAGGGGTGGCCAAAAATAAGCAACTTTGCCCTGTGCACCTCACCCTATCCTTTGAAATGTGGCATACTCGCAGCTTCCCTACCTACCCTCCTCACTTCAACTCACTCTCATAAACCTGCCTTGCGTGCGTTTTTGTGCGGCGCAGAGGCGACCAAGATGAGCGTCTTCCTATTGCTCTGTCATAACACCACTTTGTCTAGTTCCCCCACATGTACCCCCCTCACTCTTTTTCTCTGACTCACTCATTGTTTTTTGCCCACCTTGCGTGCGTTTGCGCGCCGCAGGGGTGGCCAAGATATGCGACTTCGCCCCGTGCTCCTCACCCTTTCTTTGAACTGTAGCTTACTTGCTGCCTCCCTGCCTACCCCCCAACCCTCCCCAACTCACTCACTTGAACTTACTATGCGTGCGTTTACGCGCCGCAGGGGTGGCCAAGATTATAGTGATTTCCTGTTGCTCTGGAACAACACTTAACTTTTTCCTAGCTTCCCCACCTGCGCCCTCCTCATTCTCTTTTTCTGACTCGCTTATTGTTTTTTGCCCACCTTGCGTGCGTTTGCGCGCCGCAGGGGTGGCCAAGATAAGCGACTTCCTGCTGCTCTGTAATAGCACTTCACTTGTTCCTAGCTCCCCCACCTGTGCCCTCCCCACCCTCTCTTTGACTCACTCATTGTTTTTTGCCCACCTTGCGTGCGTTTGCGCATCGCAGGGGTGGCCAAGATAAGCCACTTTGCCCTTCTTCCCTAACCCTTGGTCCCTTATCATCCATAACGCATGTGCAGCTTTCCCACCTGACCTGCACACCTTACCAACTCGAGTATCTGCTCATCTTGCGCGCGTGTACACC
>LKMJ01006417.1_pt1 | contig 11092 bp, 12 predicted proteins | sample 643391 | NCBI WGS metagenome assembly LKMJ01 (sample SAMN04112250, study PRJNA286221) | soda lake metagenome | biome: soda lake; feature: Kulunda Steppe; material: water; isolation source: sample PL-Br10 brine of Picturesque Lake | place: Russia: Kulunda steppe | collected 2010-07
CCCCGCCACAGCAATCAAGGTGCAGTGGCAGGCTGTGGCCAGGGCCTGAACCCAGGCTGCCGCAAACAAAAGGCGTTTGCTTGCAGGCAGAGGCTGTGGCCAGGGCCTGAAGTGAGGCTGCTGCAAGCAAAAGGCGTTTGCTTGCAAGCCGTAGAAGCGCCACCAAGCCCTCGGATGGTCAAATTCTGGGGGGCACACATTGCTATGGTGCAGCGGCAACCACTGGCTTGGAGCAAAGTGCATTGATCAAGTCTTCATCTTCACGAGATTCATGTATGGATGCTTGAACACCTTTTCTGCCCCTTTTCCGCCCGCCCTCCTCTCATAGGTGCCCCTCTCATGGGTGACGCTTGCATCAATAGTAACAGCGTATGTGCTCTGACGACACATTCCATGGGTGACGCTTGCACCAATGGCAACAGCATATGTGCCCTGATGACACATTCCATGGGTAACGCTTGCACCAATGGCAACAGCATATGTGCTCTGATGACACATTCCTGTGATGGACTTGATGACGAAGCGTCCACGAGGGAGACTGATTTGGAGAGGAACTGTGGCAGTCAAACATCAGTGCGTGGACAGGAATGCAACCTCCTTACTTTTGAGCGCACCTACAAGCAAGCCTTTCCCAGAACCTCTTCTGGCCACCCCCCCTCCATCCTCTCCATGCAGATTTTCAGGCTGCTGCGCCTCTTGCGCCTGTACTCCATGTATAAGCGCTTTGATGTGAGACGCCGCATTCGTGCAGCTCTGTTCCGGGCAGGTCTGGCCGCCCCACCGGGCACTGAAGTCGAGTGAGTGCCTCAGAGGCTTCTTGTGCTTTGCTTTGAGCCTTTGCGCTCTGTTACAAGCTAGATCCCAGCTCTGTTTTGAAAGTAGGACACATCTTGAGCCACGCAAGGCCTGCAGGGGCTCTCAGCGCCTAAAAAACAGGACTGTTGGTTTGTCATTAGTGCACGCAAGGGGAGAAGGCTTGGGGGTCCAAGTAGATGAGCCCAAGTAAAAGATCCAAGACGATGAGCCTCAAGAACCCAGAACTGCGTGCTTAGAATGTGATTCCTTTCGCATGACCTGCTTGTGGCTTATAAATCATTTAGCATGCTGCATCTTAGAGTGCGCACGTGCGTTTGTGTGTGTGCGTGTTCATGTGTTTGCATACGCTCTGCGCGTGTGATTGTGTGTGCACGCGCATGTGTACACGCGTGTGCTTGCATTCACACATTGCCTCCTTACATAAAATAATGGCCAAGTAACCAAGCAAGAACCGAGGCGCAGGCCAGGAACAGAATTAGGAACATCCTTAGCCCTGAGCATGCCTTCATCTGGCATTCTGCCAATACTTTTACGCTGCAAGTCAGTGGAGCTCATGACCCAGACCAGCATCTTCTCACCCACATCTGACATGCTCAGAGCTGCCAAGAGGCGGACATGGCAGCCTGCGCACGTACACCATCTTTCTTCATGTTAAGTGGGCTTGGACTTGTGTCCTCATTTTGTCCTTTCCGGTATCACAGGGGCAGGCATGGCATCCTGCTAGGGGACGAGGAGATGAGCGTGTTGGAGCTGGAGATGATGCAAGACATGGACAGGAACACGCGTGTGGGCCAGAGGCTTGAAGGCGCGCTAAGCTGCACGGGCATTGCACACAGACTTTCCGTCACGCCCACTCTTCAACCCCTGCCAAGCTCCCTTCCATTAACGCATGCATCAGCCAGCAGTTAGCATGTGTGATGTGTGAGGTATGCACTTCTGCTCCTTGCCAGGCACATTCCAGTTGGCTGTCTTGCAAGTGGTATGTGCCTTTTGGCTCCAACCTACATGGCTGGCAGGCACACCTCCTCTAAGTAGATGCTATAGGTCTCCTGCACATCAGCACTCAAAGCTTGCGTGTGCATTTATCACATACTGCTGCCCCTTACTCCTAAAATGGTGGAAGTATGCACTTGTGCGAAGGCACATTTGCTCGAATAAATGTAAGGCGCACCACAGTGACGCGCGGCTCACAAACAAGCACCTGGATCCCTGACCGGCGCTACTGCTGATCTGCAGAGCTGACCTTCAGGCGCATCATCGTGTTTGTGGCGCTGCTGGTGATCTGCAGAGCTGACCTTTAGGCGCATCATCGTGTTTGTGGCGCTGCTGCTGATCTGCAGAGCTGACCTTTAGGCGCATCATCGTGTTTGTGGCGCTGCTGGTGATGCTGCTGCCGGCCATGGAGGCACCTTATGGGCTGTGGGGCAAGTATACTGTGAGTGCATTTGACCATTGAGCAAAAGTATACTGTGAGTGCATTTGACCATTGAGCAAAAGTATACTGTGAGTGCATTTGACCATTGGGCACAAGTGTACTGTGAGTGCATTTGACCAATGAGCACGAGTATGCTGAGAGTGCATTTGACTATTGGGCACAAGTATACTGTGAGTGCATTCGACCATTGAGCACATGTAGCCAGGACCCTACACAGACTAGGGCGCGGGTGCAAGAATGGTAGTGCAAGAATGGCGGCGCATGAATGGCGGCGTTGTTTCCTTGTGCAGCAAGGGTGTGTTGATGTAGGGTGCGTTTATGGAGCTGCCGTGGCTCTCCCTCCATAGTTCAGCCGTTTGATTAAGCTGCCATTGCTGCCTCACTGACCTAGGTTTGCGCCATCATTTTAGTTCAGCTTGGCCCTGTGTGTTTCGTAAGCTCAGCTCTGCACCAGTGGGCCCTTTTCCTTGACCCACACTGCAACGTACTTGTCTGATGAGCATCATCTCCGTTGCTGTTTACGCAGCCCCAGTGGCACTCAGTACCCTTCCTTGACGCACACTGCAACGTACTTGTCTGATGGGCATCATCTCCGTTGCTGTTTACATAGCCCCAGTGGCACTCAGTTGTAAATACTCCCTCACTCGGCAGCGTAATCGCCCAGCTATCACTGCCCTTTACACACTCTGCCTTGAGAATGCTCCCGCACACAGCAGGCTGCCTGATGAGGCAGGTCATGCATGCAGTGTAGCAAGCCAGACTGCCAGGCTGCGGCTGGACTGATGAATGCACGGACGCCCCTGCGCGCGCAGTGGCGCAAAGCGCGCTGGCAATGCTTTTGCTGCATTATGTTAAGTGATGTCGACATCAGGTCCTGAGAGATGTTCGCGTCAGGCCCTGAGTGATATCCATGTCAGGCCCTAAGTGCGACCCCAGGTATTTCTTCAGTGCCAGCCCCCCAGCGCGTGCGTGTGCAGCACAGATTAGCACCTCCAAGCACGCGCAGAGGCCCCAGCTAGCCACTCATGCAGCGCTTAGCCCAAACTTGTGCAGTGGCCCAATTTTGCCACCCACGCAGCGCTTGGTCCATTCATACACGGGGGCCCAAGCCTACCATCCACGCACTGCCGCTTTGCAGGGCGTCAACCAGGGCGGACTGCACATGCTGCACAACATGGCGCTAGACCATGCACCCAACAGCACAGCATGGCTGGACCACGCGCCCACGGACTCAGCATGGCTGGACCACGCACCCAGCAGCACGGCCTTGCTACCAGAGCCGGTGGCACAGGGCAGCACGTTTGGCAAGATTTTTGACACGGCGCTTGAGGTGCGCTCAGGGTTAGAGCGTGCCATACCTGGCCTGTTGTGTCATAGCCTGGTTTCAGGGTTAAAATGTGTCATGCCTGGCCTGTTGTGTCATAGCCTGGTTTCAGGGTTAGAATGCGTCATGCCTGTGGCCTTTGCACGCCCACGCCACGCTTTGTACTGCACCGTCACACTCCACTGCACGGCCACAACTCACCCCACCACACAGCACCTCACAGCCGTTGCGCCTGCCTGCTCTGCACAGACCTTACTCAGCCATTGTGCCTGCCTGCCCTGCCTGCGCTGCGCAGACTTTCCGGTCGGAGCTGCCGTTCAGGATCGGCCCCCGCACAACCTCCCATGTCGTGTCCTTGGTCATCAGGAATGTGACCCTGGTGCAGGAGCCCCGCAGCCTCAAGCGCAGGCACAACGAGCTGTTCTTCCAGGTGGGTCGTTCTGAGGCGGCCTGCAGCTCTTTTGCCACTTCAGGTTGCACACAAATGCATCTGACCATCTGGGCAGCCCCAAGCACAGGTACAGCAAGCGGTCCTAGCAGGGAGGGTGTGCTGGGTATACCTGTGTGCAGCACGCCTGGGAGCTTGTGCAACAGGTGCTGCCACTACTCCAGGAGGGGGTTCAGCCTCGAGGGTTGCCTGATCATAGAATGGTGTTGTGCTGTAAGCTGGTCGCATGGTCCTGCTCAGATCGACTGCACGCAAAGCGTGCCGGCAGGGCCCTACACCCCTGCAGGCCCTGCTCAGGTTGTATGCTTGCGACGCATGCTGGCAGGGTCCTGCAACCCCGCATGCCCTGCTCAGGTGGTTTGATTGTGATGTGTGCTCTTCTGCAAGACTTTAAAGCCCCCACACCACACGACCTGCTCAGATGGTGTGCTTGTGACAGGTGCGCTCCTGCAACACTTCAAGGCCCCCGCGCCCTGCTCAGGTGGTGTGCCTGTGATGTGCTCGCTTTTGCAGGACTTCAAGACCCGCGGGCCGTGCCCAGGGCAGGGAGGGGCTGCAGAGGGCGTGAGCAACAGCAGCAGCTGCCTGGTGTGGTATACCAAGGCCGTGTACGACTGGAAGTGGTACTCACAAATGACGGTGAGTCGGTCACAAATGACGGTGAGTCGGTCACAAATGACGGTGAGTCGGTCACAAATGACGGTGAGTCGGTCACGAATGATTGGAAGCTAGTCTCGCACAATTGATGGTACGCCAGGTATGACACAAAGTGTTGCTCACAAATGGTGGTGAGTCACAAATGAGGAGCAGTGGTACCCACAAATGAGGTTGTGTGGCAATGAATGGAAGCAGTATTCACAAATTATATGGTGAGACAGAACTGACTCACAAAAGAAGGATGGGCATGACTGGAAGGGGTTCTCACAATCATTTGTAATGTCATGTCAAATCACCTCCATGAAGGATTTACTGTCTAAGGAACATGATATGTATATCGACATCTGGTGAGGTGCATTGCTGTGTGCGCACAAGGCCGCTCAAGCCGCTGTGCACACCTTTGCGTGCTGCAACAACGTCAAGAGGGACGGATGCAGCAATGTCCAGAGGGATGGCTGGAACATTGATGAAGAGCAGCAGCACCTAGGAATGGCCTCCAGTAAGCCTCTAGATGACGGATCACTTGATGCAGAAAAGACTGACAAGGCCCCCTGATGCGCACCATTTGAGTGCATGCCTACGACTGTGCCTAGGCAGCTATGTCATTGAGAGTGCACTTCTCGGCAGCTGCAAAAAAACACTGCACCTTGCCATTCATCTGGCTTAGTGAGACCGACTTGCCCTGCACGCCGTGCTTTGAGGTTAGTGGCTGAACTAGAGGGGAATTGCAGAGTCAGAATGGTTGCACATTGACCACCGCACGGCCATGATCCATTGAGCATGCCACAGCCTTGGTTCTCTGAACATAAGCCTTTGGGGATCTGTGGAGTCAGAGTGGCTAACCATTGATCATCCCACGAATGCGATCCATTGAACATGCCATAATCTTGGTTCCCTGAACGTGAGGCGGCTGTGGTGCCAGCTGAACACAGAACAGCCCTGGTCTAAACCTGGCACAGCCGCCGCCCCCCAACTCCTGCGCACGCAGGCGGTGCTGGGCATCGCGCGCTCCCTGTTCATCATCGCCGTGCTGGCCTCCTTCCATTGGTTCCTGAGCCGCGACAGCCGCACGCTGGTGCTGGAGCCCATCGAGCGCATGGTGGCCAGCGTGTCTGAGCTGGCCGACAACCCGCTGGCGCAGCAGGTGCGTGCAAGGGGCACATTCAACAGAGCATGGGGCGGTGCGGCTGAGGCGTCGGCCGGCTTGGTGGTCAAAGCGGCAGGGGGCATGGTGGCTTAAGTGCTTATCAACGCAGTGGCCAGCATATGGCGACTTTGCAGTGTGACTTTGCAGTGTGGCATAGCAGTGTGACTTTGCAGTGTGACATTGCAGTGTGACATTGCAGTGTGACATTGCAGTGAGACTTTGCAGTGTGACATTGCAATGTGACTTTGCAGTGTGACATTGCAGCTCTGGTCAGCACGTGGTATGGTGTGCTTCATCCCCAATCCAGCTGTGGTGCCCCCAATTTGGCTGGTGCGCTTAAGGGGCACCTGAGCATGTTGGAAGTCATGCGGCCGCGCCGCCTGATTCTTTGTGCAGTAGGTGGCTGGTGCTGAGGTGAACGAAACCAGGCATTCACTTGTGCAGAGCAGCGTAGTCTGCAGGGCTGGGCCTGCCATGTGCGCCAGTCACCTCGTGCAGCTGCACTGAGCAGGAGCGCTCCCTGAGCTAGGGCCCCCGCCCACACATACGCACTCGCACTTGCACAAGCGAACCAACACCCATGCATGCGTATGAGCACACGCACCATGGGTGAGCAAGTTCCTTCACCTCAGGGTTGCCTGATGGGTGCACGCGCGTGTGTTGCCCATGTATGTAGCCTCTGTTGGTTCCCCCCTGGCAACACGAGCTTGATGCGCGGGAGGCCCGGAGGCTCATGCAGATGGACAACTGTGATGAGCAAGAAGAACAGAAGGAGCAGCTCCTGCTCCCGCAGGCCAGTGCTGAACTTGGGAAGCTGCAGGGGATGTACAACTGCGGCAGCGCGCAGCATGCCACGCTGGACAAGTGCGGCAGCGTGCAGCATGCCACACTGGACAAGTGCGGCAGCCTGCAGCGCGGCGGCTGGGTGGGTGCCGGTGTCTCAGACAGCTTTGTGGACCTTCAGCGCGCATGGCACGGACAGCCGACGCCGGAGTGGCAGGCACGCAAGCCTGGCAGCGGGAGCGCAGGGCTGCATGCCCAGCAGCAGCAGCAGCAGGCACATTGGATTGGCCCGGGGCGCCTGCAAGGACAGGCAGGAGCCCTGCTTGGCAGGGGGCAAGGCTCAAATGGGGACGAAATGCACCCTTCCTCTGAGACGACTACACCGCACGCGGACGAGCACCCCCACCTGGGCGTGCATGCGTGCATTCATACGGTGGGTCCCTGCAACCCCTGCGCCTTGCCTGCGGCGCCCGCCCCCCACGCGCTGCGTCCGCCGGCCAGCCCGGCCCTGCCGCTGGACGACAGCGCCAAGGCCAGCAGATGCACGGGTTCAGAGTTTGATCCGGTGAGTTCCACGCCAGATGATGCACACGGTCTGAGGCCAGCACATGCTTGTAGTCTGGGCAACAGCGCCAAGGCCAGCACATGCATATGTGGTCTGGGCAACAGCGCCAAGGCCAGCAGGTGCATCAGGTGTGAGCTTGATCCAGTGAGCCCCGCTCGCTGTGCTCAAAATGAAGTTGAGTGGTGCAGCGCTCACCTCAAACCAGGGAGTCTGAGATCAACTCAAGGAGTCGTGCCGGCCGTGCTCACCTAAGCCTGCTGTGATGTCATTTAAAGACACCTACGGTAACTGTTATAACAGTCTAATTAGACAAATGTGCTCACCTCAAGACAGAGGCCCAGGAGTGCATGCGTAAGGTTTGGTTGCCTCAATTTGGTATGACGGGCTGCGCCTGCTCCTGCCACCTCTGCGAACCCGGAGCAGACTTGGGCTCAGTCACATCTGGGCAGTGGGGCCACATGCGCACAGGGCGCGTGCCTCAAGCGGGCAGCCACGCTTTGCTGTGATACCAGTTGGGTGGAGACCTCCAGCCTGGGCGCAAATACGTGAGACAGGTCCTTGGATGCACCGGGCTTGGCAGCTGCAGCACACAGCAGCATGCAACATCACACGCAGCTGGGCAAGGGCACGTGCTAAAGCGAGCAAGCATCACAACACAGCAGGCCAGGCAGTGTGTGACAAATTGAGCATGCAAACATTTAGAAATCCTTAATCAATAGGTGTGACATAATGAGCATGCAAACATTTGAAGACCCTAAATCAATAGGTGTGACATATTGAGCATGCAAACATTTGAAAACCCTTAATCAATATGTGTGACATACACACACGAACGTGCACACACACACGCGCGCACACACACACACATGCACAAGCGCGCATGTGTGCGTACTTGCGCGCATCACATACACATGCAGTGTTTGAGTGCCTTTTGTAACAGCGCATGCAGCTTACATGGCAGTTAGGCATGGATGTGTGCTGATGAAGGAAAACCATCAGGGAGACCATCAGGGAAATCATCTGAACAGTGCAGCCATTGAGCCTCTCCTGGGTCCTTCAGCACCTCCCAAATAAGCTGTGCGCAGCTCGGCTGGTCCGCCACACTTCTTGCACGCACTCTTGCACTGACACCGCGCTCACACTCGCTGTTCGAATGCTTTGTTGTTTTGGGGGCCAAAGCGCCAAAAGCGCCCATACGCTCCGTGCCCCCAGGATCGGGATGAGCTGGATGCACCTGGAGGGGGCACGCAAGCCGGCCAGCACATGCAGGCTGAAGCGCATTGCTCGGGAGCTGTCTTTCCTTTCCGGCCTAGGACAACCTCGTTGGCCAAGGAGGGCCATTCTCAGCAGCAGCACCACCACCACCAGCAGCAGCATCACCAGCACCAGCACCAGCACCATCAGCCTGGAGATGAAGTGTGTGCGAGTGTGCTGGTGCCAAGCTGGGGCCAAGAGGCTGTAGTGCCCTGGAGCCAGCAGGACACACACATGCTCCCTGTTGCGGCCGGCGGCGTGGCGGCGGTGCACGCAGCCTGGGGTGGGGGTGAGGGCACCGGTGTCACCGACCTTGAAAGTCAACAGCAACATGGTGGCATGGAACAAAACAGCTGCTGCTGCTTGGCCCTGTGGCCCTGCGGCCCCATGCAAGGGACGCCAATTGCGCAGCAGCAGGGCGGGCAGGGGGGCTGCTGGGGTGGCTTGGCCCAGCGCGCATGTGAGGCAGGGGGAACTGCGGCCTGGGGCATAGGGGTTGCAGCATGGGGGCTTTTGGCTCTGCTGGTGTGGCTGCGGGACTGGCTGCGGGTGCTGCTGCTTAAGTTTGTGCTCAACGTGTGGGACGGCAGCGACGAGGACCAGCAGCAGCCACAGTCAGGGGTGGGAGGAGAGGTGCGGGCGGCGCGTGTGGGGTTCTGTGTGTGTGTGTGTGCGTGTGTGTGTGTACGCATGTGCATGAAAGTGCTGGCGCCGGCGCATGATCCTGAACAGCATGCAACTGGGGGCTGTAGCTGCATGTGTCCGGCTTCCAAGTAGCGAGCGGATCTGTGCTCTGTCTACCCATTCATTACCTTGAGTGCACTGTACTTCGCCTGCAATAAACGGCTTCCAAGTAGCAAGTGGATCTGTGCTCTGTCTGCCCTTTCATTGCCTTGGATGCACTTTACTTTGCCTTGAGTGCGCTGTACTTTGCCTGCAATGAATGGCTTCCAAGTAGCAAGTGGATCTGCGCTCTGTCTGCCCATCGATTGCCTTGGGTGCACTGTACTTTGCGCTGCAATTAGGGTGGCTTAAGAAGGTGGAGGGATCCCAGATGCATCCCGTGGTTGCTTCCTATAGCTGCATCCGTTTGCACTGTGGGCACATGCCAAAAGCCTGCACGCACGCACGCGCGCACACACTTCACAAATGCAGGTTCACAGCATGGGCTCACACACAAGCACACGCACCAGACCTTGTGTCCCTTACCCACCCCGCAGGTTGCCCTGAGGGGTTCCACATATGAGACACAGATCCTGGAGAGCAGCATTCAAAAGATCGGGGCCCTGCTAGCCGTCGGGTTTGGGGATGCAGGTGGGCCTTCGTTCGCGTGGATGAGCCTGAGTCTGCTTGGGTGTGTTTGAAAACGGGTGACAACATGCCACGAGGGGGTGTTTGAAAACATGCCATGAAGGTGCAGTGGCTAGGTTTGGGTGCTCTAAGGCAAGAATGTGTCTTCTTATATCATATAAGTTATATGAGTGAGAATAGTGCACGAAGGGATCTTGGATGTTGGTTAGGGATGTGTGTGAACCACTAATTGGCACATGTCAGTACTTTGCATGGGCCTGGGCTGCTCTATGCTGCAAAGGCTCTTGCATTGTGCTTTTTGTATGGTAAACGCAAGGCAGGTGTTGTGGGTATGTCCAGTTGCTGCAGACTTTAGCAGGGGGGTGGGGTAGTGCATATATTGAGTAGTTATGGACGCTGCGACTGGCCCAGGTGCCAATCACATTGCCAGGGGCGACGCACAGCCATTTTTCTGGTCGGCCTGGACTTCAACTCTGACTTTGAGCCGAGCATGGCTGCAGGCGCCGAGGTCATCGCTGAGAACATCAGGAGGGAGGGTGACATCAACCCAATGGTGCCGGGACGCAAGATGGTGGCCATATTTGGGTTCTGCGACATCCGCCGCTTCACTGACGCCACGGAGGTGCTTCAGGTGAGTGGGGGCAGCATCTCTTGCTCATGACCAGAAGGACCAGAGTGGAGCTTGTCTGGAAACTGAGTGGACCATGATGCATCTAAGGCTCGCTTTGTGTGGTGGTCATATGCTATCATGATGCATCTAAGGCTCACTTCGTGTGGTGGTCATATGCTATCATGATGCATCCAAGGCTCACTTTGTGTGGTGGTCATATGCTATCATGATGCATCCAAGGCTCACTTTGCGTGGTGGCCACGCTATTGGTAGAGATCAAAAGGAGCATGGCCTGTGGCGGACATCTGGGCATGGCCACTGGCGGACATCTGAGTGACTCAAATTTGAGTTTAAACCCGGTTTAAGATTGCGCAAGCGAGCGATGCGTGTGCCCAGCCGTGGAGCACTGGGTGCAAATAAAGATTGCAACTGCTTGGTTAGAAGGTTGTGCTGCATAAAACATTTGCACACAGTGCCTGCCTCTCCTTAGGAGTCTCAGAGCCTCGTGCAGCTTACCTGGGGCTGCCTGTTGCACTGACAGCCCGCCCATGACCACATGTGCCACGTTGCACTGACCATATGCATATGCGCCACATTGCACCATATGCGCCCATGACCATATGCGCCACGTTGCACCATATGCGCCCATGACCATATGTGCCATGTTGCACTGACCATATGCGCCACGTTGCACTGACCATATGCGCCACGTTGCACCATATGCGCCCATGACCATATGCGC